>Ga0137403_10000933_pt1 | contig 37371 bp, 29 predicted proteins | sample CZOMad2_1_16fung_FD_122057 | JGI IMG/M metagenome (GOLD analysis project Ga0137403, IMG submission 122057) | Vadose zone soil fungal communities from Angelo Coast Range Reserve, California, USA - CZOMad2_1_16fungal (Hybrid Assembly) | ecosystem: Environmental > Terrestrial > Soil > Vadose zone... | reverse complement strand
ATATCACATCGCAGTACGCCGCGGTTGCGACGTGGATCAGCCGAGGAATCTGGCGAAGTCGGTGACGGTGGAGTAGGGCAGCTTCTGGCTTCTGGCTTCTGGCTTCTGGCGAGTGTGGCTTGTGCAGCGTTCACCGCTGTACCAATCTTGTCATCCTGAGCGGCGTGGCTGCTTCGCGACGCGAAGCAGCCACGGAGTCGAAGGATCTCAAACCACCACCGCCCCGGGCTGAGATAGGGGTGCTTCAAATCTCTCGCTTAGGATGACAGGACTAGCGTCCCGGAGCACCGCACCATCATCTACATAGCTGATGTCTCGCTTTCAAACTCTCCCGGCCCGGCTGGCTCGCTCGGTCTCTCTATCGCCCCAAACCAAGCACCTGGAATTCGAACTCTCCAGCGTCCCGCGCTTCGGCTTCGTCGCTGGCCAGTGGCTCTCCTTTAAAACGAACAAGCCTGACGGCGAGGAAATCACCCGCGCCTACTCCATCGCTTCCCCGCCGGGAGAGGACAACCGATTGGCTCTTTGCCTGAACCGCGTGCAGGACGGCTTCATGTCGAATTTTCTGTGCGACATGAAAGTGGGTGAAGAGATCAGCTGCCAGGGACCGTTTGGCGACTTCACCCTGCGGCCGCCGTTGCGCGATACCGTCTTTATCGCCACAGGTACTGGCGTCGCCCCCTTCCGATCTATGCTGCATTGGCTGCTGGCCGATCCGGTTCGGCATCAGGACAAGCAGCTTTCCCTGCTGTTTGGTAACCGGACCGAAGGTGACATCTACTACCACGAAGAATTCCTGGAACTCGGCGCCCGTCACGTGAACTTTCACTATCTGCCAACCCTCAGCCGAGGCGCGGCAGAATGGCAAGGTCTGCGCGGATATGTGCAGGAACACTTACCGGGGATTGTCCAAGGCCGGAACGACATGCACGCCTACATCTGCGGCCTCGACAAGATGGTTAAGGCCAATCGCGAGTTGCTAAAGGGGCTGAGTTGGGACCGAAAATCGATCCTCTACGAGAAGTACGACTAGCGCCCAAAAAGACGCGCATCGTCGATCTAATCTCCTGCATCTAAACCTTGACAACGATTCACTCAAGTCTTATCATGTCGGACAATGCAATACTCAATATGTTGATTAAAAAGCACTTATTATTATAAGGAGGGCCAATTTATGGCCAAGATTATCGGAATTGACCTGGGAACCACCAACTCCTGCGTAGCGGTTATGGAGGGTGGCGAACCCAAGGTGATCCCTAACGAAGAGGGAGGGCGGACGACGCCCTCGGTCGTCGGTTTCACCAAGACCGGCGAACGGCTGGTGGGGCAGGTGGCAAAGCGCCAGGCCATCACCAACCCGGAAAACACGGTTTACTCGATCAAGCGGTTCATGGGACGCCGCTTCGACGAAGTGACCGAAGAAATCAAGATGGTGCCCTACAAGGTTGTACAGTCGGGCGACCATGTCGCGGTGCTGGCGCAAGGCAAGGAGTACACGCCTCCCCAGGTTTCCGCGATGATTCTGCAGAAGCTGAAAAAGGCGGCGGAAGACTATCTCGGCGAGAAAGTGACCGAGGCGGTCATTACTGTCCCGGCGTACTTCAACGATGCCCAGCGGCAGGCCACCAAAGATGCCGGCCAGATCGCCGGCCTCGAAGTGAAGCGCATCATCAACGAGCCTACGGCAGCCGCGCTGGCCTACGGTCTCGACAAGAAGAAGGATGAAACCATCGCAGTCTACGATTTCGGCGGCGGGACTTTTGATATCTCGGTGCTGGAAGTCGGAGAAGGCGTGATCGAGGTCAAAGCCACTAACGGTGACACTCACCTGGGCGGCGACAACCTCGATCAGCGCATCGTGGACTGGCTCATCGACGAATTCAAGAAGGACGAAGGCCTCGACCTGCGGGGTAAGGGCAACGAGATGGCGCTACAGCGTCTGCGTGACGCCGCAGAGCGGGCCAAGATCGAACTCTCCACCACCATGGAGACCGAGATCAACCTGCCCTTCATCACCGCCGATGCTGGCGGGCCGAAGCACCTGGTCAAGAAGATGACCCGGGCGAAGCTGGAATCGATGGTTGAAGACATCATTCAGCGTTCGGTTGGGCCGTGCAAACAGTGCATGAAAGATGCCGGCGTGGATGCCAGCAAGATCAACGAAGTCGTGCTGGTTGGTGGACAGACCCGCATGCCGCGCATCCAGCAACTAGTGAAGGACCTGTTCGGCAAGGAAGGCCACAAGGGCGTTAACCCGGATGAAGTCGTCGCCATCGGCGCGGCCATTCAGGGCGGCGTGCTCAAGGGCGAAGTCAAAGACCTGTTGTTGCTGGATGTGACTCCGCTATCGCTGGCGATTGAAACGCTGGGCGGCGTGGCTACTCCGATGATTCCGCGCAACACGACGATTCCGACCAAAAAGACGGAGACGTTCTCGACCGCGGCCGACAGTCAGACTTCGGTTGAAGTGCACGTGCTGCAGGGCGAGCGTCCACTGGCGGCGCAGAACCGCACTCTGGGCAAATTCCACCTGACGGGGATTCCACCTGCGCCGCGTGGCGTACCTCAGATCGAGGTGACGTTCGACATCGACGCTAACGGAATCCTCAACGTGACCGCGAAAGACACGGCCACCGGCAAGGACCAGAAGATCACGATTACGTCATCTTCCGGTCTAAGCAAGGATGAAGTCGAGCGCATGGCCAAGGAAGCCGATTCTCATTCGGCCGAGGACAAGGCCAAGCGCGAGGAGATCGACTCCAAGAACCAGCTCGATTCCATGGTCTACAGCGTGGAAAAGATGCTGCGTGAGCAAGGGGACAAGATCTCCGGTTCCGACCGTGGCGATGTAGAGAACGCGATTGCCGATGCGAAGAAGGCATTGGAATCGAACGACAAAGCGTCCATGGACAAGGCGCGTGAGACCTTGACCCAATCCTCGCATAAGCTCGCCGAGCAGATGTACAAGGCGGCCCAGTCATCGGCCCCGGCAGGGGGCCCAACTCCGGACGCAAGCGCAGGTGCTGAGCCAGGCGCCAACGGTCAGCCCAAGAAAGACGAAGGCGTGATCGACGCCGAGTACGTAGATGTAGAAGACAAGAAGTAAGAAAGCTGCAGGAACAAACCGTGTGGGGGCCGGGTCTCCGACCCGCCCAGGGCGAGGGCAGCTCGGCAGGGTCTTGTGTGGCCGCAGGCGACTCGCCCGCCGGTTTTCGTAGCACCGCCGAGGGCGAGACGGCGGCGCTACAGTTTTTAGAGCAGAGGAGAAGAGAAATTGCAATTTGAAGTCAATGGTCAGGATTACTTTTTGAACTTTGCGGAGGACGAAGCCTATTGGTACGTGCTCGTTCCCTCGCTGACGGGCGTCCAGCGCATTCCCGTGTACGTGGATTCGCCGTCGTACGAGCGCTTCGGCATTCTGGGAAAAAACCGTCAGAATATTCAAAACTGAATTGTCCTAGTCTGGCCGCGAGTTGCTGGAGCGGCACTTACAAGCAAGAATGGCCACAACCCCCAAAAAGGACTACTACGAGATTCTGGGCGTGAAGAAGTCCGCCTCGGCGGACGATATTCGCAAAGCATTCCGCAAACTTGCGCGCAAATATCATCCCGATGTCAATCCCGGGGACAAGGCTGCGGAAGAGAAGTTCAAGACCCTCTCCGAAGCCAACGAAGTCCTGAGCGATCCCAAGAAACGGAAGATGTACGATCAAGTCGGCTTCTACTCCGACAACATCGACGCCGCCACGGCCGAGGCTTATGCCCGGGCCGGAGGCGGTGCGGCCGGCCCTGGCCAAGGATTCCCTGGAGCCCCGCCGGGAGGCGCCCCGCAGGGCACGAACTTCGATTTCAGCGGCTTCGACTTTAATGACATGTTTGAAGGCGCGAAGGGCCGGAAGGCCAGCACCTCCGGCAGCGGCAGCTTCCGCGATATTTTTTCCGGAATATTCGGCGGTCGGGGTGGGGCGACGCAGGAGGGTCCCGAGCCAGGATCAGACCTTGAGTATCAGGTCAATGTGCCCTTCTGGACGGCCATTCGCGGCGGGGTGATGCGCCTGAATATTACCCGGCGGGATGCTTGTCCCAACTGCCATGGCCGGGGCTTCATTGACGCTGGCGGCACCTGCCCGGAATGCGGCGGCAAAGGCCAGGTCACGCAGACCGGCGGGCGGATGAAATTCAATGTCCCCTGTCCGAGATGTCACGGCACGGGAAAGAACATTTCAACCTGCCCCAATTGTCACGGGGAAGGAACGGTCGAACGCACTGAGCCACTCGAAGTCAGGATCAAGGCCGGCACCCGCGATGGCCAGCGCATTCGCGTCCCCGGGAAGGGGAATGCCGGAACGCACGGCGGGCCGGGGGGCGATCTCTACGTAATCATCCGGACCGCGGACCACCCTGTCTTTCAGCGAGAGGGCGACGATATCCGTATCACAATTCCTGTAACCGCCACGGAGGCGGCCCTGGGGGCCAAGATCGAGGTTCCGACCATTGATGGTCGCACCCTGCTTAAGATTCCACCTGGAACCCAGTCCGGACAAAAGCTCCGCCTGCGCGAAAAGGGTGTGCCGTCGGCCACTAAGGAAGGCGCTCGCGGCGACGAGATCGTCGAAATCAAGATCACCGTGCCCATGCCCCGGGACGAACGCTCGAAGGAGATCCTGCGCGAGCTGGCGAAACTAAATCCGGAAGACCCCCGCGCGGATCTCTGGAAACAGATTTAACTCTGGACCGGAAGCGGCTGCCTCGCTGTTGAAGACGAAGCCCTCAGCCATCATGAACACGTTGTTCGAGTGTGACCAGACTACTTCTTGCTGGGGTCATCCGCCGGATTGATGTAGTTGAACTGCACCGGCGACATGCCGTGAATCTGCACGATGGTCTCCCCCGACGCCATTACGTAGTGATGCATATCCGGATCCAGGTAAGCAAAGCTCCCGGTCGGGAAGGCCATCATCTTTCCTGCATCAAACGTGTCGCCCATCCCCACCTTGAGAGTTCCTGCCACTACTGTGACGTTTTCGCGTTTGGGGTGTCAGTGCGGAGCAACCTTGTAACCGTTGGGCATCTTGAAGGGGATGGTGAAGTCACCGGAACTGGCTGTTGAATCGCCTTCGAGAACGGCAATCTGCGCGCCGGGTTGGACAAAGGGCGGGGCCGGCCCCTCACTTGATCTGGTCCGAGGTAAAGGCGTTCGGCGGCGTTCCCGACTGCGCCGCCAGGATCGCCACTGAAAACAGGGACGCGACTACACAAGCTGTATTTCATATATCTCCTTCCTGCGAGAAACGGATTTCGACCGCCATTTATATCAAACGCCATAACCCGGGTTCCTGTTTGTTTCTTCGTCCGCATAGCGGGCGGGCACTGCCCAGTTCAAGAATTTCTACCACTTTTGCAGGACGTCATGCCGAGCTCGCGAAGCATCTTCTGTGGCGCCGATAGGTGGCGGGCCTGCAACCGTAGCCATGGGCGCAAGATCCTGCGGGACCAAGAGTACTCAGGATGACGCCAGCTCGGGGTGGACTGACCCCTTAAACTGAGCCACTCCGAGTAACTGTGCGCGCTTACCAAGGTTCTTCAAAAATTTCTTGCATCTGTGGAAATTTACCGTAATCTCATCACTGCGAGCTTGCTCCAGCCGAATTCTCAAGCGCAAGGATCGCCCAGGGAGGAAGCCGTCGAAATTGGCAACAGCTAGCGCCCCGCGTCAGAACCTTCAGTCACCCACCGCCATCCCCAGCCGGAAAAAATCGGTTCGCCTCACTCTTTGGCCCCTGGTCGCCGCCACCTTCTTTATGGTGTCGGGCGGCACCTATGGCACGGAAGACATCGTGCACGGCGCCGGTTACGGCAAAGCCATTCTCATCCTGTTGCTGACCCCGATTCTCTGGAGTCTGCCCACAGCCTTCATGATCGGCGAGCTTTCGAGCGCCCTGCCTTTCGAAGGCGGTTATTACGCATGGGTACGCCGCGCCATGGGCAACTTCTGGGGCTTTCAGGAAGCCTGGCTGTCTCTGGTGGCCTCGATTTTCGACATGGCGATCTATCCCACACTTTTTGTGCTTTATCTTGATCGCCTGTTCCCGTGGTTCGCCGAGGGGCACCGCGGCACCATGGTGGCTTTGGCCGTGGTAGTTGTTTGCGCCCTGCTAAATATTGCCGGGGTCCGGGTCGTGTCGACAACCTCGCTGTGGCTGTTCTTCGCGCTGTCGGCGCCATTCATTCTGATCGTAGCCATTGCCCCGTTCAAGTTCGGAGCACTCGCTCACGCCGTGACTCGGCCGACCACTTCAACGGTTGACATCCTCGGCGGGCTGCTCATCTGCATGTGGAACTATATGGGATGGGACAACGCGTCGACGATCGCTACCGAGGTGGAACGTCCGCAGCGGACTTATCCCCGCGCTATGCTGGCTGCGGTGGTCATCGTGGCGCTGAGCTATATCGTCCCGGTGGGAGCCATGTGGATGACCGGGCTCTCCCCAAGCGCGTGGGAGACCGGCTCCTGGGCGGACATCGCCGGCATGCTGGGCGGGCCGTTGCTGCGCGTCGGTCTTGCCCTGGGAGGCATGATAAGCGGCTTTGGCATGTTCAACGCCCTGGTCATGAGCTATTCCCGCCTGCCGCTGGCCATGGCGCAGGATGGCATGCTGCCGCGAGTCTTCGCCAAGCTACATCCCCGCTCGCGGGCCCCGTGGGTGACGATTCTGGTCTGCGCAACGGGATGGGCCATGTGCCTGGGGCTGGGCTTCGAGCGTCTGGTCATCATCGACATTCTGCTGTACGGAGTGAGCCTCAGCCTGGAGTTTGTGGCATTGATCGTTCTGCGCATCCGTGAGCCCGAACTGCCGCGTCCCTTCCGCGTTCCCGGAGGATTCTTCGGAGCGGTGGCCGTCGGAGTTCCGCCCATGTTGTTGCTCGGATTCTCCGTTGTTCGGGGCGAGAGCGCGCATGTGCTGGGGATCAGTGCCCTGGCGTTCGGACTGCTGCTGATCGCAGCCGGAGTGGTGGCCTATTTTGTGAATGTGACGCTCAAGCCGTCGGGCTGGAGCACGGCCACGGAGAAGCCTGAACCCGTAGCGTAGGTCAGACCACCGATTAACGCGGATTTCACGGATTTATTCGTGATGGTCCGCGTGATCCGTGGCTTTTGTCTTTTGGGGTAAAGTAGTACGGATGACCAAGCGCAAAGCCAAGGGCGCCTACATGATCTCATCGGTGGCGGATATGTATGGCATCCATCCCCAGACCCTGCGGCTGTATGAACGCGAGGGGCTGCTCAAGCCATCGCGCACGGAAGGCAATACTCGGCTCTACACCGACGAAGACCTGCAGCGTCTGGAGTTCATCCTCTCGCTTGCCCGCGACCTGGGCGTGAACATCAGCGGCATCGCTATTATTCTTCAGATGCGCGAGCGCATGGAGGAAATGCAAGTCCAGATTCATGATTTCGTGAAGTACATCCAGGAGGAAGTGTTGTCGCGGGCCACAGCGGCGGCTGACCCGTCCAAAGGCGCGATCGTACCGGTACGACGACACCTGGTGCCGCCGGTGCCGCCAGTCAGAAAACGATAGTTGCAGTGGTCTGAGAACTTGCAAACTGACAACCGACAATCGGATTAATGCTTCCTTTCAAGCTCATCTACAGCGACCACTACTTGCTGCCCATCGGCGCTCACGTCTTCCCGGCTGAGAAATACCGCCGTGTGCACGACCAACTGATCCGCGACGGCGTAGCCGAACTGCCCGACTTCGTTGATCCGCGGCCGGCGTCGGACCAGGACATCCTGCTGGTCCACACCCCGCAATATGTCCAGAAGCTCAAGACCGGAACGCTTTCGCCCCGCGAAGAACAAGAGATGGAGATTCCCTACTCGCCGGAACTGGTGCGGGCCTTCTGGCTGGCCGCGGGCGGATCGATACTGGCTGCTGATCAAGCTCTCAGGGATCGCGTTGGGTTCAACATCGGCGGCGGCTTCCACCATGCTTTCTCCGATCACGGCGAAGGCTTTTGCATGATCAACGACGTGGCGGTGGCGATCCGCCGCCTGCAGCGAGATGGAAAGATCCGCACTGCCATGACGGTTGACTGCGACGTCCATCACGGCAACGGGACGGCCGCCATCTTTGCTGGCACGAGAACCCCCAGCGACCCGCTGCCTTCCACATCGGCGGCTCTGAATCCCGCGCCCGCGGGAAAGATGCGACACGCGCAGGCCGACGACGTGTTTACCATCTCGCTCCATCAGCACAACAATTACCCGGCTTGGAAGCCTCATTCCTCGATTGACGTGGACCTGCCCGATGGGATTGGCGACGACGACTATCTGGCATGGCTCGACAACGCGCTCAGTTCCGGACTGCGCCAGTTCGATCCCGAACTGATCTGCTACGTCGCGGGTGCTGACCCCTATCGCGAAGACCAGTTAGGCGGGTTGGCACTCACGCTGCGGGGGCTGAAGAGGCGCGATGAGCTCGTATTTCGCGTGGCCAAGGCGCGGAATATTCCGGTCATGGTGACATACGCGGGCGGGTACGCCCGAAAAGTGGAAGATACCGTGACAATTCACTGCAACACGGTAATAGCGGCGAAGGAAGTTTTCAGTAAAAGCGGGTGCCCATCCTCGCCTCTCCGTATGTAACGGAACGACAGGACGGGACACCCGCATTCCACTGATAGAATAGTTACTGTCTATGTTTGAGAATCTCTCAGATAAACTCCAGCGCGCGTTTAAGACCCTGCGTGGCGAGGCCACTCTCAACGAAGAAAACATGCAGGAGGCGCTGCGTGCGATTCGGCTCGCGCTGCTTGAAGCCGACGTCAACTTCAAAGTTGTGAAGCAGCTTATTGACCACATCCAGGAGAAGGCTATCGGACAGCAGGTGGCGACCGCGCTTTCGCCAGCTGAACAGGTCATCAAGATTCTTCGCGACGAACTGATCGAAATTCTGGGTCGCGATACTGCCAAGCTGAAATTCGCCTCGCAACCTCCGACGGTTGTACTGATGGCCGGTCTGCAGGGTTCGGGCAAGACCACCACGTCCGGCAAGCTGGCGAACTGGCTGAAGAATGGCGGGCACCGGCCGCTGCTGGTTTCGGTGGACGTGTACCGTCCCGCGGCCCGCGAGCAGCTTAAAATTGTGGCGCAGGCAATCAAGGCCAATATCTATGAAGGTGAAGTCGGCGAAGCCAATACGGACACGGTAGAGCGTCTAGCCAAGGAAGCGCGCCGCGAAGCTATCAACACCGGCTCGGACGTGCTGATCGTGGACACCGCCGGCCGCCTGCACATTGACGATCAACTGATGGACGAGATGCAGTCGCTCAAGCGCCTGCTCAATCCGCCGGAAATCCTCTTCGTGGCCGATGCCATGACCGGGCAGGACGCCGTCAACTCCGCCGACGAGTTCCACAAAAAGCTTTCCCTGACCGGTGTGATTCTCACCAAGATGGACGGAGACGCTCGCGGCGGCGCGGCGCTTTCCATCCGGCAAGTGACCGGCCAGCCCATCAAGTTCATCGGCGTGGGTGAAAAGTACGATGCGCTGGAGCCTTTTCATCCCGACCGCATCGTCTCCCGCATTCTCGGCATGGGCGACATCCTCTCCCTGATCGAAAAGGCGGAACAGAATGTCGACAAGAAAAAAGCCCAGGAGATGGCCAGCCGGGCCCTTGCCGGCGACGGCTTTTCGCTGGAGGACTTTCGCGACCAGTTGCGCCAACTGAAGAAAATGGGATCCATCCAGAACCTAATGGGCATGCTGCCCAGCGTCGGCCCCTTCGCGGGGATTCAAAAACATGCCGACAAGGTGGACGAAAAACAGCTCAGCCGCGTGGAAGCGATCATCAATTCGATGACCCAGCACGAGCGCCTGCATCACGAAGTGATGAATGGCAGCCGCCGTAAGCGCATCGCTCGTGGTTCGGGAACCAGCGTGCAGGAAGTCAACAACCTGCTACGCCAATACGCGCAGATGCGAAAGATGTTCAAACAAATCGGCAAACCCAGCTTCGCCCGGAAACTGGCCGGGATGAAGATGCCGGGAGTGTAGGGCAGTTTCTAGTTTCTAGTCTGTCATCCTGAGCGAAGCCAAGTCATTCGCTTGCGAATGAGGTGGGGGAGTCGAAGGACCCCTACCTTCATGGATGACTTAGAGGCGCGAACTGGTTCGGCCAGGAATCCGAGATTGACTGAGTTTTTATGAAGTGGCGCTCTCTCGAAGAATCCACGCCCGGCACGGATATTCGCTCTCTACAGGACATTTTGTCCGAGCGCAAAGCGCTTATCGCCAAGTATGTGCCGCCGGACATTCAGGGTGTCCACACCCGTGTAATCGGCGAATTAAGAGAAGCCCGCTTCGCCAAGAAAGTCCTCCAGATCGGCTCGAAGGCCCCTGTTCTCGAACTTAAAGATCACAACGGAACGCCTCTTCTGTCGACTGAACTGCTAGAGAAAGGCCGCCTCGTGATCTGCTTTTTTCGTGGCCGCTGGTGTCCGTTTTGCGTGGGGCAACTGGAAGCTATGAACCTGCTCCTACCACAGATCGAGCAGGCGAGAGCATCGTTGATCGCGATTTCACCCCAGACGGTTCAGCAGTCATACTTCATGGTGGACCAACACAAGCTGCGCTTTCCTTTGCTCAGCGATGCCGGGAACCGAGTCGCACGACAGTTCGGGCTGGTCTATCGCGTGCCCGACGACCAGCAGGCCATTTACCGGCGCTCCTTTGTCAATCTGCCTTTTGCCCATGGCGACAACAGTTGGGAACTGCCCATCCCGGGGACCTTCATCGTCGACCGCGACGGCACGATTCTTTGTGCATATGCCGACGAAGACTATACCCAGCGACCGGAGCCTCAGGAAATTCTGCGGCAATTGAGCACACACCCGTAAAACACAGTCTTGCCGACTTCAATTATGATTGGATATGGGTGAGCCTTCACTTTGGGGTACTGGGAACCAGCGCGGCCGGCTCGACGAGCTGACTACCGGCACCACCAGTCCTGCCAAAGACCTTCCGTTGCGTCGTGACGTACGCCTCCTCGGCATCTTGCTGGGGCGCGTCCTGGTCGAGCAGGTGGGTGAGTCGTTGCTCGGCGTGGTCGAGGAGTTGCGGCGAATTTTCATTCAGCATCGGGAACAGCCGCGCTCTCAAACTGCCTCGCCGGACTTCGAGGATCCCTTACTGAATCAGGCGCGGGAGACTATCTCCGGTCTCACGGTCGATCAGGCCCATCGGGTCACCAAAGCCTTCGCCATTTATTTCGAACTCACCAACCTTGCCGAAACCAACCATCGCAAGCGGCGACGGCGTGCCGCCAAACTGCACGCCGAACAGCCTGCGCTGGAAGGTTCGTTCCGTGGCACTTTCAGGCGCATGCGCGCCGCCGGGATCGATGCCGGGCAGGCGCTCGAGGTCTTGCGCCAAATAAAAGTCGTTCCCGTTTTCACTGCGCATCCCACCGAAGTCGCGCGCCGCACCGTACTACTCAAACGGCGCCGCATTGGCAAACAACTGGAGCGACTGGACCGCCTGCCCCTGTCCGAGGCCGACGCCAGCCGGTTTGAAGCGCTGATCTTTGCGGAAGTGACTTCCTTGTGGCAGACCGATGAAGTGCGCCTGGAAAAGCCCCTGGTCACGGACGAGATTCGCATGGGGCTCGACCACTATCCCTTTTCGCTGTTCGCCGCCTTGCCGCGTCTGTACGACGAATTGGTCGATTCCCTGCGCTCCGTCTACGAGATTGATTTGGAAGATGGTGAAGTTCCCGGTCTGCTTTTTTTCGGCTCCTGGATCGGCGGCGACCGCGATGGGAATCCCTTTGTCACGCCCGGATCCACTCGCGAAGCGTTGCAGCGCGCCCGGAATGTAATCATCGGCCACTACATCGCGGAATTGGAACGCGCCACTGACCAGCTCAGCGCTTCCATTCGACAGGTGGGAGTTTCCGACGCGGTCCGCACCCGGCTGGCGAGCTACGGGGCTCAGATGGGCGACGAGTACGCCCGCCAATCGCGGATTTCGAGCTCTGAACTCTATCGTCGATTGCTGAACCTGATGATGGTTCGCTTGCGCCACAGCCGCGAAGAGATTGCCGGCCCCAAAGCATATCCGTCCGCCGGTGAGTTCGAGAGCGATCTCTCGCTGATTCGCGAGAGCCTGGCGCTGAACCGCGGACAGCGGCTGGCCGAGTTGGTCATGGATCCGCTCCTGCGCCAGGTGCGTACTTTTGGGTTTCATCTTTCGACTCTCGACATTCGCCAGCATGCGCGCATGCATGCCCAGGCCCTGGCCGAGATTGAAGCCAATGTGGGCATAAAAAGACTCTCCACCTCAACCCAGGACGTTCTCGACACCTTCCGCGAAATCGCCGAGTTAAAGAGGACTTATCCCGCGTGCGCGATTCGCAGTTACATCATCAGCGGAGCGCAGTCGGAAGAAGATGTCTTCGCGGTAACGAAATTGGCTGCCACCTGCGGGGTGCGAGTTGCCGCCTCTGGAGACGATCCAGGGCTCATGCCGGTGCCGCTTTTTGAATCGATCGAAGACCTGCGCGCTTCGGCGACGGTCATGGAACGCATCTGGCGCGTCCCCGATTATCAGCTACCGCTCGATTCCTGGGGACGTTGGCAGGAAGTCATGCTGGGCTACTCCGATTCCAACAAAGACGGCGGCATGTTGACCAGTATCTGGGAGTTGTACAAAGCGCATCGCGACCTGCACCGCGCGGCGCGCGATTGCAACGTGAAGCTCCGTCTCTTCCACGGACGTGGCGGCACCGTCGGACGGGGCGGCGGGCCCACTCACACCGCCATTCTCGCGCAGCCGGTCGGAGATTTTTCCGGCGAGATTCGAATCACCGAGCAGGGCGAAGTCCTAAACTGGAAATATGCCGACCCGGTGCTGGCGGAATGGAACCTCGAGATCATGATTGCCTCCTGCCTGGAAGCGCTCACGCGCACCCGGGGACCCGAACCCGGCGCCGACCAGCGCTGGACTCCTGCGATGGAGCAGATGTCGGCCGACGCCTTCGCCTTTTACCGCCGTAACATCGCAGAGAATTCGGAGGTGATCGAATACTTCGAACAGGCTACGCCGGTGAACGAACTGGAGCATGCCCGCATCGGCTCACGCCCCCCCCGCCGGGCTCAGGGGCGCCGTCTGGAAGATCTCCGCGCCATACCCTGGGTCTTCGGCTGGATGCAGAGCCGTCACGCTGTTCCCGCCTGGTTCGGAGTAGGCCACGCTCTCGAGCATTTTGTGCTTCAGGATGCGGTGAATCAGTCTCTGCTTTGCGAGATGATGCGGAGTTTCCCGCTATTCTCCGACTTGATCCGCAATGTGGAATTGGCCATGTCCAAGGCCGACTTGACCATTGCGCGACTCTACGCCGAACTTGTACCAGACGCAGGCCTGCGCGAACGCGTCTGGGGCATGCTGGTGGATGAATTTGAGCGCACGCGCCGCATGGTCTTGAGCGTGACCGAGCAAGGGGAGCTACTGAAGGGCAATCCCGTGCTGGCACGCTCGATTCGTCTGCGCAACCCTTATGTGGATCCCATGAGCCTGGTGCAAGTCGAACTTTTGCGTCGCAAACGCGCAGGTGGAAATACCGACGGCGTTGATTACGCCTTGGGGGCCACGATCAACGGTATTGCGGCGGGTCTGCACAATACGGGGTGAGCGTTGTCATCCTTAGCGGAGTGGCTGCTTCGCAACGCGAAGCAGCTGCGCAGTCGAAGGATCCCTATTGCTTCACCGGTTCGGCGTGAAATCAATCCGAGTGCCCACGCTGGATGCGACGTAAAGATGCTAGAGGCCCTTCGACTCCGCTCAGGATGACAGGCGTTAGCGACGGGCCGTAGACAATTCGCGCTCCGTACTTGGCTCGTACTCGACGATGTATCCGGCGACGGCACTGGCAGCCACGGTGAGCGGACTGGCCAGATACATTTGTCCAGGCCCGCTGCGGCCGGGGAAATTGCGGTTTTGCGCGCTGATCACGACCTGCTCGGGACGCGTGGTCACTCCCGGCCCGGCGTTGATGCAGGCTCCACAACTGGGCTCGATCACATGCGCGCCCGCCTTCTGAAAAATGTCCAGGTATCCCTTGCGGATGCAGTAGTCGCGAGTCTCTTGTGATCCGAATTGAATGTAGAACTTCACCGAATCTGCCACGCGCTTGCCTTGTTTCAGGGCGTCGGCCAGCACGCGGGCATACATGTCCATATCTTCGTTCTTGCCCGCCGTGCAAGTGCCGCCATAAGCCAACTCAATCGGGACTGGCGTATTCAGTTCGCGGACGTACTTGCCGTTGCCAGGATCGCCGGGGGTCGCTACCAGGGGCGTAATCTCCGCCGCATCGAGTTCGATAGTGTACACATACTGGGCGTCGGGATCGCTGCACAGGCCTTCGATGAGAGACTCAGCCTGTTTGCGGTCCATGCCGCGCCGCTCAACCAGGAACTCAACTGCTTTCTGATCGGGTGCGACGATTCCGGTGAAGCCGCCAATTTCTGCCGCCATGTTGGTCATGGTGGCGCGCTCGTCCACGCTCAATTCCTCGATGGCCTCGCCGGCGTATTCCATCACTTTGGCCAGGGCTTTGCCGTGGCGCACGTAATCGAGGCTCAGAATCTTCAAAATAAAGTCCTTGGCAGTTACATTGGGATGCTTCTTGCCCCGAACAATGATCTTCACCGACTCCGGAACCTTGACCCGCACGTCTTTCGTTATCCATGAGTTGAAAACGTCCGTGGTGCCGATACCGAAGGCGATGCATCCGATGGCGCCTACGTGCGGAGTGTGCGAATCGGAACCGATGTTCAACTGTCCCGGCAGGGCATAACTCTCCAACACGATGGAGTGGCAGATTCCTTCCGATCCTTTGCGGTCCGTCAGCTCTCCATGCAGCTTGATTCCCTGCTTCCCAGCAAAACCCTGCTGCTTCAATTTGAGCTGCGTGGCGAGATCGAGCAGGCCGAGTTTCTTTTTCTCCTCGGAAATCACCTCATCCAGAAAGGTCAGGTGGTCGCGGAAGAACAGAATGCTCGAAGGATCATTGACCTTGGCGTCCTTGCCGACATAGCGCTCGAAGAAAATGGCGGCCATAGGCGTAACGTACTCGTGGCTGAAGCGCAAGTCGGCGCGGGCAAAACCGGTGTCGCCGGGCTTCACGGACGGCACTCCCAGGTCTCCTTTCTCATCGAGCATGTGGCGGGCAAAGATCTTTTCCGCGATTGTCATCGGGCGCTTCGCCGTCTTAATGGGCGGTAGAAAAACTTTTTTCTGCATGCGCGCGAGGTTGAATGGAAACAAGCCGCCGTATTCGATCACCTGCTGTGTAATTTCGTCTTCACCGGCGGTAAATTCAGAGAGCGGGATTTCGTCGCCGGCCCGAACCTTTTCGATCAGAGAGAAGTTGGTCGAGGTCAGCAAGCCCAGGTTCTGGCAGTTTTGTTTGTAAATCCGCTCAATGTTCTCGGCAATCACCAACCGGATCCCCGCGCACATCTCCGCATACGGTGACTGCTCGCGGCTTGAGCCTTTGCCTCGGCGCTTGCCGCTGATCGCGCACACAAAGCCGCCTTTTTTCACCTCGCTGCGTCCGATGGGATGCTGCTCGCCACACTTCAGCCCCAGGTACGGGATCTCGCCCAGCGTTTCATCGAAATAGAAACAGTAGTGCGCCGGGGTAATCTCGTCGGTCGAAATGTCGTCGCGCAACTTGGGATTGTTGGCGGGATTCCGGGTGTCCCAGGCCAGGTCTTCGCCTGCCAGTTGGCGCTTGATCAGTTCCGAGTCTTCGGTGAGGAAAAGAATGCGCCCTTGCAGGCGAACCTTGTCGGGACGCTTTTCTATCTTTCGATCCAGAAGCGAGTCGATCACCTTCTCATTTTACTGCTGGGAGTTGGTAACAGGGCATGGAAAAGAGGCTGCCCAATTCATTGGCTGAAAATGCCGCCCCCAAAGGGCTTTAACCACACAGGACATGAAGGTTCGCTAAGGAATTGCTTTGTGATCCTTCGTGGTTAGTGTTCTGGAGCGTAAGGCTAATGGTGGCCGTGTTTGTGGTCGTACTCTTCTCCAGCCCCAATGGCCACGTTCAACCGGTTTTCTTTGGGTGCCAGCGGACAAGTGGCATAGGGCGTGACTGCGCACGGTGGGTTGTAGGCGCGGTTGAAGTCGAGAACCACGGTGCCGTTAGTTACCGGGCCGGTTTTCAGGAAGCGGCCACCGGGATAAGTATCGGTCTTGCTGGTGGGATCGCTGAAGACGAAGAAAAGGCCTTGGGCAGCGTCGCCGCCCAAGTCGGTCAGCCTCAGTTCCTGGCCGTTGATTTTGAAAACCGCCGTTCCCGCAATCGGGGTGGGAGAAACGTCGCCCAGCACATTGGGGACATCGACCGTCTGTTTGCCGTTCGAAGGCAGCCAGGTCGCGGTTACGCGATACGACAGGTCCAGCGGAAAGAACTGCGGCCCGTGGTATTGCTGCACTGCGTCGCTCTCCAGGTCCTTGAGGCGGATGCCGACACGCTCACCGCGCACGATTACGTGTAGCCGCAGCTTCCCCAGTTCGACGATCGTAGGATTGCCCGTCGTATCGGGTTGAAGCTCGGCCATGGTGGCGGGTTTGCTGGCGATGGTTGCGTTGGAACCCGGAGCAAACTGTACCGTCACCGTCTTTCCCTGCAGGGTAAACAATCCAGCATGGGCTGGGCCCTTGGGAAAGACGATGGCGTTTTTCGGATCAGTGCCAAAGCTATTTTCGCCCGGCTTAAGCCAGAACAGCCCCGCCAGGGGCAACCATTCCTCTTTGAGATCGTCGACCAGTTCGCCTTTCCATTTCTCAAATGACTGCTGGTAGGCGGGATCAACCGAGGCAGCGCTTGGCTTGTCCCCCGCGGACGCAATTCCGCACAGGATGCAAACAGCAATCAGAATCGCTCCGAGTTTCCGCTTCATATTCCCTTTGTTCGGAATTCCTGAATGTCAGGCAGGGGCTCCAGGCCTCGTCCTTCGAAGATCGCGGTAAACTCACGAAGTAGCGCAGGGTGCACCAAACCATTCGAAGCCAGGGTCTCGCGGCTGTTGAGCTGAAAGGGTCCACCTTTGAAATCCGACACCTTGCCGCCCGCTTCTTCAACAATCAGCACACCCGCGGACGTGTCCCAGGGATTGAGGTTGAACTCCCAGAACGCATCAAAACGTCCGCTGGCCACGCAGCACAGGTCGAGGGCCGCCGAACCCGCACGCCGCACGCCATGCGTGCGCAGTGTGATCTGGTGATAGAAGTGAATATTCGGGTTCTTATGCCGCTTGTGGCTGGGAAAGCCGGTGGCCACCAGGCATTCCGACAGGTTTGCGATCTTCGAAACCTGAATTCGCTGCTGGTTCAGATAAGCGCCGCTTCCCTGCTCGGCCGCGAACAGCTCATCGCGGGTCGGATCGTAGACCACGCCCGCAATCAGGCGGTTCTTGTACTCCAGTCCAAGGGAAACGCAGAATACCGGAAACCCGTGCGCAAAGTTCGTGGTGCCATCGAGTGGGTCCACGTACCAGCGATAGTCGCTGCCGGTATCGACCAGGCCCTGCTCCTCACCAAGGATATCGTGGCTGGGCCAACGAGCCTTGATCCGTTCCCGGATCAGAATCTCGGAGTTGCGGTCCGCCACCGTGACCAGGTCGGCATCGCCTTTGTACTCCACTTTCACATGCTGCCGGAAGTATCCCATCAGCAAGGCGCCCGCCTCGCGGGCGATCTCCGACATGCTGGAGACAAACTCGTTGTGGTTGGATTGAGTCATGAAAGGACGTTTTTGGTTTTCTTTGCGAAGAAAATCAGCGCTGCTACTTGCGTTTTCCGCTGTCTTCCGCGATGTACATGATCTCGTGTTTGAAGATAAACAGGTTGGGCTGGTCTTCGCGGGTCAGCCGGACCATATTCTTGTCGTAGTATTCGATCCAGCCGCGGACGACTTCGCCATCCGCCAGCTTGATGCTCACGGGCTTCTGTTTTTCTCCGAGAGACTTCAGGTACGCCGCCTCCTCCGAGGTCTGCTCGGGAGGGGCAGGCCTTCCCTTGCGGGCAGCGCCGGGTCCTTGTCCATGAAAAGGCATGAAAGTTATCTTACACGCCGAATGTGCCGGAGCACCAAAAGCCTGCTCCTAGAAAGTAAGCCTTATTCCGAACTGGATCTGGCGCGGGGCGCCCGACGTAAATAATCCCGAACCGGGTCCAATGCGGTTGGTGTTTCGATCCGTCGCGGAGGTGCCGTTCAATGATCCTACAGTTCCGTTGAGTATTCCAGTGAGGCGGTTTCCCGGGCCGTCGAAGTTAGCGAAGTTCAGGATGTTGAACGCCGCCACGTTGGGCTCAACCACAAATCGGTCTCCCAACCGGAAGGGCCGGGCCAGGCTCAAGTCGAAAGTCTTCATCCACGCCAGGCCTACGCTTCCTGGCGGTGGAGCTGCGATGCTCGGCGAGAGCGCTCCGAGCTGCACCAGTTGTGTTCGTGAGAGCAGATCGGCATTGACGAGGGCTTGGCCCGCGGGAGTCAGCTGGTCGGCGAAGTGGGTGTTGTAGTTCTGGATGACCGTATTCAGAGTGCTGTCCTTGATAGCGCGTCCGAAGGCTCCGATGTTGGTCCCTGGAATGACATCGCCGTAGGAGCCGGCACCGGTTTGGCTTTGCCCACCAAACGACCCATCGCCAGTCAGGTCGCCGCGGAAGATCTCGCCCGCCACGCCGCCACTGGCGGGAACATAAAGGGTCTGAGGCAATGGTGAAGCTACCTGCGCAACCAGGCCCAATCGGATGCCCCGAGGCAAATCCAGAATCGAACCGAGAGAGAACTGGTTCTTGCGGTCCTGGGAGGCGGAGCCAAAGAACGCGAGAGGGTGGTTGAAATCCGTCGCCAGGGGGAGCAAGTCCTGGTCGGCGAGTCCTCCCGCAAAGTTGCTGCGGAAACTGGAGTGCGTGTAAGTAAACTGCAGGCTTCCGCCGAGGACCCCTCGCACCGGATTGGTGAGATGCGTGCGCAGAGAAAGTTGGACACCGCTGTAGAGCGACCGCCCCGCCGGGAAGAACATCGTGTTACGTCCCACCAGCGGATTGATTCCGGGAAAGGCCGCGCCCGTATCCGGAGTCAGGCCAAACAAAGACGCCGGAGCCCCCGCTAGAAATTGACCGCCGGAATCCAACCCATGACCGGCAAAATCGGCGATGCTGGCGCCGGGAACCGAGGCCAGATAGCAGTTCACGGCGGTCTGGGAACTGGCGCCCGTACTTGCCGCTGGCGCACAACCCAGGCTCAACGGGTTAGAGCCTAGCGTATTGTTGATCGCATTCAGCGCGGCATTCGTATTCAGGTGGGTGGCGTCGCCGACGTGGTTCGTGTCATACCCGATCAAATAATGGGTGCCCACATTGCGCACATAGTCCGCCGTAAACAGCGTGGACGGCCACAGCTGCTTCTGGAGCCCGATGTTCATCTGTAATGATCGCGGAGTCTGGTAGGTGGGCGCCAGCAGGCCTTGCTGGCTGTTCAGTGCCTGGCCCAGGAAGCTGGGATTCGGAGAGCTGGAACTCAGGGCAGCATTGGCTGCCTGGAAAGCGGTTTGCAGGTTCGCCACTTGAGTCGCCACGTTTCCGACGCGCTGCCCGCAAAGTCCCGATGCGTCCTGAGCAAGGTTGCCGGGGAAAATGACGACGTCGTGGCTGGCGCATGGATCATTGGCCTGGGCGTTGAAGTGGCCGTTGGCGAGACGGGCAGCGCGGTCCGCCACCAGGTTGCGAAATACGTTGTCGTCGTAGTACATCCCGATCCCGGCCCGGATCACGGTTTGTCCATGCTTCCCGGGGTCCCACGCCAGGCCAAACTGCGGCGCGAAGTTTAGATCGGGTTGTCGAATGCGGCCGCCCAGCAAGGAATTTCCTCCGAAATGACTCAGCAGGTCGTCGTTGCCGGTGCAAGGCGCCTGGCTTCCATACGAAGCTGCTACCGCCGAGCACGGAATGGCTGCCAAATCGGAATCGCTCCGCCCGGTATCACGAACGTATTGCACTCCGATCGTCACCAGTATATTGGGACGGATTTTCCAGGTGTCGCCAAGGTAAGCCTGCATGCGCGTGTCGCCGAAGGCCCCACAGGAAGAACCGAAACCTGATTTTTCGCTCAAACAACTCGAACCATTCCCCAGGGTGATGCTGTCCACCGGATAGTTCAGCGGATTGCTGACCCCGCCCGCGAAAGGTCCACTTGAGGCGAACAGAACCGAAGCCGCATCCGTATCCGAACCTACCTGCGGAGCTAAACCGAAGAGATCGGCGGAAATCAGGTTGTCAATCTGGTTCACCGCCACGCCGAAGCGAATAGTGTGGCTTCCCCAGGTCCGGGTGCCATCGTAGCGGGCCTGTTTATTGTCCTGCTTGGTCTGCTGCGGGGCCTGTGGGCTGGACCCGCTGGCGAATCCGGAGCCGCCGGTAAAATTCAGACTAATTCCAGGCGCAGGATTGAAAGCGCCGCTTGTGCCGATGGCGTCTACGATCTTGTTGGTATAGCGGTTGTAGGCGAAGCGAAGGGTGTGGACATACGATCCGCGCGTAAAGTCGAAGCCGAAAGCATTCCCGAACGTATCGTCATGACTGTTGAGCGGCTGGTAATTCGCCCCGCCGAACGAATTGATGTCGCTGCCGTTGTCGTAGGTGAACCGGTAGAAAAGTTGAGATCGCGAAGAGAGTTTGTAGTCGAGCCGGGCTGCGACCTCGGTCTCATGGAACGGAGCTTTATAGCTTCCATCAAGAAGATTGAAAGGAGCGTTGAAAACTGCCGGTGCGTCGAGATCCTGCTTCAAATACTCACCGGACAGAAAGTAAAACAGTTTGTCCTTTTTCCACGCGCCGCCGACGTTTCCGCCAAAAACTTCGCGGGAGTAGCCGAAGTCCTTGCTTCCGGGAAGGCTGGCCCCGCCTGCGGCTTTGTCGCGAAAGTTGCCGAAGAGCTGACCGTGCAGGTCATCGGTGGCGGACTTTGTGATCACATTCACTTGTCCGGCGGAAGCAAGCCCGGAAGAAAGCGGGAGCAACGATTGCTCGACTCCGACCTGCTGAATACTGCCCACCGGGATATTCGTCGTGGTGGCGCCCACAGCTTCGTCAGTGATGTCGATACCATCCACCAGCATCCGGGTAGTGCGGCCATTGCGGCCGACGATGGAGGCCGCCGCCAGGCCGCTCTTCGAAGGCGCCAGCACCTTGCCGTCGAGCTCCTGGACTCCAGGCTCAAGTCGGGTCAGATCCAAAAATCCTCGGTCCGTTGGAGTCTGTTCGAGCTGCGCGCTATCGACCACGCCGCGCACTTCGGGATTCTCGGTGTCAACCATTTTGGCCACGGGCGCGACAACGCGCACCAGCTTGACGTCGCCGGTGGCGGTCGCTGCCGCCTGGATCCTGATCAGAATGTCGGCAGGCTGAAACCCTTTCGCCTCCACATGCAGAACATATTCTCCGGGAACCAGGTCACGCAGCGCGTACGTGCCCGCGGGGCTGGTTGTGGTGCGAAAGGCTTGTCCGGTTATCTTGTTGGTGACGGTAAGGTCAGCTCCGCTTACCGAGGCCCCCCGCGGCCCGGTGATTGTTCCGGAAACGTTGCCGGTGGAAGAGTCCTGAGCGTAAGCCAACGATGAAATAACCAGAAGGACAAGGACAACGATCGCTCCAGCCCACAGACTTGACCGCCTGAAGACGGAACGGGCACAACCAGTATTGCTCGACATTCGTCTCGCTTACCTTCCTTACAAAGATTCGCGCTGGCGCACGCCGACACCCGCAAAGCGGCCATCAGGCCACTGCCCATTTTTGAGGAAGGCAGAAGACAGAAGCAGCATGCCAGGCATGCAGAACATGTTCAATCAGCAATCCTACAAGACTTTCACAACAGAATTTGTCCCGTCAACCAGCCCGTGTGGGGCGAGCGCCCTCGCCCGCCGCCTTTGACTTGGACTTTTGCGGTTGTTTAGCAATCAACTTTCAAGTCAACGTCAACTTCAAAGGCGGCGGGCGAGGGCGCCCGCCCCACACACTTCAATGCGACTTGGACGTGTAGTATCCCGTCCGATGGCGCACCTTGAACCCAGAATCCGCCGGCAGCCCTGCGACCGTTACCTGGATGTGGCGGAAGTCCGAATCAGAAACCCGTTGTGACGGATAGTACGCTAGCAAGTATTGGGTGCGCAGTTCATCGCTGATCTGGCGAAACGCATCATCCAGTTGCGGCAATGAGGCGGCGTAGAAATACTTGCCGCCGGTATCGGCAGAAAGTTGAATCAGGGCGTGCTCGCCGCCGATGTCGCGTCCCGCGCTGGCCTCGATGGGCACAATGATGATGCTGTAGAGAATGGCTTCGGCGGTCTCGGCGGCTCGCACCGCTTCCTGGTAATCGACTTTGCTCATGGTATCGCCGCCGTCGGTGATCACCACCATAACCTTGCGACCCACCCGTGGCTCCAACGCCTGCGACCCCAAGAACAGGGCATCGTAAAGGGCAGTGGCCGAGCCCATGCGAATGCGGTCAATGCCGCGATCAACCACTCTGAGATCTGAAGTGAAGGAGGTCAATTCGCTCACCGTCTCACTGAACTGATAGAGCGAAAGGGCATCCACGGGACGCAGGATGGCATGCGCGAACCGACGGGCCGAAGCCAGTTCGAGCGGGAGGTCCTTGCGCGTGCTGAGGCTGGTGTCAATGGCCAGCACAATCGAAAGCGGTAAGGCTGACTCCTTGTCGAAGACAGCTATTTTTTGCTCCTGCCCGTCTTCACGCAACTGGAAGTTATCTTTCTTCAAGGCGGCAATCGGCGCGCCATGTTCGTCAGTCACCGTGACGAACACGTTCACCAGTTTAACGTCAACTTTGAAAGTGGTATCGGACTCCTGGGCAACGGAGACAAGGCACAGAACTAGCAGAAGACCTGCAGTTGCCAGTGGTTTCATCTGGAAAGTTGGGGCAATTCCCTGCATTCTCCTCGCGCCGCTGGGCGGGATCCCTGCGATTGCAAGCCCCTGCTTTAGCGGGCTGAGTACGAGTCGCAGACAGAAACCGCGGAGAATGCAGCCAAACCGGCTGGTCACTTAGATGCACGCCCCTCGGAATGGGTGCCTTGCACGGTGGGAATCTCACCCGGAAAGGGTTCGCCATCGGCCCACACCGCGCCATCTTCGAAATGCTCCTTCTTCCAGATAGGCACCGTGCGTTTGAGGCTATCAATCAGCCAGCGGCAGGCGTCAAACGCGGCCGCGCGGTGGGCCGAGGCCACTACAATCAGGACGCTGGTTTCGCCAATTTCGAGCCGTCCCAGGCGGTGAACCATGGCGACATCGCGAATCTTGTACTCAGCCAGGGCACGCGCAGCCAGCTCTTCCATCTGTTTGAGGGCCATCTCCTCGTATGCTTCGTAATCCAGATAGAGACTGCGTCGGCCGCGGGTGTGGTTGCGAACAATGCCCTCAAAGACCGCGGCGGCCCCGTCCTCAGGACGCTTGATGCCCTGCAAGATCGAGGCAGTCGCGATCGCCTCGCGGACGATGGCCGCATGCTCGCTGCGTCCTCCTGCGACATTTTCACGGTCCCATCCGCCGCTGACTGGCGGCAGAAGCGCGACTTCGTCTCCTGACCTCAACCTCGTGGCGGGACCCGCGTACTCCTGATTGACCGACATGGCGAGCGACGCTGCCGTACCTTTTAGGTGCGGGATAACTTCCTCGTAGTGACTGAGAACATCCCCCAACGTCGCGTTCTCGGGAAGGCTGATCGAGTCGCTCGCCTTGCCGGCGAGGTCCTTGAGGACGCCGAAGAATAAGACGCGGACTTGCATAAAAAACCGGTTTCCAGTTTCCGGTTCCCGGTCCCAGTAGTCTATCGTGCACTCGGCAATTTGGAGGCGGCCAAAAAAAATTGCCAGCCTCCGGTTTGGAAACTGGCAATTCAAAGTGAGTGACATTCAACCCTGCGATTTTGGCCGCCGGTCCTGGTCCTTCGGGGCCTGGTGCGGAGCCTGGTGTTGTTCCTGCGGGGCTCGGTTCTGGACAGGCGCGGCCTGCTGCCGTTGTTGCTGCCAGTTGCGGAACTTATTCTCATCGTCCCGGGCCTGGGCCGGGTTTCGTTCCTGCACCGGCGGAGCCGGCTTGGCCTGCGGATGGGACCAGCCTTGCGAGAAGCGATTATTGTCGTTCTGATTTACCGCGCCTTGCGGCGGACGCGGAGCCCTCTGCCCTTCGGGACGCACCGGTTCAGTCACCCGCGGGGCCACAATCGGCTGCTGCGGACGGGCATCGGGTCGCGGCATCTGAGGGTGGGCGGCAACCTCAGGCGGGCTCACTGGCTGTTGTGGTCGCGCCAGCGGACGATCCGTGCTCGGATTGCGCAGCACAGGAGTGCCCAGTTGCCGTGGCTGATTACTGGGTCGCTCGGTGCGGAGGTTGATGGTCTGCCGCTGCTCGAAGGGTTGGCGCGGAGGAGCTGGCCTCTGGGTCGCGACCACCTGGCGGTTCACAATTGCCTGCGGCGGTCTGAACCTGGCCGGAGCCCCCGAACCCAATACGCTGGCCCGGATGGGCTGCACGTCGATGCGGCGCTCGATCCGCGCATCCGCCAGTTGCCTCGCGTCGAAACGCCCCAGATTCCGCGCTACGGGCCGTGCGTTCACGAACGTGTCCCGCGAAACCAGGGTCACGCCATTGTTCACCCGCTGGTTCACATATGTGATGTTTGTAACGTTGCGCTGATTGTAGATGTTGGTAACCCGGGTAACGTTCACAACTGTGTTGGTTACATTGACTCGCTCGACATAGCCGCGGCTGCCCCTGTAGTACGGAACATAGACTTCGCCAGGAGCCAGCGGGAACCAGCCCACGCCCGGGCCTCCGCCGATCGAAATTCCAACGCCGCCGACAAACGCTACCAGCGCCGGCGCATACACCGGCCGAACTGCAACCGGTCCCGGCACCCAGCACCAGCGGTTTCCAGCGTAGGCCCAGCGCCCGTAGTGGAAGGGGGCAAAACCCCAAGGCTCATCTTCAACCCAGGTCCAGCCCCAGGGATCGATGTATGCCCAATGACCATTGCGGTACGGGGCCCAATCGGAGGCGACGCCCGCCGGGACCCAGACGGTTCCGTAGCCGCCAACGTATTGCCAGCGCCCGTAGTCATCGAGGTCCTCGTAGCCCGTCATTTCCGGCGAAACATAATTCGCAGATTCGGCGCCATCTTCACGATGGTCGCGCTCGAACGCCCAATTGTCGAGATCATCGGCGCGCGGCAGTTGCGCGATGTCGTAGTTCAACTGGTCGGTGCCGGAGAAGCGCGCCGACTGGCCGGCCACGACGGTGTAAGAATATCCGCCGCCGGTGACTTCGCCGCGACCGCTAAAGACGCTAACATTCGTCATGTCCCCATTGCGGTCGACGTCGATCCGGTATTCGCCAGTGTGCTGTAGATTGAACGCCAGGTTCGGAGTGTCCACTTCGACGACATCGTCGTCATCGAGATGGCGAACCCGAAGAATGATTGTGCCTGCCGACAGCCGCAGCTGCGTGGTGCGATCATCAAGGTCGAGGAAGGTGACGCTGGTTTCCGGAGCCAGGCGTATCGCGGTCGAACCGACATGCATTTCAGCGCGCGAGCCCTGGTCACTCCAAAGATTGTCGCCTGTGGTCAAAGGCCGGTTGGGCACGGCGGTTACCCAGTCGCCTTCTCCGCCAGGCTGAAAACTGACCGACCCCTGGGTGTAGTTCATTCGCGCCACGCGGCTGGGCGGATCCTGATCGCCTTGGTCCTGGTCCTGCGCACCTTGGTCCTGCGCGACTTGATCCTGCGGCGATTGATCTTGATCCTGAGCCACCGATGTCACCGGGCTGTGCAGCATCAGCAATACGCCCGCCAGGACAACTCCGACTAACCACCCGCGGTATGTCTTCGTCTTTGGCATAGTGGTTCCTCGCTGCGCCCAAACGGCGCCGCTCTCATATGAATTAAACACCCCTCAGCGACATTAGTTTTATACGGTCGAACATGTACCATGGTGCTGATACGCAAGCACTTATCGAGGCAACAAAAATGCCAGTCTCGGTCGACTGAGATCTGGCATAGATAGTCAAGAAACGCGGGCCGAGGGCTACGATGCGCCCTGGGCGCTGAGCACTTTTTCCCGCTCCTCTTCGTCCTGCTTTTCCTCGCGTTGCGTGGCCGGCAGGGCCAACTCCAGCACTTCGAGAATCGATTTCACGTAGTGCACTCGAATGTTCTCAAGCTGTTCGGGAGTCAGGTCTTCCTGCACGTTCGTCTTGTTTTCTGCCGGGAGAATCACGTCATGGACACCTGCCCGTTTGGCAGCCAGGACCTTCTCCTTGACGCCGCCGATGGGAAGAACATCTCCGCTCAACGTAATTTCGCCGGTCATCGCGGTCAACGGACGCACCGGTCGACCGGTCAGCAACGACACCAGGGCGGTTGCCATGGTGACTCCCGCTGAGGGACCGTCTTTCGGAATCGCTCCCGCCGGCACGTGAATGTGAATGTCGTGCTCAGCGAAGAAATTCTCCGAAATCCCGAGTAAGGCCGCGTTGGATCGGACCCAGGTCAACGCTGCCTGCATGGATTCCTGCATCACCTGGCCGATCTGTCCGGTCATGGTAAAGCCGCCCTTGCCCTTCATGGTGTTGGCTTCGATAAACAACACGTCGCCGCCCGATGGCGTCCAGGCCAGACCTACAACGACACCGGAGCGCTTCGTCCGCTCAGCAATTTCGCCTTCGCTGCGTACTTTGATTCCGCCCAGAAATTCCTGCACGACTTCCTTGGTCACGATCAGCTTGTCGGTCTTGCCTTCCGCCAGGCGTCGGGCCTGTTTGCGGCAGATGGTGCCGATGTTGCGCTCGAGATTCCGCACGCCCGCTTCCCGCGTGTAGTGTCGGATAATGTAGCCGACACCTTCTTCCGGAAACTCAATCTGCTCCGCAGTCACACCGTTCTCTTCAATCTGCCTCGGGATGAGGTATTGAAAAGCGATGTGGACCTTTTCCTCTTCCGTATAACCTTGGAGTTCAATGATCTCCATGCGATCGCGCAAGGGTTCCGCGATCGGATCGAGCATGTTCGCCGTGGTGATGAACAGCACCTTCGATAGATCGAAGGTCACATCCAGGTAGTTGTCCCGGAAGGTGGAATTCTGCTCAGGATCCAGAGCTTCGAGCAACGCCGAAGCAGGATCGCCACGGAAATCGCGCCCGACCTTGTCGATTTCGTCGAGCATGAAAACCGGATCTTTGGTCTCAGCCCGGCGAATGCCCTGGATGATTTGTCCCGGCAACGCACCGATGTAAGTGCGCCGGTGACCGCGAATTTCGGCCTCGTCGTGCACGCCCCCGAGCGAGATGCGGACGAATTTCCGTCCCAGGGCTCGAGCAATCGACTTGCCCAGCGAGGTTTTGCCCACGCCCGGAGGTCCGACGAAACAAAGGATCGGGCCTTTCATTCCCGGCTTCAAACGACGCACAGAAAGATAATCCAGAATGCGATCTTTGACCTTCTTGAGGTCGTAGTGATCGGCATCAAGAATGTCCTTGGCTTTCAAGATGTCAACTTCGCCCCCAGAAGTCTTCGCCCAGGGCAGCGCCGCCAGCCATTCCACATAGTTGCGAGTCACGGAATAATCCGCCGCCATGGGGGACATGCGGGCGAGCCGGCCTAATTCTTTCAGAGCTTCTTTTTTGACTTCATCGGGCATGCCCGCGTTGTCAATTTTCTGGCGAAGCTCTTCGGTGTCCCTCGCGCCCTCGTCCTGCTCACCCAATTCTTTCTGGATGGCTTTCATCTGCTCGCGCAGGTAGTACTCGCGTTGCGTCTGCTGCACCCGGTCCTGCACTTCAGACTGGATCTTGTTGCGCAGCTGTTGGACTTCGAGCTCTTTCGCCAGATGCTGGTTGATCTTTTCTAGGCGCACCCGCACATCGGTGGTTTCTAGCGTGTCCTGTTTGTCGGCGGTCGAAAGCGAAGGCAACGAGGAGGCGATGAAATCCACCAGGCGTCCCGGCTCGTCGATGTTCATGGCCACCGTCGAAAGCTCATCCGACAAAGTCGGCGAGCCCGCCACGATTTGCTGGAACAAGGTAAGAACGTTCCGCTGCAGGGCTTCCACCTCGGAACTCTTAGGTGGAATGGACTCCGGCACCGAATCCACGCGGCCGCGCATGAAGGGCGTCAGCTGTGCGAATTCAGTGAGTCGCACCCGCTCCAGGCCTTCCGCAAAAACGAACAGGCTTTGGTTGGGCATCTTTACGACTTTGTGAACCACCGCCAGGGTACCAACGGTGTACAGGTCGCTGGCTTGTGGGGCGTCGACGCGAGCTTCCCGCTGCGCCACCACTACGATGGTCTTGTCTTCGCCCAGTGAGTTAATAAGTTGGACCGAACTCTCCCGACCCACAGTCAGGGGCAGCACGGCATGGGGAAAAAGCACCGTATCCCGCACCGGCAGGATAGGCAGAATCCCAGTTTCTTCTTCTTTTGGCTTAGTATTTCGCTCAGAACGCGTCTTTTCTGCCATTTTTCACCTTGAGTGTCTTGTGCTCAAGTTTTGATGACATAAAGGCCCGGAAGGATGCAGGCCCACCTATGCACTTGAAAGTAGCTGAATTCTAAACCCTAACCCCGAGGTTTGCACCCAATCGAAGGTGCAGAGACCGATCGGTGACCATTGGACGCCCCAAATGGGACTCGCCGTGTGGGGGGGCGGACATTCTTTGTCCGCGCTTTTGACTTTGACGTTTGGGCCAAAGCTCGACGACTCACTGTCCAAAAGGCACCAACCAACGTCAAAAGCGCGGCCAAGAGTGTCCGCACCACACAGCTTCAGGCTGCTGGATAGATTCCGAGAACCTTTACCAGGTCGGCCACCTCCCCCAGATGGCGCAAGGCGTTGCGGGCTGGTTCATCGTCTCCGCGGAGAAAGTCGGCGTAGAACACATATTCCCAGGGTCGCCCGCGCAGCGGGCGTGACTCGATCTTGGTCAGGCTGATGTCACGCAGGGCGAATACCGCCAGAGCCTTGAATAGCGCGCCTGGAATATTCTTGACGCTGAAGGCAATCGAAGTCTTGCTGGCGCCAGGAAGGACGCGCCGCGTCTTGCGGATCAGAAAAAAGCGGGTGAAGTTGCGTTTGTCGTCTTCGATTCCAGCCGCCAGAATGTGCCCTTTGTACGCTTTCGCTGCCTGGGCACCGGCGATTCCTGCAGCATCCCGCAACTTGTCTTCGATCACATGCTTGACGCTGCCTGCCGTGTCATAGAACGGCGTCGGCTGAATCTTTGGATTCCGGGCGAAGAAGTCGCGGCACTGCTCCAACGCCACGGGATGCGAGTACACGCGCCGCAGGTCGCCGCGTCTGACGCCGGGCGGCGCAATCAGGTTGTGCACGATCCGCAACCGGAATTCTCTTTCGATGAAAACCTGGCGCGCCAACAACAGGTCAAAATGCTCGGTTACGGAGCCGGCCAGCGAATTCTCAATGGGAATGACAGCTGCTGCCACCGAGCCACGCTGCACGCGATCAAAAACCTCGACCGACCGGGCACAGGAAACAATTTCGCATCCCGGAACCATTCGCCGGGCGGCTTCGTGGCTAAACGAGCCCGCTTCGCCCTGGATCGCGACCGTCATTTTCTTGGTCGTCGGGCTCTTGGTCACTGGGGTCTTGGTCATTGGGGTTCTTCGTTATTGGGCTGGCTGCGATTGGGGCAACTTAGCTGGCCCCGGCGGCGAAAGCAAATCTTTCTTTAACACAAACGCGTCTACGCCGTTTGAATAGTAACGCGGCAGGGTCTTAATTACGGTGTAGTGGTGCCGTTTGTAAAAAGCGAGGGCCGACTTATTGTCCACCGCGGTTTCAAGAATCACGGACTGGCAGCATAGGGCGCGCAACCGCTCTTCGGCGGCTTGAAGCAACTGGGATCCAACACCCTCGCCACGAGCGTCGGGCAGAACATCGATAGTGATGATGTGTCCAGTGCCGCGGCTTCCCGTTTCGGCAACAATAAATCCCACAGTCATAGTCGCGGGTCGGCCTTGGTTTACGGTCCTACCCAAAGTGCCGGTCTGGCTGACTTCGGACCTGTCCGCCACCAGGGCAAACGCGCCGGGGCGCTGCAAATAGGTGGCGAGTTCCAGGCGACTGTATGAAATCCCCGGGGCGAAGCACTGCTGATCAATGCGCCACAAGGTCTCAAATTCTTCGTGCCGGAAGTCTCGCAAGGCGAATTCCACGGATTTATTGTAGCCGGGAAGCCGGCATCTGCCCCGGCCGGCAGAGGTGACAGGACGCGCCGACGAAAAGCATAGGAACCTGTTGCGGTACTTGCATCACAAGTCGTAGTATTTGCAAAGAGGCCTTGTGGGACGCCTGGTGCTCATCGACGTGCTCAGTGCGGTCGTTGTGCTCGCGGGGTGGTTTTTTTATTTTGCGCGCTACAACCGCCGCAAGGGTGCCGCAGCGCTGCACTGGGTCGAAGCTGCCTGTTCCAACAAAGGCCAGATGCTCGACTCCCGCTGGCTGAGCCAGACTCTTCTCCAGGCCCGCTTCGGCTTTACCGCTCACTGGTTCGACAACGCCCGCGTGACCATCCGTCTGCGCCCTCGGCCCATCCCGTTCAGGTGGTTTGTCAGCGTCTGGCACAAACAGAAAGAGACTCTCACGTTTGAAGCTGACTTGGACAACACGCCCAGCTTCCATCTCGATGTGTTTCGTCATCGCTGGCTGTCGCAACGGCACAGCCGCTTGTCTTCTCAGCCCCGGGAGTGGTCGGTGTCTCGACCGGGGCCGGTTGTTCTCACTACCCGCACCCGCTGGACCCAGGAACTTTCGCCCGTAGTCAACACCTTGATGACCGCTCGTGGGCACAACCTGATCAGCGTGCGGTTCCGTTCCGAATCGCCTCACATCGCCGCCACCGTACCTCTGGAAGCTTTGTCCGATGAGCAGGCCGCCGCAGGATTTCTGAGCGTGCTTCGCGAATTGGCTGCGGGGGCCTCAGCCTCGCGGCAATAGTCCTCTGGGTTCAGCCGTGTCACGATTGAGCCGTATAATGCTCCGAAGTTCGAGGGATTCTATTGCCTGAGACAAACCTAGACGTCGGCAAAACCGTAGGCGACTACGAGATCATCGGGCTGCTGGGACACGGCGGCATGGGCAAGGTCTTCAAGGTCCGCAACGTCATCTCCGACCGCGTCGACGCCATGAAGAGTCTGTTGTCCTACGGGGACGGGGAATCGGAGGCGGCGGAACGGTTCATCCGCGAAATCAAGGTACTGGCCAAACTGGAGCACCCCAACATCACGTCGTTTCGCACCGCTTTCCGGGCGAATGACGAAGTCCTGATGATCATGGAGTACGTTGATGGCAGTTCTCTCTCTCGGAAGCTGGTCCAGCACAGACTCGAATTGTGGCGGGCAGTGGAGTATGCCTCCCAAGTCCTGAGTGCGCTAGGCCATGCTCACCAATCCGGAGTTCTTCACCGCGACGTGAAGCCGTCGAACATTCTGATCGGCGCAGACGGCCGGGTGAAATTGACCGACTTCGGGATTGCCAGCTTGACCGCCGATCCCGGGCTGACCATAACCGGGGGGACGGTGGGAACTCTTTACTACATGTCGCCGGAGCAAATGAAAGCTCTACCGCTTGATGGGAGAGCCGACCTATATTCAGTCGGAGTGACGCTGTATGAAATGGTCACAGGCCAGGTTCCATTTAAAGGTGACAGTTACTACGCCATCCTCAAGGCCCACCTGGAAAGCATTCCCGTTCCTCCCATGGATCTGGTTCCAGGACTACCCGCGGAACTCTCCGACATCATCGAGAAAGCGCTTGAGAAACAGCCGTCAGCACGCTTTCAGACGGCTGAGGAATTTCGGGTGGCGCTGCAGGAACTCAACCTGCCCAAAGCATCGGACACCGATGCCATCCCCACCGCGACCATAGATGCCCCAAGTTTTCCCGCAGCGTCGAAAACGCCTTCTTCTCGACGCTCCAGGTCGTGGGATCCGGCGGAGCTCGAAACCGCCAGGAAAAACCTTGCCGTCTACATCGGGCCTATGGCCAAGTTCATCGTAGGCCGTGCTGCGAACCATGCCCGGTCCGTCGAGGAGCTCTACCAGGCATTGGCGACAGAAATCTCTTCTCTGAAAGACCGCGAGAAATTCCTGCGCTCCAGACCGCTCTGAAGCTCACCTTGTGACGGGCCCTTTGCTGCCACCTTTCACTGCGACTCCAGCATCCGGATCGCCTTCACCAGGCTCAGATACATCCGGTTGAATGATCGGGCGAGATCAGCGATCTCATCAGAGCCCCTGGCGGGGATTTCCGGCACATTCAGGTCGCCGTTGCTAATCCGGTCTGCCGTCCTGGAGAGACGCGTCACCGGACGGATCACGACCAGGATAATGGCCAGATCAAGAAAGATCAGTGTGAGCAAGGAAATGCCGCCCAGAGAAAACATCAGAGTCTTAAATGCCCGGTCCGCGATGTTCAGCGGGACCGTCATTGGGACCGAAACGACTTGAGCCGCGATGGGCTCGCCAACGTTCCAGCCGAATCCGTGATCTTCACCGTAAACCTTGATCATGGCGGGGGGGGCCTTGTCGGGCGTGCTGTGACACTGCAGACAGGGCATATCCACCACCAGCGGTTTGGCCAGAAAAAGTACGCGGCCGGCGGGAGTCTCGCGCTCCGAAGAGAATTCTTTCAGCTCCGGGTGATTGCGGAAAATCTGTATGACGTCGGTTTCCCAGTCCACGGCCCGATTGCGCAGGTTAGTAGGATTCAGGGAAGCTTCCTTGTAGCTGTAGTCCGGATAGGTCGTGCGCAGGTAGGTAAAGACCTCGGTAGCGGAGTAAGCCGGCACGGTCTGGGGCAGAAAGCGATTGATACGCTGCTGATGCGCCTTCAGCAACGGCCCCACTTGCTTCGAAGTGTAGGTGCGCATCCCGCCCGCCGCGCCCATCATCAGGCGCGCCTGTTCCAGCACTTGCTCTCGTGCGCTGCGCTCCAGGAACTGATGAGACAAATATCCGGCGATCGCAACTCCAGAGCCAAAAACCAGTATCAAGACGAGGTTGAATTTTATGAGCAATCTCATAGCGGCCACATTATAGCCGCGATTCGGGAGCGCGACGATCTTGTGCGACCCACTGCCCGATAGTCTGGATGGAGAACACTCCGGGCAGGACATGAACAGTGCAGCACGCGTAAACGAAATATCTCGCCTTAACACTAAACAATCCGCTATCCTTAATACTGGTTATCGAACTACCTCCGTAACGTGCGACCTGCTCTTTAATAGCGCATCTTTTAGAATCATGAGTGAGCGCAAACCACCGAGCAGCGTAAGGCGCCGAGACTTGCGATTCCAATTCGAAATTGAGCGCGAGGACGACGGTCGTTGGATCGCCGAGATCCCTGAAGTTCCCGGCGCGATGGCATATGGCGATACCGAACAAGAAGCAAAAGCCAAGCCGTATGCCCTGGCGTTGTACGCGGTGGCAGATGACGTAGAAAGATCAAACGAGATTCCCGACTCTATCAGTATCCTTCGCGTTCCGGCTTGAGCCAGTGGCCTAGCTCCAAAGCGAACCTCGTTTTTCGCGCGCTTCTGCGACGAGGTTGGCGCGTCCTCTCAAAAAGGCTCCCACATGAAACTCACGCACCCTCAATACGGGAATTACATGTTCGGATTTCACGATAACGAAGAAATCGGTTCTAAGATGCTTTCGCGCATCGCGAGGCGAACCGGACTGACTCCTGACGATCTCTGATCGCCGCCTATTTCCCCTTGTGCTAGAGTCGGAGCTTTCATGGTCTCTCCCACCATTTCCACTGAACATCTGACGCGGCGGTTCGGAGACCTCGTCGCCGTCGAAGACGTGAATCTTAGAGTGGCTCCCGGCCAGTTTTTCGGATTTCTGGGACCGAATGGCGCCGGAAAATCCACGACCATCAAGATGCTCACCGGCTTGCTCGCGCCCACGGCTGGGCGCATACAGATTCTCGGCCTCGATCTGGTCAGCAACATGGTCGAAGTGAAGCGGCAGATCGGAGTCGTACCCGAAGGTATGGCATTGTTTGGAAGATTGACCGGATCCGAATATTTGAACTTCGTGGGCCGTATGTATGGTCTGGATCGTGAGACTGCGTCCAAGCGGACGGCCGAGCTGCTCGACTTTATGCAGCTCACCGACCAGCCCAAGGCCTTGGTCACCGACTACTCGCATGGCATGCAGAAGAAACTAGCGCTGGCCGCGGCCGTGATTCACGGGCCCAGAGTTCTGTTTCTGGACGAACCATTCGAAGGCGTAGACGCTATCGCCGCCGGCACGCTGAAAGCCATGCTGCAACGCATGATTGGGCGTGGCGCAACCGTCTTCCTGACTTCGCACGTGCTGGAGATCGTAGAACGGTTGTGCACTCATGTCGGCATCATTCATCGTGGGCGGTTGGTAGCCCAGGGTTCGCTAGAGGAGCTGCGAGCGGGAGTGGAGGCACGATCGGCGGGCCTTCCGGGGGCTGTAACTGGCGCTTCTCCCGGAGAGAAGTTGACCCTGGAACAGATCTTCCTCCTTATCGTGGGCGGATCGCGATCTGATGGCCAGGAATTATCTTGGCTGGGCTAGAGGACGAAAAGAGGGCGAAAAAAGATGCCACGTAATGGGCTGAGTCTGGCTCCGCACGCACGCCAGCAACTTGCGGCCGTCGCCCAATTGCGCGGGCGAATCTTTGCCAACTCTCTACGAACTTTTCGAGGCCGGCTGGAACTAGCCTCTCACATATTTGTTGGGCTGGCTTTTGTGGCCGGCGGCCTCGGCGGCGCCGTAGGGCTGGGCGGAGCTGCCTGGTTTGTGGTCTCGCAAAGAAACGCGGAGTGGATTGGAGGTCTGCTCTGGCCTGTATTTCTTTTTTGGCAGCTGTTTCCCTTGATGGCGACGGCGTTTACGCAGAATGTCGAGTCTTCGAATCTTCTCCGTTTCCCCCTGAGCTTCCGGTCGTACTTTCTGATCCGCCTGGCTTACGGTTCGTTGGATCCGGCAACGGCTGTGGCCAGCCTGTGGCTCCTCGGAATCAATATCGGCATCGGAGTGGCCCGGCCCGCCCTGTTTCCCTGGGCCATGATCGTGCTTTTGACCTTTGCCCTGGTAAATCTGGTTCTCGCGCGCATGCTGTTCGCCTGGCTGGAACGCTGGCTGGCCCAGCGGCGCACGCGCGAACTCATGGGTATACTTTTCTTTCTCTTCATCCTGAGCTTTCAGTTGATCGGTCCGCTAATCGCAGTCTACGAACATAGATCCATACCTGAAACCAGAATCCTGGGGCAGGAGCTTTCCAGCGCGCAACGGCCGCTGCCACCGGGCCTGGCTGCCGCCGCGATCGCGGGCGCTGTGCCGAGCCAGCCTGGCTCCCATATCGTCACGGCCAGCGTGGTCCCCTTCTTGCTCCTTGGATGCTACGGAATTGCATTTCTCTGGCTCTTGAATTTCCGTTTGCGGGCAGAGTATCGCGGCGAGAACCTTAGCGAATCCGTGGGGCGCAAGGCCTTGATCGGCGGGCTTCCGGCAGTCCGCCCGGGTTGGAACTTACCGGGACTTCCGGGACCGGTCGTCGCTGTATTCGAAAAAGAGTTGCGCTATCTCAGTCGAAGCGGGCCGATGCTTTTCACCCTGATCGTACCGCTGTTCATGCTGGCAGTTTTTCGTAGTTCAGGAAAAAACGAAGGCCTGTTCGGGCACGCCCCTCAGCTGACCTTTCCACTCGGCGCCGCCTACTCGCTGCTTTTGCTGACCAACCTCTCTTACAACAATTTTGGAGCGGACGGCAACGGTACCCAGTTCTTCTTCGCTTCGCCTGTCCGCTTCGGGCAAATCATGTTGGGGAAGAACCTGGCGCACACAGCCGTGTTCGGCGTGGAAGTCTTGCTGGTGTGGCTGGGGACGTGTCTGCTCTATCGCCCACCGAGCATCGGCGTGACTCTGGCCACGCTGGCGGGCATTCTGTTCGTCCTGCCGATTGACCTCGCCGCCGGAAATCTGTTCTCGATCTATTCTCCCAGTCGAATCGAAGCAGGAGTGTTTGGGCGACAACGAGCTTCTCTGACCACTGTGCTGGCGAGTTTTGCAATCCGAGGGGCCCTGTTCAGCGGCGGCGCAGTCCTGCTCTGGCTTTCCCGCGGTTACCGGAATTCCTGGATGGAACTACTGATCTTTCTTCTGCCTGCTGCTTTCGCCATCGCGGCTTACGTTTTTGCCCTGAACCGGGTCGATGGAATGGCCCTGAGACACAGGGAAAATCTCATGTCCAGTCTCGGACGCCGCCAGTAACGCACGAGGCGAGCTCTTACTCCTTTTCGGGTTCTGCTACGAAACGATAGCCCACTCCGCGAACCGTCAACAGATGGCGTGGTTGGGCGGGATTGTCTTCAATGTAGCGGCGCAGACGAACGATGAAGTTATCGATGGCGCGGGTGTCGGTGTCCTCGTGCAGACCCCACACTTCTTCGAGAATCGATTTGCGGGAGACGATCCGTCCCTGATTTCGGATGAGATGACGGAGCAGTTCCGCCTCCATCAGCGTCAATTGGATGGTGTTTCCGTTGACCCTCAATTCCAGCTTTCCGAAATCGATGGTCCGGCCATCGAACGAAAATGCCTCGTACTCCACGGCGGTAGCGGCTTTTGCCGCCGGACTCTGCCGCATCCATTCCCGGCGGCGCAACAATCCCTGCAACCTCGCCAGCAGGATGGGAAGTTCGAAGGGCTTGGGAAGATAGTCGTCGGCGCCTGAGGCAAAACCTTTGAGCACGTCTTCCGGCCGTCCCCGCGCGGTGAGCATGAGCACAGGAACGTATTGTTTAGCGGCGCGTAATTCCGCAGCCACCGTGAAGCCGTCCTTGCCGGGAAGCATGACGTCGAGCACCACCGCATCGAATTCGGCGGGTTCGCCGGATAGTCCTAAGAGCAGATCGAGCGCCCGTTCGCCATCCCCAACCACGGCGACCGAGTGACCTTCCGCCTCCAGGTTGAACTGCAAACCTTTGGCCAAGTGGGCTTCGTCTTCAACAATCAGAACATGACTCATGCAAGTGCTTTCCCGTGTGGGGCGGACACTGTTGTCCGCCGCCTTTGACTCTGACCTTCAGTGAATGCACGACACCACCGAGAGTCGAAATCAAAAGCGGCGGACAAGAGTGTCCGCCGCACACTTACAGACTCACCCGCGGCAACTCCAGGACTACCCTCGTGCCCCGGCCTTCGCCCTCACTCTCGGCGAA
>Ga0137403_10000932_pt1 | contig 37382 bp, 40 predicted proteins | sample CZOMad2_1_16fung_FD_122057 | JGI IMG/M metagenome (GOLD analysis project Ga0137403, IMG submission 122057) | Vadose zone soil fungal communities from Angelo Coast Range Reserve, California, USA - CZOMad2_1_16fungal (Hybrid Assembly) | ecosystem: Environmental > Terrestrial > Soil > Vadose zone... | reverse complement strand
ACAGGGTACGACAAAGAGCCCTGTGATTTCAACCGCGCGACCCCGCGCGGTTTCGTGCTTCTAGGGGCTGGAGATGTGAAAACAGGGGCGGTCCAGCAGTGTGTCGCTGAGATCCTCGCCAAGGCCAAGGAATTCCGAGAGGCCTTCGGCGCTGAGGCCCAGGCCCGCTCACTCGAGTGGGCGGCTCTGCAAGTCGAGCGAGCCCTCCGAGACGAGAGCGAACAGCTCCTCACGCTTGCCCAGGCCGCCGAGCTGTCCGGCTACCACCCCGATTCGCTGGCTCGAATGGTCCGGGACCGCCAGATCCCCGATCTTCGGCCCCCCAACTCCAAAGGCATGATCCGCATCCGGCGGGGCGACCTTCCGATCAAGCCGGGGCGGCCGCATACTCCCGATGCGGACGTACGCGAACTCGCCAGCCGCCTCTTCAAACGAGGCAAGGAGGGCCGTTATGGCCACCCGTAAACGCTGGTCGAGAACCGTAGGTACCCGACGTGGCAACCGCATCCGGATCTACCAGCGCGCAGCCAGCGGCAATCTGCAGATGGCCGTCTGGAATCCGGAAAAGAAGCAGTACCGGCAGATCAGCTTGGGGCACACGGATCGCGAGCGCGCGACGCGCGAAGCGGCCGAGATGGTGCGGCTCCGGGACGCCGGGGAGTGGATCGATTCGCGGTCGCTCACGCTGGGCATCATGGTCGCGCGCTATCTCGCGGAGAACACTCACGCGCGCGACGGCTCTTTGAAAACCGAACACTACAGGAGAGGGTGCGAGCGGTACGCGAAGTACCTGATCGACTGGTTTGGCGCCGACACGCCGGTCGTCGAGCTGCCTCTGCTGCCGGATGCGGTGGACCTCGGTGGCCTCTATCGGTTGGCCGACACCCCTGCGCCGCTTGCATCGATTCGCCGCGCACGCAGGCGGAGTTGACCGCGTGCTTCCCTGGCAGCGCAGGTCATCGCCTGGCACGCCACGCCAGGCCAGCTGATCAGACGCGTGAGGGCCGCGCGCCTCTCGGCTCGTCGACGCGTGACGGCTCCACCGCCGATGCGCTTCCAGGGCTAGAGCGGCTGAGACGTACGGCGTCACCGCTGACCGGTCCATGATGGGCGCATATGCCGGACGATCGCGTGCGATGGCCGCACAGGCGGGTCCCGTTGGCCATCTCATCGAGATGGATCATGCCCCAGGGCCCCGATGTCGCGCCATCCCCCCCGTCTGCGCCGAGCATGCCCTTGCGCGGGCCATGGTGGTTGACGAACCGCTGACAGACCATGCGTGGGGCTCCTGTCCAGGACTCGCATTGTCGAGGGCCTTTGACCCCATCAGTTATGGCTCACGCGATCGCGCACGGGGTATCCGAGCGGATGCGCCTGGATAGATCGGTATCTGGTCTGGCGACTTTAACGGCGCGCCCGTCTAAAGATGGCTCAAGACCGGGGTGCACCGTGCAGATGGGACCGAGCTCGGTCGTGGCGAGTCGGATCGATGCCGCCACCGAGAGGGCTCGGTCAGTGCTGTCGGCGTTCGCACCACCTCGGGTGTGACCGGCCTGCAAAGGGACCGGCGCCACGAGAGCCCTGATAGACGGCGGCGGACCGGGAGCCCACGCCATCATGGACATTTCTCCTCGAATGGACTGCACTCCTGGTGTGGGGCTGTCGTAGCTGCCATGAGCAAGGACGGTGCCAGCTCGCGTCGTCACCGAGCCGTCTGCAGAACCGTGCGGGGAACAGGCGAGCGCGGATGGCCAATCATCGCGAACGCCATGGGCAAGATGACACAGTCAAAACGTCTCGATGGCAAAGGCAGGACACGTTGGTGTGATCATCTGGAGGGTTCTGGAGCTGTTCATCGGCGCCCAGGGTGGTCAGATCTGACCACTCTGGGACGTGACTTGCACATCAAGAGGATACCATGGTGGGCCCGCGACACGTCACCCGGCAGCGGCATCGGCCCCCCGCCGATCAACCCCACATCCCACAGTGGCGCTTAAGGTTTGCTGACGGTTGCCGATGTGAAGGACGACCTGGCGTGTGCGATCTTCGCGATCGTGCAGCTCAATCAGTGCGAGGAAACAGCACGGAGCCTGCGAATCGTCTTCCAGACGGGGGCCGTCTGGCCATCGTTATCGATAATTAGCCATACAGGAGGAAAGTCTATGGCCGATGAAGCCACAACTCGACGCGAGGTACTGAAGAAAGCGGCTTATACGACACCGATCCTCTTAACCCTTAAGGCCAACCTCGAGTTTGCATCTGCGGGCTCGGGACTGCCGCCCTCCAATGACCGGGTGATCACAGGAAGGCCGGAGTTGCCCAATCCAGGCGAACCCACGTCGGGGAGCACAACGCCCCCGACCTCGACTCCCTCAGGCCCAGGCAACCCTCAACCGCCATCCCCGGGTGCTTCAGCCCCGGGCGGTTCAGAGCTACTACCCCCGGAGAACCCGGGGCCAGATAATTCGGCATCACCCCCCGAGGATGCCCCAGATACCACACCCCGGCCGAGGCGGCGCTGGCGTCATAGGCGCTGGCGAAGCTAGCGCCTTGATCAGTGAGTGGCTGATCGAGACTTGACGCTTGTGCGGATTGGATGCGCACCATTGGGCTTGGACCTCTGATGCCGGTCAGACGTTGGGTGTCACCCCGACGCCGTCCGACCCAAAGGGTTAGGCCAGGAAGCGGAGACGCAAGAATGACTGGCGGTTCATTGGTCAGTTCCTATTGCCTGAGGGCAATCGTGGCGTAGCCACGTGATTCCGAAGTCGTGGCCACAATGCGAGGTTGAGAAACAGCTTATGATGCCAGAGATCATCCACAACCAGGATTTAGGTAACGGTGTAGCGCAGGCACCGCGTGTTGATGGTGGGATGCACTCGCCTGAGAAGCCTTGCGCGGGTGGTGCATCCTGTCCGCAGATGGGCATCGATCTCCATCGCCCGAAGCGGAGGTCGGATGTCAGCGTTCGCCTGATTGACGGTGAAGGTGTGATGCTCGATCGTCGGGCCGGCCTGATTCATCACCTCAACCACACCGCCAGGTACATCTGGGACCGATGTGACGGTCAGTTCACGGTGGCGGAAATCGCTGATCAGCTCGCCATGACGTTTGATGTCGATGCCAGTACAGCGGCCAGAGATGTGGCAACGACTATCAGCCAATTCCATCGCGTCGGGTTCTTGGAAGCCTGCGGCTGCGATGATGGCTGCGGTAGAATGCTCTTGTAATAGAGAGATCTTGCTGCGAGTGCACTTGACGCGCAGCGCTAGGATCACGTGAGCGACTGGTGAGGGATCTTGTGAGCATCGTTTTGGACACACTCTCATTAAGGGTGCTGGGTTGTCAGGTGAATGTGCAGTGTAGCGATGCGGCAAGCCCGGCGCTTCTCAGGGCCCAATACGGCCACCTCCAAGGCCGTCTGGAGCCAGGGGCGTTGCACTACACTGTCGACAGGTAAGAGGGGGCGGGCCGCTTTGTGATCATCAGAGCGAGCCAGCCTCCCTTGATCGCATTGGATCCTGGCGAATTCCTGTTTCTCTTCGAGAAGGATATGACGGTCGAGCTCCAAAAACTGCGACATGATCTCTATTTTGTCCACGCCGCGGTGCTGCAGTGTGGGCGCAAGGCCTTCATGCTCGTTGGGGAATCAGGAAGCGGCAAATCAACCACCACCTGGGCGTTGTTACATCACGGCTACGGGTACTGGAGCGATGAACTGGCCCCAGTGGACCTCCAGACGTTGGAGATCTATCCCGACCCACACGCCCTGTGCCTGAAGGGCGTGCCACCGGCCGCCTATCCACCGCCCAAGAGCACGCTCTACACGTCCCGTTCGCTCCATATCCCGACAGTCACATTGCCGAGTGTGGTGGGCCACGCCCCGGCACCTGTGGTGGCCATATTCTTTGTGCACTACTGGCCTGAGACCTTGACACCCATCGTTCAACCCATGAGCAAAGCCACGGCGGTCGCCCGCCTCTTGGCCAACGCGCTCAATCCGTTGGCGCATGCGGCGGACGGCCTCGACGGCGCCATCACTCTGGGCACGAGCGTGGCGTCCTTTGACCTGACCGCTGCTGATCTCACCGCGACCTGCGCCCTTGTGAACGCGACGTTACAAGGGCTCATCGAGACGGCGGCGGATCGAACCCTGCTCGGAACCCCATGAGCCCACCACTGATCGCGCTCCTGCAAGCGGCATCGCAGGGTCGCCACGATGTGCCACTATCGGCGTTTCCCGAACAGCAGATTCGCTGGGCTGTCAGGACAGGGCTGGGCCCGCTGTTGCGGTACGCCACCACATGCGATGCCGCCGTTGCGCACTCGCCACTATGGCCCCTGCTGCACGGCACACACTTGACCGCCCAGTTCCTGAGCGACGAGCGATTCGATGCGATGTGTGACATCCTTGATGCGTGCGAGGGCCGTGTCCCATCGGTCACGCTCCTGAAGGGCATTTCCATCGCGGAGCAGTACTACCCTACCCCCTCTCTGAGGCCGATGGCTGACCTCGATTTTTTAGTCGAACAGGCCGCCATCCCAGTGGTCGAGTCGCTCCTGTATACGCTTGGCTACCGGCAGCAGTCGCACCGTCCTCGGGAGTTCTACGACACCCATCACCACCGCATGCCCTTCGTTCATCCGCAACGCAGCATATGGGTAGAAATCCACCGGGGACTATTTCCCTCGGGCACGAAGCTCGCCGCGACGAGGGTCTTTAGCCATCCGCATCTCACGCGCCAGCTCCGGCCCTCCGCATTCCAGGGAAGACCCGTCACCCGCCTGAGCGACGCGCTGCAAATCGTCTACATCGCGGCCCATTGGGCTTTCGAGTTTAAAGGCATCGGCGGCATGCTCGCTATGTTAGATCTGATTTATCTCCTGAAGCAGACGAAAGAGGCGATCGACTGGGAGGCCATGTTTGATTGGCTAGACGGGTCGATCGCGGCGACACATCTGTATCTGATGCTCACCTATCTCGCGCGCTATGGTCTGATCGACATCCCCCCTCAGAGGCTCCACGACCTCGCCTTGCGCCAACGATCCTTCGGCCCCTTGAATCTCCACATCATGCACAAGCTGGTCGACCGCTATATGATCGATCGTCCTCCCTCGGGACGCCTGTGCAGCGCCTTTCACCTGGACATCCTTTGGCAGACCCTGCTGGTGCCGGGATCCCCGTGGAGCAATCTCCTGCGAGTCCCCTGGAATGTACTTTTGGCCTCACGGCTCAACCCTCATCACAAGTTCCGGATGTGTCGCAATTTTTCAGAGGAGACAAGGGAAGCCCTGCCTTGATCGTCACTACGCCGCCGGAGCACAGAATTGCTCGGCCGGCATTAGGCCCTTGCTTGTCCCCGCCTGCCCACTGGCTCTTCCACCACCTGTGCATAAGTTCGACGCCCCCGGGTGCACTGGGCCGTCTCAATGGACTTACACACCAGCATCGGGTAAGTCATCGGGGTCACGGCTCGGTGATCTTGCTCCACCACGGAGTTGAGACACTTGACCTGACGGATGGCAATTGCAGTCCCGTACCCTATGTTATCGCTCGCCATGGCGGCGGCATTGGCCGCGCTAAGGGGTGGTGATCGGCTCGGGGATTCCATGACAGTTGATCACCTTAGTGAGAAAGCACAGCGCTGCTGCACGATCCCATTAGCTAGTGAGGAGGAATATGTAGGTCTCGTCCATCCCCCACCTGCGGGACACCGGCCGCTTGCGGCGGTGAAACGCCGCCTCCAGGGGATCCTCCACGTGCCTTCATCGCGTGGGCATTTCTGGGGCTCCCATGCGTCCCTCTCAACGTGGCGCGGTCTCCTACATAGGTTCTTGGAACCGTGCGGCGATCAAAGCCAAGGCGAGGAGATCGAGTGGGCCCACGAGGTCGTTCCTAGATGACTCCGTCCTCAAACGGCCGGCATATAACCTCAAGCACAGAGCGTTTGAATTCGGCCCACTTGTCTGAGCACTCAAGCCCATCATGGATCCCGGACGCCGGTTCAGAGGTAGCACCGCTGATGGCAAACAACGTGTCCTTGAAATTCTCAGGCGGCCATCTGAGGATGGCGTGGTGACGATTGCGCGGGCCTGAGTGTCGGTAATGTTACATATGCCTTCTGTGAAGGCCAGAGCGGCTCATTAGCCCTTGGCCGATTCCACCCGCATCGCCAATGCCACCAACTGATGCAGATCAACTGAAGATGGGACATTGTTTTCTTGCGAAGTCCTCCTCAGCACGAATCCCAAGAATGGCACGGTGTGGCTCGGGGTGAAGAAATCTCTCTACCACTTTGGCCCTCAAGGAGAATGGCTGAGCGTCCATACCCTCTCAGCGCATGTGCGAGCCTTAGCCTGGGATCCGACCACCTCGTGCCTCTGGGTCGGCACGCAAAAGACGGTCAACGCCCTCCATGACACGGGCAGCTCCTGTAAAGTCATCGATCTGGGCCCCCATGCTGACGTGCAAGACATTGCCGTTGATCCAGACTCAGGAGACCTCTGGGTGGCGATGAAGACGGTACTCCAGCGCTACGACGGCAGCGGCACCCTGAGGTTTGCAGTCGACATCGACAAGCTGGCCCATCTCACCAGCGATGACCGTGGTGGAGCCTGGGTTGCGACAGACAAACGCCTCATGCACGTGGATGGCACCGGGCTGATGCTGCTTGACATCGAGCCCTTCGATGGCCCTGACAAGATCGGCGCCTTAGTGCATGACCCCACCGATTCGTCTGTGTGGGTGGCCGGCAAGACGAACGTCAGACATCTGAGGTCGGATGGGTACTTTCTCCATCACGTGGAACTGCAAGGAGAGATTCGCGATCTGGCCCTGTATGCCGATCGCATGCCCCCGGCCATCGCGTTCACCGCCCCACGAGACGGTGTCACCCTCAATACCAACACCCCTGCCATCGAGATGCAGTATCAAGATAGCGGCTCTGGTGTCGATCCGCAGACGCTTCTGCTGTTGGCCAATAACGCTGCGGTCCCTGTCGTCTGCCAGTATGGCACCACCGGCGTGACGTGCACGCCCACGGCGGGGTTGCCAGAAGGAGCCGTAACCCTCACGGTGGCGATCCAGGACTACGCGGGAAATAACTCCGAAGAGGCTGAAACACGTATCGCCGTTGATACCACCCCGCCGCTGATCACCCTGACCTCGCCTGTCGATGGCGCCTTCACCAACCAACCTTGGCAATCGTTTGTCGGCTCCCTCAGCGAGCTGGCAACCCTGACCCTGAACGCTGTGGAGGTGCAGGTCGGGTCGAATCATGCGTTCACCCATGGGCCAGTGTCATTGCGGGAAGGTCTGAATACCTTTGACCTCGTCGCCACAGATGCCGTCAGGAATAGCAGCCAGCTTCGCGTCCGAGTCACGCTTGATACGGTGCCACCAGGGACCGTCGACAAGGCACTGATCGAGGTCGGCGACGTCTCGGAGGGTCAGGTCCGCGTCAGTGGTCAGGTGGGGAGCGTTGAACCCGGGGCAACCGTCATTATCACGAACACGCACACAGGCCAGACGGTCACGGTCCGCGCCGACAGCGATGGCAGCTTCACGCTCACGCTGGCCGCGCAGGTGAGCGACGTCCTGTCGATCGTCACGGTCGATGCCGCCGGCAATGCCAACTCGCCAAGTATGGTCGATGTGGGGAGCGCCCTGCCTGGCGATCCGACGTCGGTCGCCCCACCCTTGGATCGCACAGTCGTCACCGATTTCGCCACCGCTACCGCCTTCCTCTACAGTGGCAGCGGCTCGACACAGACCGGCGTTGCCCCAGGGAGCATCGAACCGCGACGGGTGGCGGTACTCCGCGGTCAGGTACAGACGCGCGACAGGGCTCCACTGGCCGGCGTCACCATCACTATCCCGAGGCATCCTGAGTATGGTCAGACGCTCACCCGGGCTAACGGCATGTTCGATCTCGCCGTCAACGGCGGAGGTGTGCTCACCGTACGCTATGAGAAAGAGCACTACCTGCCGGTGCAGCGTCAGGTCCAGACGCCCTGGCGTGACTATGCCTGGCTGCCCGCTGTCGTCATGATCCCGTATGACGACCGAGTCACCGCCATCGATCTCTCCGCGTCAACCGAGGTCCAGGTCGCGCGCGGCAGCGTCGTCACCGATGGTGAAGGCCAGCGGCAGGCAACCCTGCTCTTTGCCCCGGGAACCGAGGCCGTGATGGTTATGCCGGACGGCAGCACGCCGCGTGCAGATCGGCTGAGCGTACGCGCCACGGAGTACACCGTGGGGGAGAGTGGCCCGAAAGCCATGCCTGCGACGTTGCCAGCCACCAGCGCCTACACCTATGCCGTCGATCTCAGCATCGACGAGGCCATCACCGCTGGGGCAATCGCGGTGCAGTTCACTCAGCCAGTCATCTTCTACGTTGAGAATTTCCTGAACTTTCCGGTGGGCGCTGATGTGCCCATGGGTTTTTACGACGGACGGCGAGACATCTGGGTGGCGTCACAGAATGGGCGCATTATGAAGGTGTTGGGCGGCACCAATGGAGTGGCGGATCTGGATATCAACGGCGATGACGCGCCCGACGACGCCACCGCTCTCACGGCACTGGGCATTACGGACGGTGAGCGAGAGCGTCTGGTGGCTCTCTACCAGCCTGGACAGAGCTTATGGCGCATTCCCGTGACGCACTTCAGCGCCTGGGATGCCAACTGGGGGTGGGGCCCACCGGCTGATGCCACACCGCCGTTACTGTTGTCCACCCTACTCGCCGTGGGAGAACCTCAAGATGATCCCAGGTGCCAATCTGGCTCGATCATCAAGTGCGAGAACCAGAGCTTGGGTGAGGTGGTGGGGATCACCGGCACCTCTCTGCGGCTGCACTACCAGAGCGACCGGGTGCCCGGCCACACAGCCGCCAACACCCTGCAGATACCGCTGAGCGGTGCGAGCGTCCCGCCAGGGCTGAGACGCATCCTGCTCGAGATCGATGTCGCCGGCCAACGCCTCTCCCAGGTCTTTCCCGCCGCCCCCGATCAGAGCCACACCTTCGTGTGGGATGGTCTCGACGGCTATGGCCGCCCACTGTCATCAGCCCAGCCGATCACGGTGCGCGTCGGCTACACCTATCAGGGGGCTTACCAGCAGGTCGAGCGCTTCGGCGATATCGGCAATGGCACCCCGATTACCGGCAGCCGCACACGCCAGGAGGTGACGCTCTGGCAAGAGTGGCAGAGCACGATCGGCCCATGGGACGCCAGATTGCAGAGCTTTGGCGGGTGGAGTCTGCATATCCACCACGCCTATGATCCGGTGAGTCGGGTGCTCCACCTCGGGGATGGAGGGAGGCGCAGCGCTAAAACGCTCGGGTATGTCATCACCACGGCAGCTGGGAATGGGACCCTGGGCTCTGGGGGCGATGGTGGCCCTGCCACCCGGGCCCAGCTCGAAACACCAGCGAGGATTACTGTAGGACCAGACGGCAGTCTCTACATCGCCGATGCAGCCAACCACCGCATTCGCCGGGTCACCCCGGACGGCATCATGACCACCGTCGCCGGTAATGGAACCGCTGGCTATCGCGGCGACGGTGGCCCTGCCATGCAAGCACAGCTCGATTTTCCGCTTGGGGTGGCCGTGGGGGCGGACGGTAGCCTCTATATCGCGGACTCCAGTAACGACCGCATTCGCCGGGTCAGCCCAGAGGGGATGATCACCACCGTGGCAGGTGGTGGACCATATCGCCACGTCGGCGATGGTGGGCCAGCCACCCAGGCGTATCTCCCTTACCCCCAAGGGATCGCCATCGGGTCAGACTCTGGCCTCTACATTGCGGACTACTTCAATCACCGAGTCCGTCGCGTTGGACAGGATGGCATCATTACCACCGTGGCGGGGAATGGGACTTCTGGCTACAGCGGCGATGGCGGCCCGGCCACGCAAATACAGCTCGATCACCCAACGGATGTCGCCGTCGGACCGGATGGCAGTGTCTATATTGCAGACGCTGGTAACGATGCTATCCGTCGTGTGGGTCCTAATGGGATGATCACCACCGTGGCGGGGAATGGGACTTCTGGCTATAGCGGCGATGGCGGTCCGGCGATCCAGGCCCAATTGGATTTCCCTGTCGGGATTGCTATAGGCGCGGAAGGTAGCCTTTACATCGTCGATTCCGACAACAACCGTATTCGCCAGGTACGACCAGATGGGATCATCACGACCCTGGCGGGGAATGGTACCCCGGGCTTCAGTGGCGATGGCGGTCCGGCGACCCAAGCCAAAGTTGTATATCCGTTTGGAGTCGCGGTGGGAGCGGACGACAGCCTCTATATCGCAGACCTCTATAATGCCCGTATTCGTCGGGTAGAGCTCCCTTCGGTGGGTTTCTCGCTCGATGACATCATCCTTCCCGCCAGCGACGGCAGCGAAGTGTACGTCTTCGACCGCAATGGTCGCCATCTGCGCACGGTGGATGCTCTCACAGGCGTCGTACGCTACCTGTTTAACTATGACGGCACCGGGCGCTTGGTGGCTGTAAGCGACGGCGATGGTAACGTCACAACCATCGAACGCAACGCCAGTGGCAACCCTGTCGCCTTCATCGCCCCCTTCGGCCAACGCACCACCTTGACCTTAGCTGCCAACGGGTACTTGGCAAGCGCGACCAACCCGGTCGGCGAGAACATTCGGTTGGCTTACAGCGTCGATGGCTTACTGACCCACCTGACAGACCCCAGGGGAAATGCTTATCGCTTTCGGTATGACACCTTAGGGCGCCTGACACGCGATGAAGACCCCGTGGGCGGCTTCAAGGAGTTAGTTCGAACCGAATATCCCGGCACATTTGATGTGACGTTGACCACCGCTATGGGACGCACAACGAAGTATCAGGTTACGGAATTCCCCACCGGCCTGAAACAGCGTGTCATCATCTCTCCGAATGGGCTCCAGGAGGAGCGCTGGGTTGGCACGAATGGCAGCCATGTGACAACTCTTCCAGGCGGCACGGTGCAAAATCTTCTCATCGGCCCCGATCCCCGCTTTGGGATGCAATCGCCCCTCGCGACCAAGGTCGAACTGAGGACTCCTGCCGGTCTCGTGGCGAATCTGGTGGCCTCACGGAGCATCGCTTTAGCGGACCCTCATAATCCATTAACCCTGCATACTCAGACGGATGTCGCCAGCATCAATGGTCGTCTCTATAGCAGTACCTTTGATGTGATCCAGCGCAAGCTCACCAGCCGTACTCCTACAGGACGGCAGAGAGTGGGCATTCTCGATGCTCGCGGGCGATTGGTGGAAGGGCAGGTCGCCGGCATCGACCCCCTACGCTATACCTATGACAGCCTGGGGCGACGAGTCTCCACGACCCAGGGGCCACGAACCTCCGTCTTTTCATACGATGCTCAGGGCCATCTGGCCAGCGTTACCGATACCTTGGGTCGATCCGTCGCCTTCGGGTATGACTCGGTCGGCCGTCTCACGCAACAGATCCTGCCCGATGACCGCGAAATCGCCTACAACTATGACGCCAATGGCAATCTCACCTCCATCACCCCACCGGGACGCCCGCGTCACATGTTCAGCTACACGGCTGTCGATCTCGAGGAATCCTACACTCCCCCAGCGGTAAGTGCAGAATCGCCCCTGATCCGTTACTTCTACAACCTGGACCGCCAACTGGTGCACGTGGCTAGACCAGATGGCACAACGGTCGATCTGGGGTACGACAACGCCGGACGCCTCAGCACCATCATGCACGCTCAGGGGCAAATATCCTTTGGCTATCATCCTACGTCGGGCAACCTGGCCTCAATCGCCGATCCTAACAGCGGTACGTTGACGTATGCATACGATGGGAGCCTCCTAACGCACGAGACGTGGACGGGTATCACTTCGGGAAGCATTCAGTACGCCTACGACAACAACTTCCGTCTTGCCTCACAAAGCATCAATGGTAACTCTCCCATCACCTTCCAATATGACTTTGACGGTCTCCTCACGACTGCGGGTTCCCTCGCGATCAGTCGCGATGCTCAAAATGGGCTCATCACCGGCACCACACTAGGCAACATCGTGGATTCACGGACCTACAACAATTTTGGCGAGATCGCGAATTATCGGTCGGCTTTCAACGGCAGCGACATCTTTGCTGTGCAATATACCCGTGACCTCCTGGGGCGCCTTACCAACAAGAACGAAACGCTGGACGGGCAGATGACCGCTTACCAGTATGCGTACGATGCAGCAGGCCGACTGATCGCCGTGCAACGGAACGGGAGCACCATCGCCACATACACCTACGACGGCAACGGCAACCGGCTGAGCTACACCAGCGCCGATGGCCGCTTGACTGGCACCTATGACGCCCAGGATCGTCTGCTCCAATATGGCTCCACGACCTATACCTACACTGCCAATGGTGAGCTGCAGCGTAAGACCAGCGGCAGTCAGACGACGACATACACCTATGACGCGCTCGGCAATCTAACGGCCGTGACCCGGCCCGATGCCACCCAAATCGAGTACCTCATCGATGGCCAGAATCGCCGGATTGGGAAAAAGGTCAACGGCACCCTGGTGCAAGGCTTTCTATACAGTGGTCAACTCCGTCCGGTGGTAGAGCTGGATGGCCGCGGCAATGTGGTAGCGCGTTTCATTTACGCTACCAGAGCCAATGTGCCGGACTACCTTGTCAAAGGTGGGATCACCTACCGCGTCATCACAGATCACATGGGCAGTCCCCGCATCGTCATTGACACCACGACGGGCCACATTGTCCAGCGGCTGGCCTATGACGCCTTCGGCCAAGTGATCTTCGACGACAACCCCGGTTTCCAGCCCTTCGGCTTCGCGGGCGGACTCTACGACCCAGACACCAAGTTAACGCGCTTCGGGGCCCGTGATTATGATGCAGAAACCGGGCGCTGGACCGCTAAGGATCCCATCAGCTTTGCTGGTGGCGATACCAATCTGTATGGCTATGTCCTCAATGATCCAGTGAACTGGCTGGATCCGTGGGGATTAGAATTCATTGCGGGGGAAGAAGGGCAACAGATCGTAGACATGGCGAAAAGTTGGGAAAAGACTCCTTACCTTTTCGGTGGGAAAAGCAAGAGCGGCGCTGACTGTTCCGGTTCAACCTGGGCAATTTACAAGGAGGCAGGATTTCCATATAAATATTTACCTTCAGCGAGCTTTCCAAACAGCTCAAATTTTCAACCATCGCTAGATAATATTCCGCAAGTAGGCGATGTAGGGAGATGGAATGGTCATATGGCGATCTATGATCCAAACGCCCCTGATGGGAATAATGTTTGGACGGCACACCGTACTAGTGGACCACCTTATGGGGCAGACCAGTTTGAACGCTACAATAAGATTTATGGTCCTGTACAATGGTATCGGTACTACAAACCGGATTAATCTATTTCATAGAAAACGAGTTTAGAGGATGATTTCATGAAATTGTATAGCAGAATATTGATCATAAACATTTTACTGGTTCTTCTAGATTTTTCTCAAATCTTTGCTCTTGATGAATTAAAAAAAATAGATTCGGCTAGAGAGCTTGTGGAAAAATTTTGCAGAGCGGAGTTTATGGGTGTCCAAGACATACGCTTAGACATTGCTAAGTATAGCAGAAAACAAAGAGCATGGGAGAAAAAGAGAGATTCTGAATCTAGAGGGATGGTAAAACATTGGGATAATGATCCTCTTTTTGTCGTGGAATCTTACCAGATTACAGATGTCTCAGTTAAGAAAAACTACGCAATAGCAACTATTGTCTACAAACGCTTGGCAAGGACAGAGGGTGATGGAGTTCTCAAACGGAAACTTGTCCCCGATCGTACTGTGCATGACAGAGTTCGACTCCATTTGATTTATGATGGATCTACATGGTGTGTATTCGATCCTCCAATCCCAAGGGTATCCCTTGAAGCGCTGATCGAATACAATAGAAATACACTCAATAGATTGGGATCTGACTGGTTAGAGAGATCTGATATTTCGGAAGCACAAAAACAATACTATCGTAAGGATCAAGAAAACCTGCAAATCCTCAATAGCCTTCGATAAAGTTGAAAAACTACATTCTTTTGCTTTATCAGCGATGCTCTAACAACTGGTCATGGCTTTCTGTTGTGCTGATACTGTAGAATCCATTTCAAAACCCTGCGTAGGGTCGGCGGGGGATAGACTAAATAGAGTCTATCACGATTTAGGCAAACCGTACATTTACCTCAAGATTGTCGCCGTAGTAGAGCTGGTTCATGGACAGCCGATCTACGCATACGAGCACTGCGCCATGGAAGGTGATACAACTTGTCCAATGTTGAGGTATCATGGCATCATAATGCCTCAACGCACAAGCAAAAAATCGAAGCCCAGAGATATCAGCCTCCTTCACCAGTACCTATCCAAGATCCCACCCACGAAAAGACCCCCAACGCGGTCGCCTTTGGCAAACTTGGCGGCAAGAAGGGCGGTGACGCCCGTGCCAAGAAGCTGACGCCTGAGCGACGGAAAGAGATTGCAGAGAAAGCGGCGCGGGTGCGGTGGAACCGGCACTAGGTAAATCTCCAGCAGCCCCTCCTTTCTTGTGGTGGTTTTTCTCCTGCACCACCTGCATGATATAGTTCGACCTGCACCACCTGCATAGCCTGCACAAGCTTACCAAAAAGGCGGGAATTCGGGATGGGCTCGTCTGTCGAGAAAATTCTTGAAAATCACCAGAAGGTTGTAGATGAGGGATTTGTCAGGAAGGGAGGGCTTCGTTATAAAACCTATGCTGTGTCTACACTGCGCGGCGGTATGGGAAAATCGACGTTATCCTTCAATCTCGCCTATGAATTGACGGCTGACCGCTCGCTGTTGATTGCTGATATATGTCCGCAATGCAATTTGACCGAGGCATTGATGCGGGAAACGGTGCCTGAGGTGACTATCCTAAAGGCACTCCAGCCCGTTTTGTTGGGGCCAGCTTTTGGGGATACTCCTGACGATATATCGTATAAAGTCTCAACATATTGTGATTCATTCAAAATGCGTAAACCGGCGTATTTTATTCCTGGTGACTCTGAAATGTTCGCTTTTCCTTCAACCATGTACCAGCAAGTACAAATCGCCAATGCACAGAGTAATCCAAAGGCTGTTAAATCTCTTTTAGAGTCTCTGAAAAATATCCTCAATGAAGAGGCAATGGACAAACGGGTTGATGGAATTTTGTTACTCGGCTGTTGTGATTTGCCATGCCGAGACCCCCATGCTATCCTTGGACCACGCTGAATCCGCAGACCAGGACAAGGGGGTGTGTGATGGAATGGCCGATGGTTGCCCCGGCTCCCATCGTCACTGCGCACGCAGTGGTATTGCGCGATCTGTTAAGATTTCAAAATGAAATAGACCAGCGGTTCAGTTCAACAACGTTTTTGTGTCGGCTTTGCACGCCAAAAACTCTCATCTGTTAGACCGCGATGACGAGCGTCGGACACTCTTTGATGGGTATAGCAATTGGCATCTTCTGTGTGCCCCAACGGACATCGGCACGCTGGAAGGTGGGCTATTTTGCGGCTTTCGTGGTGTTGCCCAATATTCCGGACTTGCCTTTCCCCCACTGGGGACATGATCGCTACGACATTAGCCATAGTCTGTTCGTCAACCTGATCCTGTGTCTCGTCATGGTAGCCCTGCTGGGATGGCACCCAAGCATCCGCCACTCCATCGGAGATGGGAAAGTCCTCGGCAGTGGTGTGGCCGCTTGGTTAAGCCATTTACTGTTGGATTCCTTTTATAACCACGGGAGAGGTGTTGCTATCTTCTGGCCCTTATCCGATGCGCACCTGGCCTTGCCCATCCCTTGGTTTTCGGTGGCACCGTTTCCACCGCTTAGGCTCGCACTGCTGCAAGAGTGCGCCATCGAATTCGCCAGCTACCTGCCTTTGGTACTACTGGCATACAGCCTGAGGCGGTCCGAGTTATTTCAACGAGCGGCGTATTCAGCTTCAGAACAGCGCCATGATTGAGTGATTTTCTTGCCAACGGGCCTGCCCAAGCACCGCATGCACCAAGATTTTTCCCATCGGCCACTTGGTCATCAGCCTACCGTTCATCGGGTGGCATGGAGGCTATCTATCTGGTTGAACTAACATGCGGAGGCGTTGGAGCCCGAAGCCATGAAGCAAGTCAAGCAGGAAGATACCAAAGGGGAGTAAACTGAACGGGTGAGGCCCAACATGGGCATCAGGCGTGCCACCTTGAGGGGCACAAACGGTCTTGTCTTCCGGGGAGATGCTTCGCCTGCATCTGAGTGTGACAAGATGGACGGTCGTTGGCCGCGCGTATGAAGGTCGTGTGGTTCAATTGAGAGAGGAGAGGGTATGCATGCTCTGGTGTTGGAGGAGTTCAACGGTCCTTTCATTCCAAAGGAAGTCGCGACCCCACGGATAAGCTCTCACGAGGCACTGGTACGGGTGCGCAACGTTGGCGTGTGCGGCACCGACCTGAAAATACGTGCCGGTCGGATGGGCTTGAATGTCTTGCCACTCATCATGGGTCATGAGGTGGCGGGTCAGGTGGAGGAGGTGGGGAACGAGGTCCGGGGAGTGGCACCGGGCGATCGGGTGACGGTCAACTTTTACGTGACCTGTGGTCATTGTCAATTCTGCCGCGAAGGCCGTGACACCCTGTGTCAGCATGTCCTTCAACATGGTTTCAGCCTGAACGGAGGTTTCGCCGAGTACGTGAAAACACCCGGTGTCAATTTGTGCCAGGTGCCGGACCATGTGCCATTGGAGCGCGCTTGTATCCTCGCCGATGCAGTGGCCACGTCGTATCATGCCGTCACCAAGCGGGCGCAGGTTCGCCCCGGGAAAACGGTGGCGTTGGTGGGGGTCGGTGGAGTGGGGTTGCATGCCTTGCAGATGGCCAAGCTGGCCGGGGGGTGGGTGATCGCGGTGGATGTGAACGAGGCGAGACTGGATCTGGCCCAAAAATTCGGCGCTGATGCCGTGGTGGACGCCCGCCAGAGTCCGTTTGACCAGGCTGTGCGCCAGCTCACCGGTGGTCAGGGAGTGGACGTAGTGATAGAGTTTGTCGCCAACGCACAGACCTTGCCGCTGAGTTATCGCAGCTTGAAGCGGGCTGGTCGGTTGGTCTTTGTGGGTTATACCCCCGAATTGCCCATTTCCATCATGCCTCACGAGTTAGTCCGCAACGAATGGGAGATTGTAGGTGCCCGCGCGACCACTAAGCAGGAGCTGCAGGAGACCGTGGACCTGGTGGCGCAGGGGCGTATCCAACCCATTATCGATCGCATCTTCCCCCTCGAGGATATCGAGCTGGCCTTTGAGGCGCTCCGGCAGGGCAATTCCCTGGGACGTAACGTTGTCGCCGTGTAATCGATGGATGCAGAGATGAGCAAGTTCGGCGTCAGTCCGGAAAAAGAGCGCGCGCTTGAGGCGCGACTGCGGACTCTCCAAATCCATGAGGAGGATCTGGAGGAGACTTTCATCCGTTCATCTGGCCCAGGTGGTCAACATGTCAACAAAACCTCGACCTGCGTCCGCCTTGTGCACCGGCCAACAGGTCTTTCTGTGAAGGTCCAGAGCAGCCGCTCGCAAGGGCTCAACCGCTTCCTGGCCCGGCGTCTCTTGGCCGATCGCCTGGAGCAACAGCTCCGGGGAGCAGAATCCCCACAAGAGCAACAGCGTGATAAAATCCGCCGGCAAAAACAACGGCGCGGGCGCCGCACCAAGCAGAGGCTGCGGGAGCAGGACAGCGAAAGGACCAGCGACCGGTGAAAAGACTGCCAGCAACATCTTGGCTCTTCCGTTGAGGTCGTGCTCGCCTCGAATGGCACAGGGATATGAAAGTTCAATCCATGGTTTGCTTCACAACTCCGGCCAACCGTCCGATGATGGCCTGTGACTCGGGCACTTTCCACCAAATACTTAAGCCAAAATACACAAACCCATAGGTGATGAGAATCGGCACTGCGACGAGGATGGGGTGCTGTGGACCGACGACTATCTTGACCAGCCAGGTGGCCACACCTCCTGTTACAGCGGCCCCCCAGAGTTTGGCGACCAATGCTGCCGACAGTCCCGTACGGCCGATGCGGCGGTTGAGGGTGCCCCGTAAGAGTGCGAGTTCCACCCACCCGGCCAGGCTTGACGCGACCGTCAAGCCAGCCACCCCCCAGCGCGCATCGAGCCCCAACGCCGGCGGCAAGGGCATCGCACACAGGTAGCCAAGCCCAGTGCCTAGGGCAATCCGCACCACAGCGAAATAGAGCGGTGTGCGTGTATCATGCAGGGCATAATACGCCGCGGCATAGAGACGCCCAAGGGTAGAGGCCAGCAACCCAATCGCCGCGCCGGCGAGGATCCCCCACACATAGACAGCGTCATCGTGGGTGAAGCGTCCCGACTGATAAATGGCAGCAGCAATAACATCGCCAAGGGCCAGGAAGGCGACGGTTGATGGGATGACGAAAAACGCCACCCGCCGCAGACCGCCATCGAGCCGCTGGCGCAGATAGGCAGCCACCTCCTGCTTGTTGCCACGAGCGCTCGACATCGCTGGCAACTCGGCAGCGGATACCGACATCCCGAAGAGACTCACGGGCAGGATGTACAGGGTTTGGGCATAGCTGAGTGCGGCAACGGCGCCGGTCGGCAAGAAACTGGCGAGCAGCGCATCCACATAGGCACTGATCTGCACGACACCTCGACTGATGAACACAGGCACGAAGTTGCGCACGACCGTCCGCACACCCGGCGCCGCCACATGTAATGATAGACGTAGATGCTTGACCAGCCGCAGGACCGATGGCAACTGGAGACTAACTTGCATGGCACTGCCGGCTACTGATCCCCACGCCAGGGTTTCGGCCAGTGGAAATTGGCTCATGCGGCTTCCGAAGCCGAAAAGGGTAGCGATCATGGCGGCGTTCCAGAGCACCGGCGCTGCGTAGGACATGAAGAAGCGGCCGTGGCTGTTGAGGACGCCGAGGCACCAGGCCGAAAATACCAGTAAGCCAGCGCCAGGGAACAGGATTTTGACCAGGCGGATGGTGAGATCCCGCTTCTCGCCTGTGAATCCGGGCACAATGCCATCGATCAGGTACGGGGTAGTGAGGACGCCGGTCAGCACCAGCAGGGAGACGACGAGGGCCAGGAGGGTGACAACCGCGCCAGCCACCCGGCCTGCCTCGGCACTGTCCTCGTGCGCCAGGAGTCTGGCATAAACGGGAATGAATGAGGCGGAGAGGACCCCTTCGCCGAAGAGGTTTTGTAAGAGGTTGGGAATTCGGAAAGCTGCCCTGAAAGCATCGGCGGCAGCGGCATTACCAAAGTAATGGGCGAACACACGGTCGCGGATGAGCCCAGCGGTACGGCTCAGCAGGATGCCGGCCGCGACCAGCAAGGCGGAGCGCCCAGTGCCAGGCGTGTTCACCACTGTTCTGTGCGAGGACGCTGTTGGCAAGGACAGACCCGAGAAAGGGCTGCCGACTTCTGCATGCCGTTCAACTCCACGCCTCTTTCAGGAGAGCAACCTGCCCCGACTAACCTATCTTCTTCCAACTGCACTTATGCCTTAACGATGGTCCAGATGCCGACGGCGATGAAGCCGACGCCCGCCACCCATGCCAGGTATTGGGGATTAACATAGCGGGAGAGCGCAGAGCCTACCAACACCCCCAGCGCAGAGGTCAGGATGAGTGACAGAGAGGCGCCGAGGAAAACGGTGAGCCTACTGACCTCGGCGCCAGAGGCATAGAGCAGGGTCGCAAGCTGCGTTTTATCCCCGATTTCCGCCACAAAGATGGTCGCGAACACCGTGAATAACAGTTTCCAGTCCATGATCGACCTCTATGACCGCAACGTCGCCACCAACCGCAGCGGGTATATCAGGAGATCTAGGGCTGTCAGAATATCAGGTGAGAGTACATCCGCTGCCAGTACTGTCAGCACAGCTGCACCTTCGGCTTGCACCACGACTATGCCGAGCCCAGCATGCTGCAGCATGAGCCGATCGTTGCGTCCATTGCCAACACACACGGTCGTCTCTGGCCCGAGACGCTGAATATACTCAAGCTTGCGCCGATCCTGATCCACCGCTGGCAGAATAGACAAGTCACAAGGCACGCCAACCAATTGGGCACGCGCTTTGCCAAAGGTATCCGCGGTCAAGATGTGGATCTGTAGCATGCCCGCCAGGGCAGCTAAGCGGTCCCCGACGCCGTCGACAAGTTCTCCGTCGCAGGCCAGCGTGCCATTGTAATCGAGCACCAGATGCGCCAATCGCAAGACTCGGTAGCCCGGGATATCGATCTCAAGCATGGCACTACATCTGGCCTCACGCCGGGGTCGGCGCTGACATTTTCTGCTTGCCGATGACACCTGCCTGACGTAGCTCGGCAATCTCGGCCTGGTTCATCTGCAGATACGTCTGCAGGACCTCATCGGTATGCTGTCTCAACAGCGGCGCTGGCTCTCGGATGGAGCCGGGCGTCTCCGAGAGTTTGACCGGAAGCCCAACGAGCTCGACCTTACCCGCAACCGGGTGCTCGCTCTCGACAATCATCCCACGCGCTTTGACCTGCGGGTGCTCGACGACTTGATCGATGGTATTGATCGCCCCCACCGGGATGCCATGCTCGAGCAACAGTTCCTCCCACTCCTCGTAGGGCCTGGTCAGAAACACCTCCTGGAGCCTGGCAATGAGATCAGCCCGGTGCTGCACACGGACGGCGTTGGTGACGAAGCGAGGATCGTCCATCATCGCTTCAAGCCCCATGATGGGGCAGAAGATGCGCCAGAGGCGGTCGCTGCCCACCGCCAGGGCCAGGTCTTTAGTCCTGGTCCGGAAGGTTTGATAGGGGAGCAGCGCTTTATAGGCTGTACCCATCGGCTCAGGCACCACCCCATCGGCCAGATAGCCGCCAATGGTGCCCTGCAGCAGCCCCAATTGCCCTTCGAGCATGGAGACATCGACGTACTGGCCTTTCCCGGTCTTCTCCTTCACTCGCAAGGCGTTCATGATGCCGAAGGCCGCATAGAGCCCTGCCGTCATGTCGGCGATCGACACGCCAGCGCGCACACCACGTCCGCCGGGCTCACCGGTAACGCTGATCATGCCGCTCTCCGCCTGGACGATGAGGTCCAGCGCCGCACGGTCACGGTACGGCCCAGTTTGCCCGAACCCCGATACCGAGCAGTAGACGATGCCCAGGTTGCGGGCGCGGGCCTTGTCGTAGTCGATGCCCAGCTTCTGCAGCGTTCCGACGCGAAAGTTCTCCAACACCACGTCGAAAACCTCGACCAGTCGAAAAAACAGCTCCTTGCCAGCATCCTTCTTGAGGTCGATCTCGATGCTCTTCTTGTTGCGATGCAGGCTGACGAAGTAGGCGGTTTCGGTGTTGTAGAATGGTGGCCCCCACGCTCTGGCGATGTCGCCGACCTCCGGAACCTCGACTTTGACGACCTGTGCTCCGAAGTCTCCCAGCAACGTGGAACAAAATGGCCCGGCCAGGGCATGCGAGAGATCGAGAATTTTCACGTCCTCTAACGGCAGCTTCATCGCGGCCACATCTCCTGTGGATGCACGGCTTGAAGCCCTGCACATCGGCTCAATGTAACAGGACTCGGCGGACCTCCACACCGCGGTTTTCAGTGTCGAGGATGGCGTACGACCCCCGCCGGTCCTGGTCACGCGGCTGGGAGCACGAGCCTGGATTAATTACGGTCACGCCGTTGGCCTGATGCACCATGGGCACGTGCGTATGGCCGAAAATCACCACATCGTAAGGGAGCTGGGCGAAGCGCGCAAGCTGGGGACTATGAAGATAAATATACTCGTCAAATGGCTCCCACGGGCTGGCATGGACCATGAGCACTTTCGCGCCGGCGGCTTCGAGCTCCAGGGACAGGGGGGCTGAGGCGAGGAAATCAAGCATCTCTGGCCCAAACTCGCGCTGGCATTTGCGCAGATAATCGGGGTTGCGACCGCCGAAGAAACCCGTTTCATGATTCCCCTGGATGCACTGCACATGAGCCTGTCGCAAGATGTCCACGGTTTCGGCGCAGAATCGATAATCACTGATCACATCCCCAGCGCACAGCACCAGGTCCACTGAGGGCATATCTGCCAGCGTGCGGCGCAATGCCTCTGGCTGTGCATGAATGTCCGACACGATGCCAATTTTCATCGATCGTTCCGCTCCACGTACTGTTAGTCTACGACTGCAATCGCTTCGATCTCCACCATATAGTCAGGGCTGGCCAGGCCAGCGACCACGAGCAGGGTGCTGGTGGGCGGGTTCAACGCCTGAAATAATTCCTCGCGGACCTTGCGCACCGCCGCCGCATACTGGATGTTGGTGACATAGGTGGTGGTCTTCACGACGTTTTGCAATGTGCCATCGGCCGTTTTGATCGCCGCCTCAATATTGCGCCAGACCTGTCGAACCTGGGCTTCGGGGTCGCCTTTGCCGACGACGTTGCCATCTGCCCCGGCGCTCACCTGGCCAGCGATGTAGACCGTGTTTCCGACCTTGACCACCTGGGAGTATCCACGGGAACGCGAGAGCGTATCAGGATTGATATGTTGGCTTGGCATGATTTCTCCCATCCTTATCGATAGCAGAGCCTTCATCCGCCTGTCTTGCCCCATACGCGGGTGCTGTCGCGAAACCATTACTGTACTCCACGTAGGGAGCACTGACAAGATGGTCTGCCTTTGCCCCCCTCCTCCTGAAGGCGGCAAAGGGCCTTAGCGTCCTCGCCAGACGTAGAGATCGCGGGTGCCCAGCGGCACACCAAGCATTTTCAGGTAGGCAAAGAGCTGGTATTGATGGTTGATGAAGTGTTCCAGGTTCCCCAGGAGCAGGGTCAGCAGAGCCTCCTCAAAGCCCGCGTGCGCTCCGGATGGACATGAGAGCCCCGCCATCGGCCCGCTATTAAGGCAGTCAGACCGGTGAGAAGTCAAGCGATTCGGAAAACTGGGGACCAAAAGCCCACCATAGCCAAACAGATACGGCAGCCCAAAACCGTGACGCTCACCTGCCCGCCGTTTCAGGCTTGCTTTTTCATGCTCCCCCCGATAGCATAGTGCACGATGACATTTTCTATCATATTGGGGGTGGTTTTCGGAAGTACCTTGGGATGAGTGCATACGTTATACAGGTGAGGCTGCCATGCGGATCATCGTGCTCCCGAAGGGCGAGGAAAAGGAATTTCCTGGACGACGGCGGGTGGCTGACGTCCTGAAGGCCCTCGACATCATCCCGGAGACGGTCTTGGTGGCCCGGGGAAGCATGCTGGTGACCGCGGATGAGACGGTCGAGGCGGATGCCGTGTTGCGGATTATCCCGGTGATCTCAGGAGGGTGCAGCGGTGAAGTGTGTCAAGTGTCGTGACAAGGCAGCTGTACACATCCGACGCCATAACTCCGCCTTCTGTCAGGCTTGCTTCCAGGAGTACTTCACCAATCAGGTCGCCCGCGCCATCAAAGAAGACCATATGTTCACCCGCCAGGATCGCGTCCTGGTGGCCGTGTCCGGGGGCAAGGATAGTCTGGCGCTGTGGGATGTCCTGATCAATCTAGGATATGAAACCGCAGGGTTGCACATCCATCAGGGGATTTTCGAATACTCCGCCAGTTCGTTCGAGAAGACCACGCACTTCGCCGAAGCACGCGGCCTCACACTCATCACCATCGATCTCGCCGCCGAGGGTGACCTTGATATCCCTGGTGTCGCGAGCTCGACCCGACGGACGCAGTGCTCAGCCTGCGGCGTCATCAAGCGCCACTACTTCAATAAAGCGGCCGTCGAAGGCGGGTACACCATCATGGCCACCGGCCATAACCTGGATGATGAGGCGGCCCGTTTGCTCGGCAATGTGTTGCACTGGCAAACCCCTTATCTAGCGGTGCAGAGTCCGGTGCTCGAAGCCACGCACCCGCGCCTGGTCAAAAAGGTGAAGCCGCTCTACCGTCTCAGCGAGTATGAAACCGCCGCGTACGCCTTCCTACGCGGCATCGACTATATCGTCGAGGAGTGCCCATTCAGCCATGACGCGATCCAGCTCCAATACAAGGAGGCCCTCAATCAGTTGGAGCATCGCTCACCCGGGACCAAGCACGGCTTCGTACTGGGGTTCATGCGCGAGGGGCGCAAGGCGTTTGCGGAAACGACTTCGGTCCATCTGAAGGAATGCCCCTCCTGTGGGTATCCCACCACGGGCGATGTCTGCGGATTTTGTCGACTGCAGCAGGAAGTCCACAAGAACAACTCCGGGCGGAGGAACTAGACATGCCACCGGGACGCGCCGCATTTGTCGCGGGTGAGACCGTGATCATGATCGATAGCAAACAGCGTCTCTACCTAGTAACCCTGCACCCTGGCGGTAAGTACAGTTATCACGGCGGCATCGTGCCGTTTGACGACATCATTGGACAGGAGGAGGGGCTGATGCTCAACTCCTCCCACGACCACTCCCTGGTGGTATTTCGTCCCTCGCTGGGGCAATATGTGTTGAAAATGCCACGCGGCGCCCAGGTGATCTATCCGAAAGACCTGAGCGCGATCGTGATGGCCGCGGATATTTTTCCGGGGGCCGTGATCCTTGAAGCCGGTACCGGCTCGGGCGCCCTCACCATGACGCTGCTGCGCGCCGTGGGCACTGATGGACGGGTGATCTCCGAAGAAATCCGTGAGGATTTCGCCCGCCGCGCGGTGGCAAACATCCGTCGCTTCATGGGTGAAACGCCCAACCTCGAGATTCGCATCCGCGATATCTATGAAGGCATCGATGTGCACGATGTGGATCGCATCGTCCTCGATCTGCCGGAACCCTGGCGGATCGTCGACGGCGTGGCCAAAGCGTTGCGACCGGGGGGATACGTCGTCAGTTATCTGCCCACCGTACTGCAAGTCAAACAGCTCGTGGACACCCTTTCACGCCAGGGTGAGTTCGCGCTCGTCGACACCGTGGAGATCCTGGAGCGCCACTGGCACGTCGCCGAGATGAGCATTCGTCCCGAACACCGCATGGTCGCCCACACGGGCTTTCTCACCGTCGCCAGAAAAGGCGCGCGCTTTTTTCCCAGGTTGCGCCGCACACATGAGGTCACCGAATTATCACCAGAGCTGGACGACGAATCGGCGTCAGAGCTGGATGAGACATAGGTCGGCGACTCCACGCAGCGATACATCTCTGTTCCAGTTGTGGCGACAACGCCGCTGGGGTCTTGTTCTCCTCGTCGTCATGTGGTTCTTCGCCACCCCTCTGTGGTCCCAACCTATACTGCCTGCCGCATCCAGTGATCCCCTGATGGATGCTGACCAGATTCTCGGGTTCGCCGATGCCCTGTTCAACGATGGCGACTATTTCCGCGCCATCACCGAATACAAGCGTTTCCTGTTCCTGTATCCTACCGAGGCGCGCGCCGGGCGGGTGCAATTACAGGTTGGGCTGTCGTATCAGCGTGGGCAGCAGTGGGACGAGGCACGGCAGACCTTTGAGCGCATCGCCGGGCAGCACCCCGACGCCGCAGTCAGGGCGGAGGCGGCTTATCGCGTCGGTGAAACGTCCTTTCAACAGGGACGCTATGCGCAGGCAATCGCGGACTTGCACCCCGTCGCCGAGCGCTATGGGCCAACCCCCGTGGGAGAGCGGGCGCGTTATCTCTTGGGATGGAGTTATCTACGCGCCCGTCAGTGGCCGGAAGCGTCTCAGACTTTCGAGGCCATCGCCACGACAAGCCCGTTGTTCCCATCGTCGCGTGCACTGGCCGAGGCCGCTCGTGAAGGTGAGCAGCTCCCACGCAAATCCCCGGCGTTGTCAGGGCTCATGTCCGCAGTCATTCCCGGAACCGGACACTTTTATACGGGTCGATGGCGCGATGGCACAATTGCCCTGCTGCTCAACGGCGCCTTTCTCGCCGCCGGCATTGAAGCTGTGTCTGCCGGCAACGAGGCCGTGGCGGGTGTCCTACTTTTTTTTGAGGCGGCATGGTACTCGGGAACCATCTATGGCGCCGTCAACGCCGCACACAAGTACAATCGCGACCTCGAAGACCGTTGGCTACAGGGGCTCGAACGGCAGCATAGCCCGGCGGGGCGGTCGTTGAGCCGTGTGCCGCCCTCGCTCGTCCTCGTGCATATTCCCTTTTAAGCGTTGGCGCTACGATGAGCAAGGCTTGCCGTCGGGAACCTTCCCAGGTTATGGTGACAAGTGTTCCAGCCCCAGGCGCACGGCTGGCTGGGAGAAGTCGCAAGCCACGACTGTGCCGCCATATCTGGGCGTTGAGCTGGTGGTGCACCGTGGGCTGTCTGACGCTGATGAGCTTCACCAGTTGCCGCGCCACGGTGGGCCATGTGATCGGTCAGCAATTCGTCAGCCCGGCGTACGCCTTTGAGGTGCCATTGCCGGGGGATGAGTGGCAGCCGGTGCCTGATGAGCCATCGGTGTTGACCCTTGCCCATAGGCAACTGGCCGCAGGCATCACGATCAGTGTCACCTGTCATCAAGAACGCGACATCCCTTTGGACATTCTTACACGTCATCTGTTTTTTGGGTTCAAGAACATAGAGATCCTACAACAAGCGCCACAGGCGCTCAACGGCCTGCCAGCCCTGAAAACCGTCGCACGCGCCCGTCTCGATGGACGCGAGGTTCAGCTCCATAGCTACGTGGTCCGACGCGACAGCTGTATCTATGATATGGTGTACTTCGCAAGCCCTCAGGACTATTCCCCCGGCGAGCCCAGTTTTGAACGCATGATGGCCGGATTTCGCTTTCTGCAACGCTAGGGCAACAGCAATGCGCACAGTGTTTTTTTACCTCGGCGAAGTCTCCCGCAAGATAATTTATTACCTGGGGGATTTGGGGCTCCTGATGTGGGACATGCTGCGTCACGCCCTCGTCCCCCCCTGGCACGTAGGATTAATTATCCAGGAGATGGACAGCGTCGGCGTCAAATCGATCTTCATTACCGCGCTGAGTGCGCTCTTCATCGGCATGGTGATGACCTTGCAGACGGGCTATGCCTTGGCACGTTTCGGGGCGAAGGCCTATATCGGGCCGGCCGTGGCACTATCGGTCTTGCGAGAGCTGGGACCGGTGGTCACCGCCCTGTTGGTGGGGGGACGCGTGGGCTCTGGCATCACGGCAGAGCTGGGGGCCATGAAGGTGACGGAGCAGATCGATGCCCTGCGCGCCATCGGCAGCAATTATATCAAAAAGTTGATCGTGCCGAAGGTCGCCGCCGTCACGCTGGTGCTTCCCCTCCTGACGGTGATTGCCGATGGCTTGGGGATTTTTGGCGGCCTGGTGATGGCAGTGCTGCAGTTCGATATCGACCCGATCCTCTTTATGAATTCCATCATCTACCAGATTACCTTCTACGACATTCTCAGCGGCATCGCCAAGACCTTTTTCTTCGGCTTTCTCATCGGCCTCATCGGCTGTCACAATGGCCTCAGCGTCAGCCGTGGCACGGAGGAAATCGGCCAGTTCACCACCGCCACCGTCGTGGCGGCGGCAATCAGCGTCTTAATCGCCGATTTCTTTTTGACCAAACTCTTCCTGATGTTTTGAGCTATGACTACTGTTATCGAACTCCACGGCGTGCATATCGCGTTCGAGAGCCCTGAGGTGCTGCGCGGCGTCGACCTATCAGTCATGAAGGGCGAGATTCTGACCATCATGGGCGGCAGCGGCTCGGGCAAGAGTGTCCTGCTCCGCCTCATCGCCGGGCTTATTAAGCCCGATCGGGGGGAGATCCGCATCGATGGCACCGACATCGTCCCGCTGAACGAAGATGAAATGCTCAGCTTTCGGCAGCGCATGGGGGTGGTGTTTCAGCAGGCAGCGCTCTTTGACTCCATGTCCGTCGCCGACAACATCGCCTACCCGCTACGCGAGCACGCTATGCTCGACGAGGCGGCGATCCAGCAGCGGGTGACCGAACTGCTGGACATCGTTGGCCTGCCCGGCATTCAGGAGAAATTTCCAGCCGAGCTCAGCGGCGGCATGCGCAAGCGAGTTGGCATCGCCCGAGCGTTGGCGATGAAGCCCTCCATAGTGTTATATGATGAGCCCACGTCGGGCCTCGACCCCGGTAACTCCAAGTTGATCAGCCAGTTGATCATGCAGGTGGCCGACACCTTTGGCACCACTTCCGTCGTCGTTTCCCACGACCTCTACTGGTCGCTGCAGATCTCCACACGAGTAGCGCTGATTTATGAGGGCAAGATCATCGCGCTAGGTACGCCGGCCGCGATCCAATCCTCACCAATCCCCGAGGTGCAGGCGTTTTTAGCAGGAGACCTGCATTAGAGGCGTAGTGCTGAGTCCTGAGTGCTGAGTTCTCTCTCGTCGCGCCACTCAGCACTCATCCCTCAGCACTCAGCACTGTTGTTCAGAGGAGTAGCCTATGGTCACGCAGAAGAGCGCCCAGATCCGCGTCGGTATCTTCGTGTTTTTCACCCTGATGACGTTTATGGCCGCCATTTTCTTGCTGGGTAGCCGCACGCAATACTTCCAACCCCAGTACACGCTCAAGGCCATCTTCTCCAATGTCGGCTACTTGCTGGAAGGCGCCGGGGTTTATCTGGCCGGCGTTCAGGTAGGCCGCGTCGGCGAGATCCAGTTCTTCGAAGACATCGCGGCCCAGAAGGTCTCGGTCTCGCTGAAAATCGCCCGTGACTATCAGGAGCGCATTCGCCAGGACTCCGTGGCCGTCATCACCAGCTCTGGGTTGTTGGGCGATAAGTATATCGACATCACCCTGGGCAGCGAGTCCGAACCCGAATTGTTAGATGGGATGTTCATTCGCACCCAAGACCCGGCCGACTATGGTCAATTGATCCGGCAGGGCGAGGAGGTCCTCAAGAACACCATCGAGATCACGAGCGCCTTGGGCGCCCTCACCAGTGGCTTCCGTTCGAGCCAAGGCCCCATGGCGGTGACCGACCTCCTCACCTCACTGGCCCAGACGGCCAAGGCTATCGAGACCGGCGATGGTCTCATCCACGCCCTGATCTATGAGAAGGGCAATGAACGGATCTTCGCCGATCTCGCAGCCGCCACGACCGCCTTACGAGACACATTGACAGGCATTAAGGAAGGGAAGGGGTTTCTCCAAACCCTGCTCACCGATCCCAATCCGGAGGTGGTGGCGCAGTTGACCAAACTCCTGGCCTCAGCCCACAAGCTGCTGCAGGATGTCGAGAAGGGACAGGGTGTCCTGCACGGGCTGATTTATGATAAGCAGGGGGGCAAGGCCGTCAAAGACTTTGCCGGAGCCGCGGGCAATATGAATGAGCTCTTGGCCAAGCTACAGGGGCAAGATGGGCTTCTTGCGAGCCTTCTAAATGACCCGAAACAAAAGCAGGTGCTCATTGATCTGGCCCACATCATGCACGACTCCCGCCAGATCGCCGCCGACATCGCTGCCGGGCAAGGGACCGTCGGTGGCTTCATCAAAGACCCTACCTTCTATGAAAACCTGACGGCTCTCCTGGAGGGCGCACGCCGAAGCTGGATTCTTCGTACGGTGATTCAGTCGACGGTGAACAAGGGGCAGGAGGGGGAACGATGATGATCGCCGGGCCGTGCGCTTCGTTATCCTCCCTGATGGCAGCCGCATTGGCCGCGCCCCCGTCGAGTGATGCAACGCGGCGGTAGCCCCTCTTTACGTCGATCCTCTTGAAGGGCATCGGGAAGAGGGCTACAATGGGACCTCAGGCAAGCTATATACACGTGGCACGGCGTGATCCCGATGCCCGAAGATAGAACACTGACAATCCTGCAAGGAGAACCACGATGCCTACGGTCGATCACGAGCCTCTGGGTCAAATGGTGGATGGCATCTTGCGCGCGATGGGCACGAGTGAGGAAGAGGGCCAGATCGTGCGCCGTCATATGATTGGGGCCAATCTGGTGGGACACGATTCGCATGGGGTGATTCTCTTGCCCACCTATGTGGACCGCATCAAAAAGGGACATATCGTTCCCGGCGCCAAATTCGAGATCGTCCGAGAGGGGCCCACGACCGCCCGCATCAACGGCAATTGGGGGTTTGGGCAGGTGGTCTCAGAGCGGGCCATGCAGATGGCGATCGACAAGGCAAAAACCTATGAGCTAGGCGCGGTCACCGTCTTCCATCAGAGTCATGTGGGGCGCGTCGGGGATTACCCGCTCATGGCGGCACGCAACGGGTTCATCGGCATGATGACCGCCGACTCCGGCAAAACCTCCAAAGCGGTGGCACCCTTCGGCGGTCGTGTCGCTCGCCTGGGCACCAACCCCATCTGCATCGCACTACCCAGTGACCTCGACGGCCCCATTTTCATCGATATGGCCACCAGCGCTGTGGCGGCCGGGAAGATCGGTGTGGCCCGTAACCGCAAACAACAGATTCCCCTTGGGTGGATCGTGGATAAAGATGGACACCCGACCACCAACCCCCTTGATTACTATGCTGGTGGGGCAATTCTCCCCGTTGGCGGTGATCAAGGACATAAGGGCTACGGGTTGTCCTTCATGGTCGAGGTGTTGTCGGGGATCTTGACGGGATTGGGCTTTGGCATCGATCCCAACGGGCCACACAACGACGGGGTGTTCATGGCGGTCTTCGCCGTCGAGGCCTTCCGGCCCCTGGATGAGTTCAAGCGCGAAATGGCCGAATTCGTCAAATATGTCAAAGACACCCCACCGGCCGAGGGCTTCAAAGAAGTCCTGTATCCCGGTGAAATCGAATATCGCACCGAACAGCAGCGGCGTCGAGATGGCATCCCCATCGAAGATGAAACCTGGCGCCAATTAACCGGACTCGCCACCGCCTCTGGTCTGGCGATTCCACCCAGTCGTTGACATGGCGTTATGCGCTGCAGAGTATTTAATGCTCGCCATGCGAGCCGTGGAAGGATTACTATGGCACGTCTGATTCTCCGTCATGAGCCGACGATGCAAACTCCGAGCTTGGTCCTTGGGTTTGCCGGGTGGGCCAATGCCGCCGGTCTGTCGGTCGAGGTGGTGTCACAACTACAATCCTTGTTGGAGACTGATACCATCGGCACTCTCGAGGCTCCCGAGTGTTATGTGATCACTAATCCCTCGCTGGCACATCGACCGATCACGACCATTCGTGGCGGACTGATCGAGGAACTGCGCCTGCCCACCACCGAGGTGCACGCCTTGCCTGGAGCCGGGACCCAGCCCGAACTGCTGCTGATTCAAGGTCTGGAGCCGGACCTGCATTGGCAGGAATATGTCGAAGCGCTCTGGAGCCTGATCGATCGTTTTGCGGTCAGACGTGTCTACACTATAGGCAGCTACTACGACCAGATTCCACATACGCGCCCGCCACATGTCACAGCGGTGGTCAGCGAGGCGCGTCTCAAGGCGGCATTGCGCTCGCAACGTATCGATTTTACCAGCTATGAGGGACCGACGAGTATTCAGACCTTCCTGCTGTATACCTGCCAGCAGCGACAGATCGAGGGGGTAAGTCTATGGGGAGGCGTGCCCCCTTATCTGCAGGGAAGCTATCCCAGGGGTGTGGTGCGCATCCTTTCCGTTCTCAGCAAGCTCATTGGGTTCAGCATCGATTCCAGTGCGTTGCAGTCATGGGTCAGCGAGTTTGAACGCGTGCTGCAGCAACAGGTAGCCAAAAACGACGAGGTGCAGGCCTTCATCAAGCAACTGGAGACGGCCTATGACCAAACCATGACCGATACCGATGTGCAGCAGGGCGATGAAATCGTCGAGGAGATCCAGCAGTTTCTCCGCCAGCGCCATCGTCCAGGCGACATCCCGCCGTCCTCCGATGCGCCATCATAAACTGGAGGATGGCTGCATCGTTCCCTCCCCCGCTGAGAGGGGGATGAGGAGTAGCGTGAGGGTGGCAGGGCACAATCGATCGGCCGCATCTCCCTCACCCCAGCCTTCTCCCAGAGAGAGAAGGAGCAAGAGCGGGAAGTCGCGAACGGCAGGGGAGAACACCCACGTGGAAGTGATGTCTGTCATGCTGCTGCTGAGTGGGATCGCCGCGCTTGTAGGAGCGTTGTTCAACCTGCGACGAAGCCAGAGACTGGCACGTGCCCTGTGTACCGTCGAGCCACACCGTACCGCAGCTGGCGCCGACCCACCCCCGGTCAGCATCCTGGCGCCTTGTCGTGGTGTCGACGACCAGTTTGTGGCCTATGCACGGGGGCTCATGGCACAACAGTATTCAGGCTATGAGGTCTTGTTCCTCGTCGAATCGACGACCGACCCTGCCTGGCATGTGCTCAACCGCCTCCTCGCTGACGCGCCCGGCGCTTGGGCCTCGCTCATCATCACCGGGACGGCAGAGGGGTGCAGCCAGAAGATTCATAATTTGCTTGTCGGGTTGGAACATGTCGCACCAGAAACCAGCATCCTGGCCTTCGTCGACTCTGATGTGCAGGTCCATCCCCACTGGCTGGAGGCACTGGTGGGGCCGCTCAACGATGCCACCGTGGGGGCAACCTCGGGCTATCGCTGGTATGTTCCACGCCGTGGAAGTGTAGCGGGAAGTCTGCGCTCAGCCTGGAACGCTGCCACACTCATCCTCATGGCTCACCCACGGTATGGATTTGCCTGGGGTGGATCGACTGCCACCCGGCGTGAGGTATTTGAGACGTTGCGGATCCGCGATGCCTGGTCGCGTGGCTTGAGCGATGACCTGTTGCTCACGCATGCGGTGCGCGGCGCGGGTCTGAAGATACCCTTCGTCGCGGCCTGTCTGGTGCCCACCTTCGAGCCCTGCACCTGCCGGCAACTGCTTGAATGGACCAACCGACAGACCTGCATTGCACGTGTGCATATGCCGTACTCATTGGGCTTGGCTCTCTTGATTCACCTCGTCAGTATCACCTTGGGCCTGCTCGGGGTCGTGGCTCTTGCTACTGAACAGTGGGTCACGGGCGGGTTGCTCCTGAGCTATTGGGTGATCACCGGGCTTGGCAGTCTGGCGGTCTGTCGAGGGGCACGCCAGCGCTTATCCGCCCATGGGTTCACCGTCGCCCAACACGCCTGGGCGCAGGCTCTGTGGACCCCAGCCGTCACCCTGTTGGCGCTGATCAACATCTCCGTGGCGTTCACGACCAGGACGATCACCTGGCGTGGCATTTCCTATACGATGCGCTCACCGCAGCATGTGGTCGTGCACACCGGGCCACGTGTTCCAGTACCACCCTCGCAGGCCTGATAAGGAGGGCTCGATCGTGACCACCGGCCAGGAGGTTCGCCACTATGTCCGCTCCGCGCTGGGCAGACGCCGCTTTAACCTCCTCATCTTTTTTGTGACCTCACGCTGTAATGCCAAGTGCGATTTTTGCTTTTACTGGGATCACCTCAATCAGCAGGGTGATTTGACCCTGGACGAGATCCGCAAGATCTCGACGACCATGCCGCAGTTTCATCGCCTGCTGTTTTCAGGGGGCGAGACCTTCATGCGGAAGGAGTTGGTCGACATCGTTAGCCTCTTCCACCGCCATAACGGCGTGGCGACGATTAATCTCCCGACCAACGGGATCCTGCAAGCGCAGATCGTGGCGAAGACCGAGGCCGTCCTGGCTGAAAATCCACAGCTGACGGTCAATGTTGGTTTCTCCCTCGACGGTTTCGCCGCCACGCACGACCGTGTGCGCGCTGTCCCGGGCTGCTTTCGTAAAGCCATCGCCAGTATCAAAGCGGTGACTGCACTGCGAGACAGGTTTCCCAACCTGACAGTGTTCGTCAACAGTGTCATTCTGCATGAGAATTACGCGGAGTTGCCGGCCTTGGCGGACTATCTGCTGCACGAGGTCGATCTCGACACCCATTACTTCAACATCATCCGCGGCGACCCCATGAACGCGGCCCAACGGGACGTACCACATGAGGCGCTGGCCAAGCTCTACCAGGAATATGAGCGCGTACTAGCTATCTATGTGGAACGCAGCCACCAGCGGCGTGGCCGGGGACCGGTATCGGCGGCCGTGTGGCGCACATTCTACCTGGGACGGCTGGCGATCTATAACGATATTCAGCGCACCAACTATACCCATGGCGCTCGCTGGCCGATGCCCTGCACGGCCGGGGACACGGCTGCAGTGATCGATTATCATGGCGATGTACGTATTTGTGAGCTGCGCCAACCCATCGGGAACCTACGCGACTATGATTGCGACTTCGGACGGCTCTGGAGCTCACCGGCGCGGACGGCAGAGGTGGCGCAGATGCACCAGGATCACTGCGATTGCACGCACATCTGCTTCATCGACGACAGCGCCACATATAGCCCCAAGGTCGCCCTGTTACAGTCCCCCCTGGCCTATGCACGGCGATCACCTCTGCCGAGAGTTCCCTCTTCCGCTGAGAAAGGGTGAGAAGGAAGGGGTATGCTGAGGCCATGAATCACCCTTGTGCTAGGCCATGCCCTTCCTGTCGTAGGGAGCGTATAAACCTGAGGAAGTGCGTGGCGACCTGCTTGCAGACGTGTGGGAGTGTGCCGGATTGAGTTGCCTCGTGGTGCACACCCTGAGCGCATAGCTGCAGCAGTTTGCACTCCGCTATCCGGTGGTGGGCGGACAGATCATGTGTTCAACTGGGCTGGACCGCATCGACGAAGGGTTGTGGTAGATCTTCGAGCTGTACAGTGATGTAGGGGTATTCCGGCTAAAGTTATACATCTCGTGCTGTTCTTGCGCTATCATCCTAGAGCAGTGTTCAGATAAATCTGCGGTCTGAGCTAATCATTATTGTATAAGAAGCCTTGATGGTTCTGACTGCCATATGGCAAAGTGAAAGAGGCTACAGCGATCCAATGAACATCTGCCGTACTTTTGGAATCTGCACGAGCATGGCATAGGGAGAGATACATGCCCAGAAGCATGAAAGCGGTTTATCATAACGGGGTCTTTATTACTCAGGAATTTTGTGATATTCCTGAGGGATCAGAAGTGGAATTAATTATTCAAGGCCCTGCTCTTCTTCCCCCAGAAGTCAAGGGAAGTGAGGAGAAAGAACGTATCCTAAGAATGGCGGTCGAACGCATGCAACAAAACCCTATCCCTGCTAGAGCGCCCCGTTTGACGAGAGAAGCACTGCATGAACGCCGTTGATACCAATGTTCTATTGTATGCCCATGATCCGCGTGATCCTGACAAACAGGCCACGGCAGCTGCTTTGCTCCAATCATTGACCGACGGAGTCTTGCTTTGGCAGGTCGCTTGCGAGTATTTAGTGGTCACTAATAAGACAACTTAATTTTACGTCCCTAAAGTGTTAAAACGAAGTCCCTGATCAAGAACCCCCTATTGCCCATCCCAGTTTATTGACAGATCCGTCTCTTAGGGAGAATAATAGAAGCAAACAGTACCCCGCTTACGCAGGGTGTAGCGTGCAGTCAAGGAGTCAAACAATGGCCGCTGAGGATCACGAACCATCACGGCTCGAGCAATTTCGAGAAATCGTCGATCTGGACCCGGATGACTATTTCTCACACTTTGGCTATGCCAGTGCGCTCTTCGATGTCGGTCGCTATCCAGAAGCTGTCCTGGAATTCCGCGAAGCGATCCGACTCAAACCCGATTACTCGGCAGCGTTCCGCGATCTCGGCAAAGCGTTAGAGAGAAGCGGTGCGCATGCCGAAGCTATGCAGGCATACTGCCAGGGTATTCCCGTCGCCGAGCGTAATGGCGACCTGCAGACCCTCAAAGAGATGCAAGTGTTTCTCAAGCGGTTAGAGCAGGGGCAAGGACGAGAAACCTGATGGGCGAGTCGCATCGGTTGCAATCATTCGCGGAAGACCTGGCGGTCTTTCGTCAACTCACCACTCCAGAGGAGCGTGCCGAGTTCGCCACCCTGATGAAGCGCGCCTACGCCCAACACATCTCGGCCTGCGCCTTCGTGCAGCGTTCGCCCGAACGCCGAGTATCGACGCGGATTCGTCGCCTGTGTGAGAGGGTCCTCGCTCGGGAGGCAACCACGGCTGTCCACGATACTCGGGCAAACGATGGTGGAGCAAGTGCAGATCGGACAGATTTTACCCCGCAGCATGAGCCGTAAGGAGCGACTGACGATGAGTGTTGGGCTACACAATATGTGGGTACGACCGAATGTGCACGTGATTGCCGACGCCGCAGCCGATTGCGCCAACCTGCTACGTCGTGCCACGCTCAAGGTTGACGGCCTTCTCTGCGGTCTGTGAGTGTTAAATGTGCGCCGGGCCCTGGCAGGGCATCCGGGTATCCGCGATGTCACCATCACGGGGGAGGGCGACCTGGTAGAGGTCATCTATGCTCCTGCTGAAACCTCCCTTGCCATGCTGTGCCAACAGGTCATGGATACGGTGGTGCTCCCGGGAGTGCGCAGCTTTTTGGGTTACTTCTCCTCGCCCCGATGAGCAGGCCGTGTCGCTCGTAGACCTATGGTACATCTCACCGTACCCTATCCACCCTACCCGTTCCTGTGCTTCGACCAAGATTATTTCCTTCTCACCATGATTGTGTTTATAGTAGGGACGGGCCCAGCCTTTTTCACTCATCCGCAGCCGCGATACATGTGGAGGAAGCATTCGTGAGTGTACACGCGAAGCTACGTGGATTGTACGTCATCACCGATACCAAGTTGATCCCCCGCCACCGCTTTGTCGAAGCCGTCGAGGCGGCCGTGCGCGGTGGCGCCACGATGGTGCAACTGCGGGAAAAGGAAACACCGCAAGAGGAGGTTATCCGGTTGGGGCGCGAGATCCTCGCCGTGACGCGGCGCTACGGGGCGCTGTTGATTATCAACGACCATCCTTCGGTCGCAAAAGCGGTCGGCGCCGATGGGGCGCATGTCGGGCGCGAGGATCCATCAGTGGAGGATACCCGTGCCCTTCTCGGTCCCGATGCCATCATCGGCGCCTCGTGCTATGGAGACGTCACTCGCGCCATGGCCGCCGAGCAAGCGGGCGCAGACTACGTGGCCTTTGGTACACCGTTTCCCTCCCCCACCAAGACCAAGCGCACCGATATCTCGTTGGGGATTTTTCGAGAGGTGAAGCAGCACGTCAAGGTGCCAGTATTTGCCATCGGCGGCATCACCATCGACAATGCGCATCAGGTCATCGACGCCGGTGCCGATGGCATCGCGGTGGTCTCCGGTGTGTTCGCCGCCGCCGATGTCGAGGCCGCCGCGCATGCGCTGGCACAACTCTTCGAATAACCGATGCTGGGCGGAGAGGAGTATCACGCATGGAAAAGATCCGCCGCAACTATCCTGATATTGCCCCGGCAGGTCCCACGTATAACCGCGCCATTCGCAGCGGCAACTGGTTGTTCATCTCCGGCTGTACGGCCCGTGGCACACCCTCACAAGGGAAGTCGCTGATGGAACAGCTG
>Ga0137403_10000931_pt1 | contig 37385 bp, 43 predicted proteins | sample CZOMad2_1_16fung_FD_122057 | JGI IMG/M metagenome (GOLD analysis project Ga0137403, IMG submission 122057) | Vadose zone soil fungal communities from Angelo Coast Range Reserve, California, USA - CZOMad2_1_16fungal (Hybrid Assembly) | ecosystem: Environmental > Terrestrial > Soil > Vadose zone... | reverse complement strand
TGCAACCCGACGAAGTGAAAGCCCTGAAAGCCTACATCAAAGAGCGCATCAGCAATTTCCCTGCGCTGTTCCTCTCGCGCAATGATACCCCCATCAGCCGCCGCCGACTGGATGAACTCATGAAGCACTATGGCGAGCGTGCCGCCATTCCTGAGAGCAAGCGGCATTTCCATGCGCTCAAGCACTCGATCGCCACTCATCTGCTCGACGCTGGCACAGACCTCCGCTTTGTGCAGGACTGGATCGGGCACGCCTCAATTCGCAACACGGTAATCTATGCCCAGCTGACAAGCCGCAGGTGAGATGAGGAAGCGAGGAAAGTGTTTGCAAGTCAGTAGGTTGTGTAAACATATTCACGAGAGGGACTTCTATGCTTGAATTGGCTTGTCCTCCCCATAAGTCGCGAGAAGAATGGTTAGCGATGGACGACTTCCGGGAGTACCTCCTGACTACAACGCGCGGCGAGATCCCCCTCTACTACCTGGACGGTCAGCTTACGGGCAAGATTTTTCTCGCTTCTGTTCTCCTGCCTCGCCGACAACTTCGCAGTCAACAATTAACGAAATTATCCCGCTGGAATTTTAATCCCGTTGAAGAAAGCTGGGGCTGGGGGTATGACTTCGACTCGCGCGGACGAAAACAGTATCAACTCTCAAAGCCCTTTGAATGGGCAACTCCCGAAATTATACGACAAGCGGTTCCTCTCTTGTTCCATCGCAAGAATGAGTGTGTGAAGGACGGCGCCCACTATTTCGAGCTCAACCAACAGATTGCGCATGTCCATGGTCTCCATTGGATGGAGGATCGCTCGGCCTACTGTACACTGGACGAGCTCGGCGATATCCGTGACGTCGTGAAAGTTGCGATGGATTCCCCCAGATGGGTGGTTACGATTGCGGAAGATGTGCTGCTGAAGCATCTGTTGGTGGGGGATTTCGTGCTGGTCCGCTTTTTCGATGTCGACCGCGGAATCTGGACGAGCTTACCCCCTATTCCTCAAGAGAAGGATTTTGCTGCAACCGTCTACTGGGATGAGAACGATCTCCACGCGAGGTGGACGCCGGTCAGAGCGGAAAGTGGGACGATATGCCGTGCGTTTCTACGCGGATTTCAACTGATCCGCCCGCCGACGGATCGCAAAATAGGACGAGCCCTCCTTGAGGGCAGTACATCCAAGCAATACTGCACCTATATTGCCCATGATTGGAAGCACGATCGGATCGCAGAAGTCTCCTGCGATCCCAAGAAACTCGGCAATTATTTTGTTCCATCCCGTTATCCATTTGAGATCTCTCCGGCGTTCTTTCGACGGGAAGTACTACTCAAAGATCAAAGCAACCGTGATAAGTACATCGTCCAGGAGGGATACATCACGTGCCTCGGCACCTGGTCGCTCCGCTATGATATTAATGAGCGGGACCAAGTCCATGCTTATCTCAAAGACCTCGCATATCTCCCCTACGCCGAACAGCTGCATTGGAAATCCTATAACGAGTCCCCCAAGGCCGATATTTCCAGAAGAGCCTATACCACTGACTTTCTTGGACAATTTTATACATTGGATCCCGAGCCCTTGCGTGATCTCAAACGGCTCCTCAGTCAATTCCCTTCTGGTCAAGATCCAGAGGGCCTTGCAGAGATTTGGCGCCAGCCCATTGCGGCCGATGCAGATTTGATGGACCATATACACTATATGGCTGGCACCTCCAGCCAGGAATGGGAAGCGGAGATCATCGCGCTTGATAAATTAGTGGTGGTAGGGCTTAATCGAGAGTATCTCAGACGAGTGGCCGAAGCACTTGGTGTTGACTCACAGAAGCTGAGGGAATTTGGAAGTATTTCGTTGCTTGCCGAAATCGCGAAAGCTAGAAGTGTCGCTACGGACCTCTTCAGTGCCGTGATCGACCCACTACGAGAGCTTCAACGGCTGCGCTCAAAATTTGGTTCTCACCGTAAGGGACAGGAAGCTGATCAGATTCTGAAAGAGTTACGTCGCCAGCATAGACACCTAACCTCTCACCATCGCCAGCTCGTGAAAGAGGTTTCGCAGGCCATGTTGACGCTGGCTGACCTCGCGACGCATGGCTACTTTAACCTACCCCCTGTCCCCATAGTGCCATCAAATCCCCAAACGTGAGAGCTGAATTGCACTTTTCAGTAAAAAACACCCCCTGTGTAGGGGCTGTTTTTTGGCATACTTTCATAGCTATGGTATCCTCCAGTTACACCTTAGGGGTATAAAGTGCAATTCAAGAGAGGTGCTATTTGCTGGCGGATGGGGCAAGGCTAGCGGAGGACAAGGCAGTGGCAGATGAAACATCGGACATCGTACCTGCGAGTTCCGGCGCCGAAACAGCATTGGATGTGGCCTCCTTCGTATCAAGCGCGGTTCCTTGGGTCGGAGGTCCAATCAGTAATGTACTGTCTGGAATCTCTTTTGGCCGCCGGCTCGGTCGAGTTCGCGAAGTGCTCATCGGTCTTATCCATGATTTCGAGGGGTTTCAATCTGACGTTTCTAAGACCTATGTCAAGACAGAAGAGTTTGAGGAGCTGCTGGAGCGTACACTTCGCCAAGCTGCGGACGAACGCAGCAAAGAGAAGCCCCGCATCTACCGGAAATTCTTGGTCGGCGCTATTAAATCACCTGGTGAACCATACAACGAACAACTCCGGCTTCTGCGCGCTCTAGAGGAAATTCAGCCAGACCATTTCAGAGTGCTCCACGCGCTCCTTCAGAAACCTGATGTCAACCTTGTACCGGGGCTCCCAGGGTCTCCTGGACAAACCCTCTCGAAACGCCTCCCAGATATCTCGAACGAACGGATAGAAGATCTCGTCATCCAACTCAATGATATGCATCTCACTGATCTTACCCGCATGCGCACCACCATGACGGCACATGGCGCGCAGGATCTACAACATACCATCACACCATTCGGACAGCGTTTCCTAAAATTCGTTTTAGATACAAAGGCCTAAATTACCAAGCTATGCGCATCCTTCCAAAATACCTTACCCAAGACGAACTCAAACGCTTCTTCGCGGCGATCGACTTCCCCCGCGACCGCGCCCTCTTTGCGCTGATCTACCACTACGGCTTGCGGGTGGACGAAGCCACCCAGCTCACCATAGATGACATCAACCTCAAAGAGCATCGCATCCGGATCAGACGCCTCAAGAACGGGGTCGGGGGAGAAAAGCCCCTCTGGCGCCACACAGCCAAACCCCTCCGGGCGTATATCAGGGTCCGCAACGATGCAGGCCCCTACCTTTTCACCGGACGGGAGGGCCCTCTCAAGAAACGGATGGTGCAGCATCTCTACAAGACCTACGCAAAGGCTGCGGGCATTACCGGCCGATCTATCCATGCTCTCCGCCACTCGATTGCCGTCCATCTCCTGGAAGCCGGCCGTGGCATCGAGTACGTCGCAGATCACTTAGGCCACCGCAATATCCAGAACACGAAAGTGTACGCTCAGATCACGAATCCTTACCGTGAACAAGTGTTCCGCGACCTCGAACAACACCCCAAGATCGTGCGAATTTCCTAGTACGCCCCTGGCCGCCACGTTCCACCACATCTTTATTGACACGTAGGCGCACTTGGGTCTACAAGAGCACGGGTTGGCCCTCCTAAGCGGTATGGGCCTGATGTGGCTGATACTGACGCGGTACTCGTTGCGATAGGTGCTGTCTGGGATAGGCGAGGGAGATCGATCCATGGTGACACCACAGGACTACGAAACCCATGGGCACATGCCGCATCACGGCTTCAGGCCCGCCATCCTGCACGGGTGGCGGCTGGTGGTGGTGATGGCGGTTGGGGTGATACTGGCGCTGAGCATCATCGTCTTGCTTGGCACGGTCTCCCCGACGCGGAGCCTCGATGTTGTCGCCTCGCTCATCCCACGATCCTCGGAGCGGTGGAGCGTGCGCGGACGGGTGTTCCTCGATGGCCAGCCGGTGCATCAGGCCCTCATTTGGGTGATTCTGCGGGATGCCAAAGGCAATCGCGATGCCCCAGACGCCACGACCACGGATGAGAAGGGTGGATTTCTCATCGATCCGGTGCCGACCACGATTGCTGGCTATCCCGTGAGAGAAGCCATCGTTCATGCGCGCGATCGGTCACCTCGCTCGTGGATTCGCACGCTGCTGTCGCCCCCTCCCACGGGCGAAGAACTGCTCGTGATCGGGCATGGCCCGCTTCGCCGGGTGCAGGTTTCGATGTTGGCGCTGATTATCCTGCCCGCCATTTTCTTCTGCAGTCTCCTGTTCGCGATCCTTGGGGAAGGGCGCCGTTGGCAGTACGTCCTTTCCATCACGTTCGCGTTTCTGCTCACGGCCGGGGTGCTGATGGCGATTTCTGCCGGGCTGAGTTATGTGCACACCAGTGGGGATAAGAACGAAATCCTGTCGCTGGGCTTCGCCTCCCTGTTTCGCGGACGGTATGTCAAAGATGTCGAGCCCGAATGGTTATTTTCGTTAACCGCGCCGCGCGAGCCGTCCCGCGGCCCCGGGGGCGGCCTGCCTGCTCTAGAGGGCGAGCCGGCCTCCGCCTTGGTGCATGGCTTTGGTGCACCCCTGTGGGTGTTGCTGCTGGCCGTGGTCGGAGCCGGACTGATGACGGTCTCCATCCTCGTCAATGAAATCACCCACCGGCCAAGTTTTCATGAGCCTGCAGCCATCCGTCGGCAAATAGAGCTGATCGTGCGCCACCAGCTGCTGATCTTGTTTGCGCCGCTGGGTGCCATCGTGGTCTACCAATTTTTGGTGATCGCCAGTTTGGCGACGCAACCAGTCGCCGTGGCCATCATCTCGCTGGGCGCCGGGCTGACGCTCACGGCACTCCTGGACAAGGCCGTGCGGGCGGCCTTGGGATTCCTCCAACAGCCGGGAGCGAACGCGTTCCCGCCCTCGCCGCTGGAGTTGGACGTCAGGGCGCAGCCTGTTGCGGTGTTTGCTCAGAAGCCTGCAGTGGAGGGGACGCTGAGGCCCACGAGTGCACTCACGGCGCCTTACGACCCCGCAAGTCAGGACCACTGAGGGAACCCATCCAACACGAAGCGCGAACGAGTCACTCAACCACCATGAGCACCGCCGCAAACCTCCACGGCCGCCCGATTCACGACGGTAGTGTTCCAGAAGTGTTGTTCGTTGGTCTAGACTTGTCGATCGGCTCGGCCGACGATGGCGATGAAAGGATCAACCTTGGCCGAGGATTTGGGCGAGGGAGACATGCACCGCATGGCCCCCGCACCCCATCCCTTCCTCGCAGGGAGCGGGAGGCAGTGCAGGCTGTCAGTACCCGACGGCGTATGCCTCTCCGCGAGGATCGGCCCCGCCCTGCAGCACACCGCTCTGCGGATGCCGAATGATCATGCCGTACAGGCAAGCCCCCTCGAACCAATCCGGCAGCCGATCGACGCTATGCCCACGCTGCCTTAAGGCCTCGATCACCTCGGCCGAGATGCGTCCCTCCGCTCGCATCACGCCTGGGAGATAGGTCGACGGATAGGAGGAGTTGGGGAAGTTATAGCTGTACACGCGCGGCTCCTCGACCGCTTCCTGCGGATCGAGCCCGAATTCTACGGCGTTGAGGAAAATCTGCAGCGTCCCCTGAGGAATGTGATCCCCACCGTAGCCGCCAAGCGCCATCACCGGCTGTCCATCCTTGAGCACCAGCGCCGGTGCCGGGGTCAGCCGTGGTCGTTTGCCCGGCCCCACCGCCGCCGGATGGCCAGGCTCAACCTTGGATTGCGAGCCCCTTAGGCTGAGGGCCAGGCCCGTGCCGGGAATGATGGGCCCAGACTTCGCCCCCTCGCTGGGTGTGCAGGAGAAGATATTGCCATCCCGATCAATGACCCCGAAATACGACGTCCCAGCCGCCTCAGTCCCCATCGTCCCTGCAGCCGTCACGGCTTCGCGCGGCGATTGGGGCGCACCATCCAGGGTCGCCTTGCCGCGACGCGGGTCTCCGGCTGGCGGCATCACCGGCCAGGCGCGATCGGGATCGATCAGGCGTCGACGCTCACGCAGATAGGCCTCCGAGAGCATGGCATCCATGGGCACATCGACGAAAGCCGGATCGCCGATGTACTGTTCACGATCGGCGAACGCCAGGTTGAGGGCCTGGGTCACGGTATGAAGGTAGGCGGCAGAATTATGTCCCATGCCGCGCAGGTCGAAGCCTTCCAGAATCTTGAGCGCCTGTGGGAAGACCGGCCCTTGCCCCCAGGGTCCCGTCGCATAGACATCGTAGCCGCGATAATTGACCTGCACTGGTGGGTCGCAGCGGACCTGATAGTCGGCAAGGTCGGCCATGGTCAGCAAGCCCCCTTCCGCCTGGCAGAAGGCGACGATCTTCTCCGCCAACTCCCCCTTATACACCACATCCCTGGCCGCCTGCAGAGCCTGCTCACGACCTTGAGCGCGGTGCGACTCCTCCACGGCCACGAGTTGGCGCAGCGTCGCCGCCAAATCCTTCTGGTAGAACATCTCTCCCACCACCGGTGGCCGGCCGTTAGGCAAAAACACGGCGGCATTGCCGGGATAGCGCCGGTAAGTCTCTGGGGCTGTCTGCACTGCTGTGGCCAGATAGCGGTACATCGGGAAACCGCGCTCCGCCAGCTCAATGGTCGGGGCGACCACGTCCCCAAAGCGCATGGTGCCGTACCGTGCCAGCGCCGTGAACCACGCATCCGCTGCGCCTGGTGTCAGGGCACGCAGGAGGCCTGCTGGCAGCTTCCCTTGATGATGACGCTGCAAGTACTCCACCGACAGCGCCTTCGGGAACACTCCCAGGCCATCGATGGTGACCGCCTCCCGGCGGCCGGCCAGGTATATGATCGTCGGTGCGACGCCCAGGAAATTGCACTCATGGGCGTGCACGACGTTCAGTGCCAGGCCGACTGCCACACCGGCATCGATGGCATTCCCACCCTGCCGTAGAATATCCAGGCCGATCATGGCAGCGCTCGGGTGGCTCGAGACGACGACTCCGTTGGTACCCTGGATCAACGGGCGCAAACTGGTCAGGGTGGTTCCGGCCACGGGCATGCTGGTCTCCTTCCATCCACACGCTCGATTATGCTTGCTGGATGGCACTGAGCCGCCAGGGGTTCGGTCCCACCGGGCGGACGAACGTCCAGTATTCCTCGAATTTCACAGGTTCACTGCGGCTGCCTTTGATCACGTCATTGGTCCGCTCGTCGATGGTGTAGTCGAGCATGCTGGCGAGGAAGTGCACTGTGACGTAGTCGCGCCCACTCTCCTGCCAGGCTTCAGTGACATCGACCGAGCGCACAGCGATATTCTCCATGCTGTCGATGTGACGCTCGGCGCGCATGCGGTCGCAGTCTTTTTGCATGGTTTCATAGATCTCAGGGGTGAGCAGGTCACGCACCGGAGTCATATCCCGCCCCATCCAGGCTCCCTGCACCCTGAAGAACAGGTCTGAGGCCGTATCACTGAATCGTCGCAGATCAAAGCCGGCATCCATCTGGCGGATGTACCCCAGACCACGCTCCAGATCGTTCGCGGCATCTGACATGTCCATGGTCGTCGACGGCGCGGACGCCGACCCCGATTGCCAGTAGCCAGTATCGGCTTCTCGCGGCGGTGTATACCCGTATGACGCGGTAGGTGATGGCTGCTGGCGCCGCCGCAGATAGGCAAACACAAAGTAGAGCAGGCCAGCGATGAGCAGGATCTCCATGAACCCAATGCCACCGAAGAGCCCATGTCCCATGCCGCCGAAGAGCAGACTACCGAGCAGCCCACCTAGCAGGAAGCCGCCGATACCCCCCATCAGGCCCCTCATCCAACCAGAGCGCTGTGGGGAGGATTGTTGGAATCCTGATGGTGGGACGGCTTGACGGCCGGGCGATGATGGACTGGGGTCGGGGCGCGCTGGGGCGGAGAAGCTGCGCGAGCCACGACTGCCGCTCGATCCACCGCCACCTGCACGAGCCCACGCGTCCACCGACCATAACAACGTCGCTAGTAGCATCGCTCCCAAGGCGGTCAAAACGACTGATCGCTGCATAGCTCTCTCCTTCTCAAGGCTGTATTAGCATCTTTTCACCACGGCACCTCTCCTACGAGTCCTCAAGTGTGCTCTCTGGATGCGAGGACGATCAATCGCGCCGTCCCAGCTCAAGCGCCTCGTCCTAGGGAATCTCGGAGCTCGTATGGCCGCGGGTCATACGTAACGTCAGGAATGTTGCACGCACAGGTTCCATACGCAGTATGACTATAGCCGGGGTCGATGGCCAAGGCAAGCGTCATGCGTCTCTGCGGCGCATGCAAGCGATCTCAGCGGCCTCTGATCTTGTCGCAGGATCACGATCGGCAGCTGTGCGTCAGACGCCAGCACCTCGCACACCGCACGGCTTTTGTGATGCCACCTTTTGCTTGACCCGCTGGAGGTCGCCCCTTACACTGCTAGCCATTGCCGTGGGTGTGGGGCCATGAAGCGACATGAGTGCGAAGCAGACCATGAGGGCAGTGGTCGAGATCACTGCGGCGTGGTCATATGTTGAGGAGGAACGCATAATGCTGGGGGAACCAGGGGAGCCTACCGCATACCGCATCGAAGACCCTGGGGTGCGGGCGCTGTTCGCAGAAGCATCGCGCTATCAGGCGTGGCTGGACGTGGAAGCGGCATTAGCCCAGGCACAGGCGGACTTGGGGATCATCCCACAAGGCGCAGCTGAGGAGATTACGCGCAAAGCCCAGCTACCGTTGCTAAATTTGGACAACATCCACGCCGGATTGGCACGCACCGGCCATTCGCTCGTGCCACTGATCTGGGAGCTGGACCGTGTGTGCGACGGTGAGGCCGGCGGCTACGTGCACTGGGGTGCCACGACGCAGAACATCACGCAAACAGGTCAACTCCTACTCCTGCGTCGCGCCCATGATATTTTCCTCGCACAACTGGCGTCCATCCTGCGCGCCATGGCCGACCTGGCGGAGCACACCAAAGACATGCTACTGCCGGGGCGCACCCACGGCCAGCACGCCGTACCGGCGACATTCGGCTCGAAGGTGGCAGTGTGGATCGACGAATGTTGCCGACACGTGGAGCGCCTGCAAGGTTGCGAGGGGCGCGTGTTCGTAGCTATGCTGGGCGGCGGTGCCGGCACGCTTGCGTCATTGGGTGAGATCGGCCTAGTGACACAGGACAAGATGGCTTTCCGCCTCGGCATGGGGTCGATGAGTGTGCCGTCGCGCACCCTTGGTGATCACCAGGCCGAGTATGTCGCTCTGCTGGGGATTCTCGCCGCCACCTGCAGCAAAATCGGACGCGAGATCTATACCCTGATGAAGCAGGAATTCGGCGAAGTCGAGGAACCTGTGCCACCGGGCACGGTGGGCAGCAGCACCATGCCGCAGAAACGCAATCCGAAGCTCACCCAGGACATTGTGGCGGCCGCCGCGGAGGTTCGCGCCCTGGTGCCGCTGGCGCTTGAGGCGATGCAGACCGAACATGAGGCCGATCGCTCTACCAGCATGATGATGGATCGGGCCGTGACACAGGCATGTATGCTGACGAGCGAGATTCTGCAGCGACTCATGGTCGTGCTGAGCGGCTTGCAAGTTTTCCCTGAGCGCATGCGTCGTAACCTCGACCTGTCGGGTGGCCTCATCATGTCGGAATCCCTTATGCTGGAGCTGGGCAAACAGATCGGGCGCCAGCGAGCGCATGACGTCGTGTACGATGCCGCCCAGGGGGCTGCTACCCAGGGTCGTGCCTTTCGGGAACTGCTGGCGGAAGATGAACGGGTGACCGCACACCTCACCCCACCGCAGATTGATGCCTTGTTGGACCCGTCGCGCTATACCGGGCTCTGTCCGCACTTTGCCGAACGCGGAGCGCTGCGTGCCCGCGAGGTGGCGGCGGCCATTGAGGCGCGGCAAACACCCCAGGATGAGCTGACCGGTGTGATGCAGGGAGGACCGAGCCATGGCTGATAAGGAGCGGCATAGATGGCAGATTTACAGTTTGGTGTGAGCCTCCGCGGTATTGATATCGACCATGTACCGGCCGTCGAGGCGCTGGGGTTCGATTCGGTGTGGACGGGTGAGCATATGCTGTTTCACGGGCCAGTCACCGATGGCTTGATCACTCTAGCCGCCTTTGCCGGGAAGACCTCACGGCTGAAAATCGGCAGCGCCATCAACTTGCTGCCGCTGCGGCCACCAGTCGTTGTGGCCAAGGCAGTGTCGACGCTCGACGTGGTGTCGAAGGGTCGGTTCATCTTCGGGGTCGGCGTCGGCGGTGAATTCCCAAAGGAATTCGAAGCCTGCGGCGTGCCGCGCCATGAGCGCGGGCGACGCGCCAACGAAGCCATCGAGATCTGCCGCAAGCTCTGGACCGAGGACCACGTCAGCTATCGGGGCAAGATCTTCCAACTGCACGACGTCACCATGCTCCCCAAACCTGTGCAGCCCGGCGGACCGCCGATCATCGTCTCCGGGCGTTCGCAGGCAGCTATGCTTCGCGCGGCACGCCTGGGAGACGGCTACATGCCCTATCTGTTCACGCCGGAGCGCTATACGGAGAGTTTGCAGACAATCAACGCCATCGCCAAGGAACAGAAACGTGACATGAGCCGTTTTACCCCGTACAATTTTGTGTTTACGGCCGTCGGGGAGACGTACAAAGAGGCGCGCCGTATTGCGGTCGAGAAGCTCTCACAGCGTTATCATCAGCCCTTTGAGAATCTCGTCGAGCGCTACTGTGCGCTGGGCACCCCGCACGAGTGCGTTGAGCGCCTCCAGCGCTTCGTCGATGCCGGGGTGCGCCACTTCGTCTTGTCGCCTCTCTGCGATCACGAGAAGCTGGGTCAGCACCTGGGAATCTATGCGCGGCAGATCCTCCCCCAGTTTCGCTAAGGCGATGGAGCCACAGATGGACGAAGATAGTCTATGATAATGATAGATAATCTCAGATATGAATGACTGCGGCGAATTGAGGAGCTGTTTGACGACCACGATACAGGTGTGCTATAGTGGCAAAAACCCATGGAAAACCAGGCATGAACGATTGTCCTTCCTTGCGGTGCTCCCACGCTGTTCCAGGCAACGCCTCCTCCATGGAGGCGACAGGGAGCGTGCCCCCTCAGATCAGCCGTGAACAGGTTGTCGCCATTATTCCTGCGCGCTACGCCTCCAGTCGTTTCCCCGGCAAGGCTATCGTGGAGCTCGATGGCAAACCGATGATCCAATGGGTGTACGAGCGCACCTCCCAGGCGGCCGGCGTTGGACACGTGCTGGTCGCCACCGACGATGAGCGCATCTTCCAGGTGGTTCAGGGGTTCGGGGGTACGGCGGTGATGACCTCCCTCAGCCACCCGACGGGCACGGACCGCCTGGCCGAGGTGGCCGCGCGGCTCGACGCCGAGCTCATCGTCAACGTGCAGGGCGATGAACCGCTGATTGAACCATCAGCGATCGATGCCGCGATCGCGGCATTTGCCGAAAACCCAACGCTGGTGATGAGCACCCTGCGGTGCCCCATTCCCACCGTCGATGAGCTCTTCGATATCAGTATCACCAAGGTGGTGGTCGATGCGCAGGACTTTGCGTTGTATTTTTCCAAGGCGCCCATTCCTTACCATCGTGATGGCTGGGGACCGATTATCAGCATGGTCCCCCGCCTGCGTCTCGCCGGCGGAGTGCCGCCGGTCGTGGGCTGGCGGCACATCGGGTTGTATGTCTATCGTCGCACGTTCTTGCTCACGTTCGCACTGTTGCCTCAAACCCCGCTGGAGTGTCTAGAACAGCTCGAACAACTGCGTGCGCTCGAGCACGGGTATCGCATCAAAGTGGTGCCCACGCCGTATGTGTCCATCGGGGTCGATACCCCCGAGGACATGGCTAAAGTCAGGCGTTTGCTAAGGGGAGCGACATGACCAAGTATATCTTCGTCACCGGCGGTGTGTTATCGTCCTTGGGCAAAGGGTTGGCCTCGGCTTCGATCGGGGCGCTGCTGGAGAGCCGAGGCCTGAATATCACCCTGCAGAAGCTCGACCCCTATATCAATGTCGATCCAGGCACCATGAGCCCGTATCAACACGGCGAGGTGTATGTGACCGATGACGGGGCGGAGACCGACCTCGACCTCGGGCACTACGAGCGTTTCACCCATGTGAAGATGACCAAAGCCAACAATCTCACCACCGGCAAGGTGTACTACGACGTCATCATGAAGGAGCGACGTGGCGATTACCTCGGCGCTACCGTGCAGGTCATCCCACATATTACGGACGAGATCAAGAGCCATTTGATCGCGATCGGCCAGGGCATGGACGTGGTCATCGTCGAGATCGGCGGCACGGTGGGGGATATCGAAAGTCTGCCGTTCCTCGAAGCCATCCGACAATTCCGCATCGAGTGCGGGCGCGACCGGGTGATCTATGTGCATGTCACCCCGGTGCCCTATATGAAGACCTCCGATGAGCTGAAAACTAAGCCCACCCAGCACAGCGTCAAAGCCTTGCGGGAGATCGGCATCGAGCCCCATATTTTGCTGTGTCGGACCGACCGCATGCTGCCTCGCGACCTCAAGGCCAAGATCGCGCTGTTCTCCAATGTCGAGGAAGAGGCGGTGATCACGGCCAAGGATGTCGATCCCATCTACGAGTTGCCGCTGATTTTGCATCAGGAAGGCTTGGACGAGATCATCGTCAAATATCTCCACTTGTCCTCGCGCCAGCGGCCAGACCTCAGCGAGTGGCAACATATCGTTGCCAAGATCAGAAATCCCAGCATGGCGGTGACCATCGGAATCGTCGGCAAATACGTCCAGCTCAAGGACTCATACAAGAGCTTGAGCGAGGCTCTGACGCATGGCGCGATCGCGAACGATGCCTGCGTTGATGTGCAGTGGGTCGATTCGGAACGCGTTGAGAAGGAGGGGCCGGAGCCATTTCTGCATGAGATGGATGGAATCCTCATCCCCGGTGGCTTCGGCGGGCGCGGCATCGAAGGCATGGTCCGAGCCGCCACCTATGCCCGTGAGACCAAGGTGCCATTATTTGGCATCTGCCTGGGCATGCAGGTCGCCATCATCGAATATGCCCGCAACGTCTGCGGCCTGAAAGGGGCGAATAGCTCCGAGTTCGATCCCATCACCCCCTATGCGGTGATCGATCTCCTGCCCGAGCAGATTGGCGTTGAAACCAAGGGGGGTACCATGCGCCTGGGGACGTACCCGGCGAAACTGCGCTCCGACTCGCTGGCGTTTGCGGCCTATGGCACCGAGGACATCTCCGAACGTCACCGGCATCGCTATGAGGTAAACAATAAATACCGCGGGCATCTGGAAAACGCTGGGCTGATCGTCAGCGGCCAATCGCCGGATGGGACCTTGGTCGAAATGATTGAGCTTTCCGAGCATCCGTGGTTTATCGGCGGCCAATTCCACCCCGAGCTGAAGTCGACCCCACGCTCTCCCCATCCCCTGTTCCGCGAGTTCATTCGTGCTGCCGTGAAGTATGGCGGTAAAAAGCTGGCGGGATAGTAGCCTTATTCTCCCTCGCCCTCTGGGAGAGGGCGGGGTGAGGGGCTATAATCCCGCGGATTCGGATGAACTGGCGCGAAGAGTATGCTAAAAGCTTGATGACGTTGGGCAATCTCGCTTTGGTGGGATTGTTCTTCAATGGTATACTCAATCCGAATACCCACTGGTGGCATTACGTGATAGGTTTTGCCTGGTATGGAATGTGTATCTGGGCAAGTTGGCCACTAGGGCGTGGCAAAGGAGGGGATGATGGATAACTACACCCTCACAATGCTCAGCACATTGGTGTTTCTCGTGATTTTCGTCCTCGTGGTGAATCGTTTGACGCGCGAAGATCAGAAACGCAAGGACAAATCCAAATGACCATGCACCCTGTGACTATCGACTCTATGACCATCGGCACTGGTTATCCGCTGGTCCTGATCGGCGGCCCCTGTGCCATCGAAGGCGAATCCTTCATGCTGGACGTGGCGGCCCGCCTGCGCGACATGGCCGCCAAGGCCGATGTGCCGTTCATTTTCAAATCTTCTTACGACAAGGCGAACCGCACCTCGATTCGTTCCTATCGTGGACCGGGCTTGTGTGAAGGGCTTGAGATTCTGCAGAAGATCAAAGACGTCGTCGGCGTACCCGTTCTTTCAGATGTCCATACAGTGGAGGAGGTAAAGCCGGCGGCTGAGGTCCTTGATGTCTTACAAATCCCTGCCTTCCTCTGCCGTCAGACCGATCTGGTCGTCGCTGCGGCGCGGACCGGCAAGCCGGTCAATGTCAAGAAGGGACAATTCCTGGCGCCGTGGGATACCCAGAACATCGTCGAGAAAGTCCGCTCCGTGGGCAATGACCAAGTGCTACTAACCGAGCGCGGCGCCTCCTTCGGCTATAATAACTTGGTGGCCGACATGCGTTCCCTGGTAGTCATGCGCTCCTTTGATGTGCCGATCGTCTTCGATGCCACTCATAGCGTGCAACTCCCCGGCGGGGCTGGCATGGCCTCGTCTGGCCAGCGCGAATTCGTCCCCCACCTGGCACGTGCCGCCGTCGCTACCGGCTGCGATGCCCTGTTCATGGAGATCCATCCCGACCCCGACCATGCTCCCTCCGATGGCCCTAACATGCTGCGCCTGGAGGACCTACCAACCTTGCTCGCTCAGATCACCCAGATCGACCGCATCGTGCGGGGGGCATAGGCGATTTAGGGTTAAGGTCAGCGTAGCCGCTTTATAGCGCACCATCGGCAACAACGCCATGTGGTGAGAGCAGTTTATGAATATGATAGGCGTATACCCAACGTAATTACGTGTACTATCCGTATGCTAGACGCTATTTTCAGGGAGGCGGGACCTATAAGGATTCGGGTACTCCCCACTGTCAAGACCAATATTCGGTCAATTGAGAGAATAGCCCAAGCGTTAGCATAAGTCTCCAGTGGGCATGATCTCGCGTGCGTCGTCGAGAGAATATAGCACGCCAAGAGCGGCCACCACGGTGTCAGCCTCAAAACCCAAGCTCATGAGATAGCGGGTGAACCGCTGACGTTCACGGGGCGAACGGGGCAACTCCTTGGAGCGAAGACGTTGGCGAGCGGCCTGCTCAGCAAGCATTACCTCGTCAAATTCGCTATAGACCTCGCGAAGCACCTCATCCAACGACTCTGAAGGTAGGCCGCGTCTCTGGAGCTCCCAGGCCATGCGCCGCCGTCCTAGTGGCTTGGTCTGCAGACGATAGCGCGCCCAGTCCAACGCCACCCTGCGATCATCGACGTATCCGTCTGCTGCCAATTGGTGCAGGACTTCGGCAATGATCGTCGTCGTGTACCCGCGCTGCTGGAGGCGATCCCGCAATTCGCTCGACGTCCGACTGCGATAGGTGAGGAGACGATAGGCCTGCTGTTTGGCGCGCTGTAACGTCTGGGCATCCTGGTCCATGGCTAATGCTTCACCTGACTGTTGCGCTCGGCGCTTTGCCGCTACTTAACGGGTTCCGCTTCCCCTGGCGAGACGCGGATCAAGCCGAGTTCACGTCGCAGCTGTGTGTCGAGCGCAGCGGCGAGGGGAGCATTCTCCTTGAGGTATTTCTTCGCGTTTTCGCGGCCTTGTCCAATACGCTCGTCTTGGTGAGAGTACCAAGCGCCGCTCTTGGTGATGAGCCCTCGTTCCGCCGCCAAGTCCAGGAGATCGCCTTCCCGCGAAATCCCTTCCCCATACATGATATCAAATTCCGCCTGTCGGAATGGAGGAGCCACCTTATTCTTGACGACCTTCGTGCGCACCCGACTACCGGTCACTTCCTCTCCCTCTTTGACCTGATTCACGCGGCGGATATCCAGGCGTACCGAAGCGTAAAACTTCAGGGCATTCCCGCCGGTGGTGGTTTCCGGGTTGCCCACAAACATGCCGATCTTTTGGCGAATTTGGTTCAGAAATACCATGGCGGTTTTGGACTTACTGATAATACCAGTCAGTTTTCGCAAAGCTTGCGACATCAGGCGTGCCTGCAGTCCCATCTGGGGGTCACCCATCTCGCCATCGAGCTCCGCTTTAGGGACAAGCGCTGCTACGGAGTCAATGACCACGATATCCACGGCACCACTGCGCACCAGTGTCTCCGCGATCTCAAGCCCTTGCTCACCGGTATCCGGTTGAGAGATGAGCAGCTCGTCCGTCTTCACTCCCAATTTCTGAGCATACACTGGATCAAGCGCATGTTCGGCATCGATAAAAGCCGCAATGCCTCCAGCCTTTTGCGCCTCGGCAATGAGGTGCAGCGCAATAGTTGTTTTGCCAGAGGCTTCTGGCCCGTAAATCTCTGTCACGCGGCCGCGCGGAATTCCACCAACTCCCAGGGCGGCATCAAGGGAGATCGAGCCAGTCGAAATGACCGAAACATCGAGCGCACTGGGCTCAGCTCCGAGCCGCATGATGGCCCCTTTGCCGAACTGCCGCTCAATTTGCGATAATGCCAAACTAATAGCCTTTTCCTTACCTTCTTTCAATCCTTCCACCGTTGGCTCCTCCATGGGGGTCGCCTCGTTTCACCTGATCGGTCGAAAGTACCATCCCTCTCCTACTCATCCACTTTCCGAGGTAGCTGTGGCGCGGGGGAAATGCGCGGCATTAACGATCGAGTAGCGCGCTCCCGAGGGGTGCAGCTGACTCTCGACCAACTCGATATGGTCAACGTCAACCTGGCCCAGCACCGTCTCACGATGGACCTTCAGCGTGGCAAGGAAATCGCCGCGGCGGAGGACGCGCTTCAAACGTGCTAGAGTCAAATGGGGGGCGAAGGAGCGATTTTCGGACGGAAAACCAACCTGTATCAATCGTGCATCGAGTGTCTGCTGTATGTGTTTCAAATCCCCAGTTACATCCTGAACACCCACCCACAGGACCCGTGGACTAGATTCGTGTGGAAAGACCCCGACCCCAGCGAGCGACAGCGAGAACGGATGGTAACGTTGTGCTGTCGCAGTCAGGCACGAAAAAATGCTCCCGATTTGGGTAGAATCGACGTCGCCTAGAAATTTTAGAGTCAGATGAAATCCGGCTTCCCGCACCCATGCCGCCTCCAGTGGCAATGGTCGAAACTCCTGTTGCAAAGCGACAAGTTTCGCTTTGAGATCAACCGGGAGTGGAATGGCGATAAACACACGCACCGATCGCGCTTCCTTCCTGGGGACGAGGCCTGAATATCCCTCACTTTGAGTACGCAATCCAACGGCCGCCTATGCTCAACATCCGAGTCAGGCGAGGAGAGATGAGTCCATATGTCTCAGCGCGCAGTTTGGAGAACAGAGTACTGGGATGTTAGATTAACGGCGCAACGCATCTCGAAGTATTTCGAGCGATTTGAGTGCTGATTGACGTTGGATCTCAGTACGTTCCCCGGGGATCACTCCTTCCCACCAGATATTGACCCATGGCAAGGCGATGGCGATATAGGTGAGGCCGATCGGTTTCAAGCTCCGGCCGATCCGCGGTCCTGTCAGGCCCGTTACCGCCAACCCCACCTCCACATGGCTGAGCTCTTGCACATGCGTCGCCATCGCTAAGGCCGTTACCAGACTAACAGCCCCGTGGTGTTGGAGCACAATAGGAGGAACAGCAAGAGATGTTTCCTTCGCCTCATTGCTGTAGGCGACGATGCTTCGATCAAAATAGCTTGAGCTGCCCGGGACAGACGTCAGGAGATAACCGATGAATCCGCCTGTTGAGGTTTCGGCCACCGCAAGATGCCAACCTCGTTCGACGAGTAATCGACCAATCTCTTCTTCGACTGCCATACGACCCACTCTCCGCACCGAACCAGAAGAAAACTACGCCACCGGCTTCTGCAGAGGCAATGATCGTTTCGACAGAACCAGATTACACTAAGCCCCACCATTGGGGCCAGCTGTCCCCCGCGCCGATGGAAGATACGCAGGAGACCATCTCCAGGCGCGGAAAAGCGCAACATGCTAGCCTATTGGCATCGGTAGTTAATGATGGAGGTCGCCGTTTCACGTGCCCACCGATCGGCATCGAGAATAACCTCGATGTCGCCATCGACGATAGGACGCGCCTCATGCCGATGCAGGGTTTCTTCGATCACCACGGGAATATCGATAAAACGGATCCTTTCATGCAAAAACGCCTCAACCGTCGTTTCGTTGGCGGCATTGAGCACTGCGGGCATCGTGCCGCAGGCACGGATCGCTTCGAAACCGAGACGCAGACAGGGGAAACGCTGGAGGTCTGGAGGTTCAAAGGTAAGCGTTCCGATTTGGGTGAGATCCAACCTGGGCAACGTATTCGCCAGGCGCTCAGGATGGTTAAGTGCGTAAGCAATGGGAATACGCATATCGGGGATCCCCAACTGGGCGATTACCGAACCGTCAACGAATTCCACCAGGGAATGCACAATGCTTTGCGGATGGACCACCACATCGACTTGATCAGCACTCACCCCGAAGAGCCATCGTGCTTCGATCACCTCAAGCCCTTTGTTCATCATTGTTGCCGAATCTACGGTAATCTTTCGCCCCATCCGCCAGTTTGGATGTTGGAGGGCTTCGTGGACCGTGATCTCGCCAAACTTCTCCTGCGGTAAGGTCCGGAATGGGCCACCTGAGGCTGTCAGGAGCAAACGCCGGACATCGCACGGATTATGACCGGCCAAGGCTTGAAAAATAGCGTTATGTTCGCTATCGACGGGGAGAATACGTACGCGGCCCTGAGCCTCGCGCATGACAAGTTCACCTGCCATGACCAGCGGCTCTTTATTGGCTATCGCCACATCCTTCCCAGCGCGGATGGCAGAAAGCGTTGGTGCCAGCCCTGCTCCGCCCACAATGGCCGAAAGGACAAGATCAACCTCAGGCAGGCTGGCAATCGTACATGCCCCGTTGGGTCCCTCAAACACCTCTATCTCTAGGTCCGAGGTTCGCTCCCGCAGGTCCTTGGCTCGTTGCAAGTCGAACACCGAGACATACGATGGCTGGAAACGCCGCATTTGCTGCTCGAGCAATTCAATATTACTACCGGCCGCAAGTCCCATGACGGCGAACCGCTCCGGATGCTGTTGGACGATCTCCAGGGTATTGACCCCGACGGAACCGGTTGAACCCAGAATCGCCAACCTCTTTCTCATGGCATGGCTCCCACTATCTCCTCTCCCGCCCATTCGCCCCGCTGACATCTATCACGCCGCTGCATTCGTCTACGATGGAAGCTCTTGTCCGATCACATAGAGGACATAGTAATACAACGCCGGTGCGCCAAATAGGATACCATCGACCTTGTCTAAAATGCCACCGTGTCCAGGAATGAGTACTCCAGAGTCTTTGACCCCGGAGCTCCTTTTCAACAGCGATTCACTTAAGTCGCCCAGTTGGCCGAGCACAGCCAATAGGCAGCCAACAGTGAGACACTGCGTCAACGTGAAGTGCCCGAGTAGCCAGTGCCCTCCCAAAGTTGCGCCACAGAGACTGCCCAGGAATCCTCCAACGGCGCCCTCAATCGTTTTGCCCGGACTGAGCCTCGGGGCTAACTTATGGCGCCCAAACAACCTACCAAATATGAGAGCAGCTGCATCCCCTAGCCAGACGACGCCAAATATATAGAACACGTAATTTTGCCCGTGGATCAGCAAGCGTAATAGTAATACATAACTGAACAGCCAACCGACATAGAACATACCAAGAAGCGTAAATGCAAGACTCTGAACCGATGTCACCAATTCCTGCCGGGCGGAGAGTCCAATCAGGAATGATAGCAAGACCATCGCTGCCACGGCTCCATGGTTGGCTATACCACCAACATAGAATGTGAGGGGCAGCGCTCCGCCGCAGGCAATTCCGAGCCATCCCCAGCAGGGGAACCCCTTGGCCGATAGCATGCGGTAAAATTCCACCAGGGCAAGGACGGAAACAACGGTGATCAGGAGCAAGAAGTAAAAAGGAGACCCAGAATAAACGATCAAGACAAGAGGTGGAAGAATACAGAGAGCGCTGATGAGTCGTTTCAAGCAGGGCTCCTATCGGCGGAGAACCTGTTCATGCGTCATCCCGAAGCGTCGTTCACGTTGTTGATAATCGATAATTGACCGCAGTATGTCATCCCCCCGAAAATCAGGCCACAACACCTCGGTAAAATACAATTCGGTATAGGAGGTTTGCCATAGGAGGAAATTGCTCAAACGTCTTTCGCCGCCAGTCCGAATCAAGAGATCTGGGTCGGGCAGCCCGACGGTATACAAGAAATTGCTGAACAGTGCCGGAGTAATCGCTTCGGGGTGCAGTTCCCCGCGCTGGACGGCGTGTGCGAGGCGCTGCACGGCATCGATGATCTCCATCCGAGAGCCATAGCTCAAGGCAAGCGTGAAGGTCATGCCATCATTCTGGCTGGTTTGCGCCATCGTCTCGAAGAGCAAGCCCTGCACTGAATTTGGGAGGTCGTGAATGCGACCAATCGCATTGAAGCGGATATTCTCCCGTACCATCCGCCGTAATTCCTTCCGCAGATAAATCCTCAGGATGCCCATTAGGGCGCGGATTTCTTGCCTGGGACGAGACCAATTCTCGGTCGACAACGCGTACAGTGTCAAACATGAAATGCCAAGTTTGCGGGCTGTGGTCACCACGTCATCAACCGCCATGACCCCGGCGCGATGCCCGGCGTGGCGTGGAAGAACGCGTCGCTGCGCCCAGCGACCGTTGCCATCCATGACGATCGCAATGTGACGAGGAAGCTTGCCTTTGTCGATCTTCATCAGCAGGTCTGGGTCAAGCATCTAGCTCGCTCCTTCCCGCGGTCCGCTGACGCTGACCCACCGGCTTATAAGATCCAATGTGTGCATGTAGTTCAAAAGGAGGGAATCGTTTTACGCAGGTGCCTGGAACCCGTGCGGCTCATATTTCCATCACCTCTTTCTCCTTCTGCGCTGACACCTGCTCCGCCATGGCGATGTACTTATCGGTTAACTTCTGGACTTGGTCCTGGGCACGGCGCAGCTCGTCCTCCGAGATTTTCTTGTCTTTTTCCAGATTTTTGAAATCATCATTGCCTTCACGACGGACGTTTCGGATGGAGACTTTACAGTCCTCTCCAAGTTTCTTCACCACGCGGGCCAACTGCTTCCGACGCTCTTCAGTCAACGGCGGGATGGGAATCTTAATCACCCGCCCATCGTTCGAGGGAGTCAAGCCCAAATCGGATTTAAGAATAGCTTTCTCCACCTCACCAATGACTGAGCCATCCCATGGTTGGATTGTAATCAACCGACTTTCCGGGACCGAGAGTGTGGCGACTTGATTGAGAGGTGTGGGAACCCCATAATATTGGACGGCGATCCCGTCCAATAGCGAAAGCGAGGCACGCCCGGTGCGGATGCTATTAAGTTCTTTCCGGAACGCATCCAACGACGTCTTCATCTTCTTTTCGAGATCTGCATACACCTTTTGAACCGACCCATCCTGAGCCATCCTCAACCCCCTTGCACAACCGTCCCGAGTTCCTCACCGATGAGGACTCGCTTAATATTACCCCTGACCGTGAGGTTAAAGACGATGATCGGTAATTTGTTGTCCATGCACAGCGAGATCGCGGTGGAGTCCATGACCTTCAGACCCTGCTGCAGCACGTCCAGATACGTCAACCGAGGGAGCATCACTGCATTTTTATCAAGCATAGGATCCGCACTGTACACACCGTCAACTTTGGTTGCCTTCAAGATCACTTCGGCGCCGATCTCCACCGCCCGGAGCGAAGCAGTTGTGTCCGTAGTGAAGAAGGGGTTGCCATTGCCACCTGCAAAGATCACGACTCGCCCCTTCTCAAGGTGGCGAATCGCCCGACGCCGAATGTAGGGCTCTGCGACCTGGTGCATCTCAATGGCGGTTTGCAAGCGTGTCATGACCCCTTCTTGTTCCATGGCACCTTGCAACGCTAGGCCATTCATGACGGTGGCTAGCATCCCCATGTAATCAGCGGTGACGCGGTCGACACCATACTTGGTGGCTGTGATACCACGAAAGATGTTCCCGCCCCCTATGACAATGGCAACTTCGGTACCGAGCGCGTGAATTTCCTTGACCTCTTGAGCGATATCCTGAAGCACCCCGGGGTCGATCCCAAACTCCTGATCCCCCATCAAAGCTTCACCACTGAGCTTGAGCAAGACACGTTTGTAGCGTAACATCACGGTGGGTCACATCCTTAGCAATCGCCAACATCACCCAGAGCACGCGGAGTGCCCCAATAAGCGCTCTCCACACCTGATTCGGACGGCAATGACTTATTGGCCACCGAGTTGATAGCGCTGGAATCGGCGCACCACAATATTTTCTCCGAGCTTAGCAACCACACCTGACACCAGCTGACTGACGCTCATATCGGGATCTTTGACGAATGGCTGCTCTAACAAGCAGATTTCTTCAAAGAATTTCTCCAGTTTCCCTTGTACGATGCGCTCGACGATGCGCTCGGGCTTGCCTCCCTCTCGTGCCTGCACCTCGTAGATGTTCTTCTCCCGCGCAATCACGTCCTCTGGAACATCTTCACGGCGCAGGTAGAGCGGATTTGAGGCCGCCACATGCATAGACAAATCTTTCACCAGCGCCTGAAACTCTTCGGTCCGAGCGACGAAGTCGCTTTCACAATTGACTTCCACCAGCACGCCGATCTTCCCACCGGGATGGATATATGACCCGATGACTCCCTCTGAGGCTGTGCGCCCCGTACGTTTGGCGGCGTCGGACAGGCCCTTCTGGCGCAAATAGTCGATCGCCCTTTCGAGGTCTCCACCGGTTTCGGAGAGAGCATTCTTGCAGTCCATCATACCGGCGCCCGTCCTCTCCCGCAATTCTTTCACCATGCCCGCCGTCACAGCCATACCTTCACCCCCTCCTATTCACGCTTGCCAATCATTCCGAATTTACCCTAACTCGTCTCGGAGGAGTTACGGGATCAGCCTTCTGATATCGATCACAACATCTTAACCGGTCGAGTCTGAGAGCCCTATCCCCATCATAGGGGAAGACACCAATTCGCGCTAGGATGCCACGGACTTGACTCTCAGCGACTCGCCTCCGGCCTGACCCCGACCTCAGAGAGATCATCATGCCTACCGCTTGGAGAATTGGAAGCGCTTGCGCGCGCCGGGCTGTCCATACTTCTTCCGTTCTTTGGCCCGTGCGTCGCGCGTGAGAAACCCGGCGCGCTTCAAGCGATCGCGCAGTCCCGCGTTGTACTCCAGCAGCGCTTTCGAAATGCCGTGCCGTAAGGCTTCCGCTTGAGCGGAGATCCCTCCTCCAGCCAGTGTAGCGAAGACGTCAAAACATCCCACCTGTTCGGTCACATCAAATGGCTGCATGACTACTAATCGAGAGGTTTCCCGTGGGAAATAGGTTTCGAACGCCCGTCGATTGACTGCAATATTGCCTGTTCCAGCCTTGAGCCAGACGCGGGCTACCGCTGTCTTCCGTTTGCCCGTCGCATACCATCGCTGCACATTGTCTTCGACAGCCATGCTTCCTCCTCTTCCCCCAACCCATGCTAGCGATCGCGAGAGATGCAGTCCACCCCTCAGCCTTGTGTTTGGTCGAGTAGCTGAGGCTGCTGGGCTTGGTGCGGGTGATCAGGGCCGCCATACACCTTGAGCTTCTTGAACATGGCTCGCCCCAACTTGTTTTTCGGCAGCATTCCCTTAACGGCGAGTTCGATGACGCGCTCCGGTCTTTGCGCTAGGAGCTTGTCTGCAAGAATGGACTTAAATCCCCCAGGATATCCGGAATGCCAAGCATAGAATTTTTCCTGTCGTTTGTTGCCAGTCAACCGCACTTTTCGAGCGTTGACGACAACGATGTGATCTCCGGTGTCCATGTGCGGGGTATAGATTGGCTTGTGTTTGCCACGTAGAATTGTGGCAACCTGACTCGCCACGCGCCCAAGGACTTTTCCGTCTGCGTCGATGAGATACCAGCGACGCTGAATCTCTTCCTTCTTCGCGCTGAAGGTTTTCATATGATCGCAGGCTCCTTCGTGCTACTCAGCCGTCTTCCCAGTGCAGCAATGCGTCTCGCACGCTGAACATGGCTACGTCTCAGCTATGTAAGGAAGGCCACCGCCGCATCCAACTCTCTCCAAGGAACCCTTCACCAGAGAGCACCTCCGCGCGATTCACGTCAATCGCGGGTGGATTGAAACGCGTCCTTAATAAGCTCGATGTGTGGTGGCTGGGCGTCCATCTCAACCGTCACGACATCGAAGCGGCAGAATTCGTCTGTTTGCTTCCTTTGGATGAGATAGGTTTGCGACGCTTTGATCAAGTGGCGCTGCTTTTCAAGTGTCACAGCGGCAGCCGCCGGACCATACTTCTGTGAGCGACGTGTCTTCACCTCAACGAAGGCCAGCATTCTACCGTCACGTGCAATCAGATCAATCTCTCCAAACCGACAGCGGTAATTTCGTTCCAGAATTCGGTAGCCATGTTGGCAGAGATACTGGACGGCGGCTTCCTCCCCTGCTTTGCCGACTGCATGTCGCAGCTCAGTCATATCGACTCGCCGTCTGCACCACTCCCCGAAAGGTGACACGATGAATCATGGTTGGACCCAATTGTTGAATGGCTCGCAAATGGGTTACGGTGCCGTAGCCTTTATGTTGCGCCAAGCCGTATCCCTGAAATTGATCATCGAGTGATTCCATGCAGCGGTCCCGGCTCACCTTGGCGATGATTGACGCAGCGGCAATCGAACCAACTGTCTGATCACCACGGACAACCATTCGCTGCGGCTGGTTCGCCGGCACGCCATCGCGGCCATCGATGAGCAGAAAATCCGGCCGACATGCCAAGTCCTGAACAGCTGCCTGCATGGCTAATAAGGTTCCTTGCCGAATATTCACACGATCGATCACACTAGCGTCAACGTATCCTACGCCGACCCCCATGGCCACTCGAAGGATCGTTTCAAACAGCTCATCGCGTTCCGCTGGAGTCAAGCGTTTTGAGTCATCAACGTTCGCGATGGTCACACCTGGGGGAAATATTACCGCCGCAGCCACCACGGGCCCCGCCAGCGCACCCCGTCCTGCCTCATCGATCCCGGCGACATGAGTATACCCCCGATTCCACAGATCTCTTTCACCATGCCAGCTGATCAGAGATACACGGGGCATCTTGATTCTCAGCTTGGTACCGCGCCGCTCTCGTTCTGCCATTCACCCCACACTCGCAGTTACGAAGGGCGCCGTTCGCGAATGCGGGCCGCTCTTCCCTTCTTGCTGCGCAAATAGTAAAGCTTCGCCCGCCGTACACGGCCGGCGCGCACGACATCGATCTTGTCAATCATCGGCGAATGTAGAGGGAAAATGCGTTCGACGCCCATCCCGTAGGAAATCTTTCGGACCGTGAAGGTTTCGCGGCTAGAACCTCCTTTGCGGGCGATCACTACCCCTTCAAACACCTGAATGCGCTCTTTGTCCCCCTCGACGACACGCACGTGAACGCGCACGGTATCCCCCGCCTGAAAGGTTGGGATGGTGGCCTTTCGTGCTTCTTCTTCAAACAGCTGCAGCATGTTCATAGGGCATCCTTTTGGCCGGCACCGTGACTAGGTGTGGCAAGCTGTATAGCCTCGAGCAAGGCTCGATCCTCCTGATTCAGCCCAGCATGCTGGAGCAAATCGGGACGTCGGTGCAGCGTCCGTTTGAGAGCTTCTCGACGCCGCCAACGGCGAATCTGCTGATGATTGCCGGAGAGCAATACCTCGGGAACCGGTTGCTCCCGAAACACTTGGGGACGCGTGTACTGGGGGGCATCCAGTAGGTCTTCCATGAAGGAGTCAGCATTTGTGGAAGACTCATTGCCCAGCACCCCGGGTACCAGGCGAATAATCGCATCCATCATGACTAACGCGGCGAGCTCACCTCCCGTCAGCACATAGTCGCCGATCGACATCTCTTCATCGACGTAGGCCCGCGCGCGGTCATCGACTCCGCCATAGCGTCCGCAGACGAACATCAATGCATCTTTGCGCGCCAATTCCCGCGCCCGCTGCTGTGTGAATAGATGTCCCTGAGGGCAGGTCAAAATCGTGTACAGGTCCGGTACTTCCGCGCGTATCGTCTCCAGGCCGTGCACGAGCGGCTCAACCTTCATAATCATGCCAGGTCCGCCGCCATAGGGATCGTCATCGGTCGTCCGATGCAGGTCAGTGGTATATCGCCGCAGATCGTGCAAATCAATCCGCACCAACCGCTTCTCCTGGGCACGCTTGAGGATACTCTCCTGCAATGGTGACACCAGGATCTCAGGGAAAATCGTCAACACGTGAAGGTATAGCATCTTTACAGCAACCCTGGTATCGCGCGCACCTGCAGGATCCCCTGCGCCGCGTCCACCGCTAGAATCACATCCTTGATAAAGGGCAAGAGCATCTCCTGCATGCCCTGACGCACGACAAGCACTTCGTTACTTCCGGTTGGGAAAAACTCTTCCACGCGACCGAGGCACGCGCCATCTTCGGTATAGACGGTCAATCCCTCTAGATCAAACCAATAGAATTCTCCATCGGGCGGAGGTGGAAGTTCATCGCGCCCAACACAGAGATCACATCCCGCCAGTGATCGCGCCATTTCCTGTGACACGCAACCCTCAAGCTGGAGGAGCAGCCTCTCTCCCATACGACGCATGTGCATGACTTGGTAGCTTTGGAGGTGCCCATTGGTGAGCAGGACCGCCACCTCGCACAAACGATCGAAGCAAGTCAAATCATTCAGAAAAGGCTCAACGAGTATCTCCCCCCCCAACCCATGGGGGTGGAGCACCCGACCTATGGCTACCGGTCTCGTCGCCAACATTCCTTTCCGTACGATCCTACTCTAAGATTTCCAAGACGGCACGCTTCTTGAGTTTCGTCGCCGCAGCATTGACGATCGTCCGCATGGCGCGAGCCGTCCGTCCTTGACGCCCGATGACTTTTCCCAGGTCTGACTCCGCCACTTTCAGCTCCAGTACCGTGGTCTTTTCTCCCTCGACTTCCCTTACTTCGACTTCCTCCGGCCTGTCAACGAGGGCTTGAGCGATAGCGCGTACAAGCTCCTTCATACGGGCTTCCTCCGCAGTAGACCGCGCGCGGCGTGATGGATCGAGGGATGAGGGATTATGCAGAGGCGACTTTCTGCCAGACCCCGACACGAGCCAAGAGAGACTTCACCGTCTCAGTGGGTTGCGCTCCCCAGGTGAGCCATTGCTGAACTCGTTCCTCATTGACGGTGATTTGTGGGGGATCGACCAATGGGTTGTAATGCCCAACCGTTTCGATGAAACGCCCGTCGCGAGGCGATCGTGAGTCTGCTACAACCATACGATAGATAGGCTTCTTCTTGGCGCCAATACGCTTTAATCTTATCTTAACGGCCACCGTCCACCTCCGAGTTTCCCCTTCTTGCCCCCCTGCATGAAGCGCTTCATAAGCTTGCGTGTCTCCGCGAACTGTTTGAGGAGACGGTTGACGTCCTGAATCTGCGTTCCGCTTCCCTGGGCAATCCGTCGACGCCGACTGCCGTCGATCATCGACGAATTTTGACGTTCGGCCGGAGTCATGGAATTGATCATCGCTTCAATACGCACAAATTCTCTCTCGTCGACCTGAAGATTCTTCATGCCCCCTGTTCCCGGCAGCATCGACAGGATTTGATCAAACGAGCCCATCTGGCGGACCTGTTGCAATTGCTCTTTGAAATCCGCCAACGTAAAGCTCTCTTCACGCAGCTTTCTCTCGATCTCCTTGGCTTTCTCAACGGAGATCGCTTCCTCGGCGCGCTCGATCAACGACAGAATGTCACCCATGCCCAGAATGCGGGAGGCGATGCGCTCAGGGTGAAAGGGCTCGAGGGCATCAATTTTCTCGCCGGTGCCGACAAATTTGATGGGCTTACCGGTAACCGCCCAGATCGACAGAGCTGCCCCCCCACGGGCATCGCCGTCGAGTTTCGTCAGGATCACCCCATCGAGAGCCAAGGATTCGTTGAAGGTCTTGGCCACGTTGACGGCATCTTGGCCCGTCATGCTGTCCGCCACGAACAAGGTCTCATGGGGGGCAAGCTCTCGGCGCAGCCCCCGCACTTCCTCCATCATGCCCTCATCGATGTGCAGTCGGCCTGCCGTATCGATGATAGCGACATCGTAGCCGCGGCTCCGTGCGGCGGCCATCGCGTCGCGACAAATATCTACAGGCTTGGCAGCGGGATTCGTCTCCCAGACAGGGACTCCGATCTGCTGACCCAAAACTTGTAATTGGGTAATCGCGGCCGGACGGTAGACGTCAGCAGGGATGAGGAAAGGGCGACGTCCCTCCCGTTGCAGTCGTTTGGCAAGCTTCGCCGCGGTTGTGGTTTTACCGGACCCCTGCAAGCCTACGAGCATGATGATTGTCGGCGGTATGGACGCCAAGGTCAGCTTGCTCTGTGAATCACCCATCAGACTCATGAGCTCCTGATGGACGACCTTCACCACTTGTTGCCCTGGTGTTAAACTCTGCAGAACGGCTGTGCCGACGGCCTTTTCACGCACACGCTCGATAAAGTCCTTCACCACTCCGTAGTTGACGTCCGCTTCCAGGAGAGCTAGCCTCACCTCTCGCAGGGCATCGCGAATGTTGGCTTCGGTCAGCTTCCCCCGGCTGCGGAGACGCCGAAAGACATCTTCTAGTCGTGACGAAAGCCCTGTGAACACGTGAACTCTCCCACCTGGGTGGCTGAGAACGCCATCCCCTATGACAAGAGCGGCAAGTACAAACAGTTACACTTCCCTAGCCAAGAGCGCTAACCAGTGTATGAAATGCAACCGCTGCTGTCAAGTGCCAACGCACAGCATTCACATGGCTTATGAGCTCTCGAAAGAGCCCACAGGCAATCTGAGTTCGCTGGGCGAGCAATCATCCGCGAGCGGCGGCGCTTTGGGGGAGCGTTGCAGCGAGACTCTGTGTTTATCAGGTCGCTAGCGCAAGGGCTGGAACATCGATGTGAGGACAAATGACTGTAGAAATCTTTGGCGCTATCGAGTGCGTCTGTAAAGCGTGGGGAGGGTGCGCCTACAAGCCTAGAAACCAGTAGGGAAACGCGCTTATTCAATGCGCTTTTCCTCCACAAGAACACCGTCATAATAGACTTTGGCCACCGTCTGGCCTTTGACCCTCACTAACACCCGGACCTCGCCACCGGACTCGCGCACCTGATCGAAGACCTGCCGCTGCTCATCTGCATTGGCGACAATGATCTGTACCCGCCGCGGCCCTGTACCTGCCGCCACTCGGTGCTGGAGGAGGGTGAACGTCCCAACACTACTCATTGGCGTCGATTCACGCTTGGCCAACACCAACTCCACCCCCTGGCCGGCCATGACTCGTTGCCCGGGGGTTGGCTGTTGCGTGATAACACTACCGGCTCGGGCCTCTGGACGATCCATGTATCTCACCCTCTCGATGCGGAGCCCGATGGCAGCCGCCATCTCGTTAGCAGTGACCTGAGACTGACCCCGGAAATCGGGCATGACATAGCTCACTGCCCAGGGCCCATCGCTGGCCAGCATGGTGACAGTCCCGCCCTTCATGACCCTTGAAGCCGCCGGGGGACTTTGGGCGATGACGTTGTCGCGTGCCACCCGAGCCGAATGCACCCGATAGATTTCCCCAACACGAAGCCCGTAGCGTTCCAGGGTGGCCTTCGCATCCCTCCACGAGACCCCATGAACAGCTGGTATGGCCACCTCCCCTACGCCTTTGCTGATGACGACCCGAATGATCGCTTCGGGCCTCATCCAGCTGCCTGGCCGCGGGTCTTGGGAGATGATCTGGTTGGTGGGAGTGGAGGTGCTGAAGGCCCGGTCAGCAACCTTGAGGCTGAGACCCTGCCTGTTCGATAGTTCTAGCGCCGCAACCAAATCCTTGCCGATGAGATCAGGGACGACAACTCCTTCACGCGTGACGGTCAGGCGTACGACAATGACGGCCGTCAGGGCACCAAGAGCGATGACCAAGACCAAAGCGGTAAAACGCTTGAGGATACGCTTCATGGCACTGCGATCCGTTCCCCGGTCCGGCAGGACGCCATCGAGTTGATGATCTATGTGAGACGCCGTAGGCGGGCGGCGAAAAAGCCATCGAGGCCCTCGGGCCCCGGCCATGTTTGCAACCATCCCCCCTCCCGCGCAAAAACACGTGCTGCATCAGGGAGGTCCCTGGTTACCGCTTCCAGGGCATAGTTGGGATGACGCTCTAAAAACTCTTTCACAAGATGCTGATTTTCTTCTGCCTCCGTCGAACAGGTGATGTAGAGCAAAAGTCCATCAGGTTTCACAAACTGGCTGAGATGCGCCAAAATGGAGGCTTGTTGACGCGCCATCATGCTAATCAACTCTGGCCCCTTGCGCCATTTTGCGTCGGGGTGGCGGCGCAACACCCCGAGGCCCGAACACGGTGCATCAACCAGGATGCGGTCAAACGCACGCTTGAACTCAATCCTCTCGGCCTTTCCCACCACACCACGTAAGCATTGTAAGCCCAAGCGTCGAGCGTTCTCCGCCACGAGGTTTAACCGTTGATGGCTGTGGTCAAGGCACAGAATTTCACCGCCATCCGCCATCAATTCCGCCGCATGCGTAGCTTTTCCGCCAGGAGCAGCGCAAGCGTCAAGCACCCGCTCCCCAGGCTCCGGTGTGAGGAGATATCCGCACAGGATGGCCGCCTCGTCCTGGACCGTAAACCAACCGTCTCGATAACTCTGGAGCTGGTCAAGTGCGACATGCGACCGGATGCAGACCCCGTCGGGAGCATAGCGACAGGGCTCTGTCTCACAGCCGTCAGCCGCCAGCGAGTTTAAGAGACGCTCACGTGTAGCGCGTCGTCGGTTCACTCGCACCATGAGGGGCGGACGCATGTTATCTGCCTGGCACATCGCCACGGCCTGTTGGGGGCCATAGTGAGCGAGCCAGCGCTCGACCAACCAGCGTGGATGCGACTGAGTAATGATGAGATAGGCCAGGAGGTCTGTGGAGGCCTCTGGAAGGGACATGGCGCCACGTTGGCGCTCCAACGCGCGCAGCACCGCGTTCACATATGCCACCACTCCCACATGGCCGACCTGTTTTGCCAGTTGCACTGTTTCACTGACGGCAGCATACGGCGGCAGGTGATCCATGAAGCAGAGCTGGTAAGCACCCAGCCGGAGAAGGTTTCGCACGGCGGGGGTCAACGATTCCAGGCGACGGTCCGAGCACTGCTGAAGCATCCAATCGAGCCGATTTCGCCAGCGCAGGACCCCGTAGGTGAGCTCGCGCAGGAAGGCTCGAGCCTGTGGTGTGAGACCCTGCGCAGCCGCCAGCGCAGCGATTAATTGGTCTGCGAAGCCCGCAGAGGTCTCGACGCGGCGTAGCACCCGGAGAGCGAGCTTTCGCACCGGCTGCCGCTGGTTTGGTGAACTCAACATGTGCCGAGCACATCTTCAGGGCGCAACGCATGGCCGCGCGCATAGGCCGACGCAGCCATCCGGCGACCGCTTGCCGGTTGCACCTCGAGCAGCACCAGATAACCATCCCCGGTCTCAACCCAGATGCCAAGTGCATCAATGGTAGCAACCCTTCCAGGCCTCCCTGAGCCAGACATCGCCATCGGGGTGGCACGCCCAATACGCAGGGGCTTGCCCTGATGCGTGGTCACCGCCCCCGGCCAAGGGGTCACGCCGCGGATGAGATGGGCCAGGTCATCGGCGCTTCGACCCCACACGATGATGCCATCCTCTTTCCGCAGCTTCGGGGCATACGTTGCCTGGACATGGTCTTGTGGCATCGGTTTCAAGGCCCCAGACTCCATGCCATCCAGGGCGTGCAAAAGCGTCTCCGCGCCGCACGCCGCCAGGCGTTCCTGCAAAGTGCCGGCATCATCGAATGGCTCGATGGCAAGCTCAGCTTGCAGCAGTATTGGGCCCGTGTCCAACGTTGCATCGATGAGCATGATGGTCACACCCGTCACCCGCTCGGCACGAATAAGCGCCCAGTTAATGGGGGCCGCCCCACGATATTTGGGCAGCAGCGAGGCGTGGACGTTGACGCATCCCAACGGGGGAATGGTGAGGAGAGCAGGGCGCAGTAACTGCCCATAGGCCGCGACCACAATGACCTGCGGGGCCAGAGATTTGAGCTCGACAAGGAGCTGCGGATCACTCACCCGACGCGGTTGGAGAATGCGCAATCGCTGTCCCGTTGCCACTTGCTTGACCGGCGATGCGTCGATCCGTTGCCCACGCCCTCGTGGACGATCAGGTTGGGTGACCACGGCGACAACGGCATGACGGGAGGCCACGAGCCGCTCTAACGCAGGCACTGCAAACGCCGAGGTTCCCATGAACACCACATTCACGACGACTTATCCTTTGACAGCATCGCGTTGGTACCGCTTCCATTCGTTCTTCAGGACCTCGCGCTGAATCTTGCTCATACGGTCCCAGATGAGGATGCCGTCAAGATGGTCCATTTCATGCTGAAAGGCTCTGGCCAGGTAACCACGGCCCTTGACGCTTACCTCTTGCTGATCCAAGTCCCAACCACGTATCTCCACCGACTCAGCACGCGGGATCTCGGCACGAATGTCGGGGATGCTCAGACAACCCTCTTCTTCGATCACTCGGCCGCTAGCGGAGACGATCTTCGGATTGACCAGGACGATCAGCGAGTCCGGTTTTTCGCCAACGGTGATATCGGTGACCAGCAGTCGCAGCGACACCCCGATCTGGGGCGCGGCAAGCCCGACGCCGGGCTCTGCATACATGGTGTCGACCATGTCATCGACTAATTTACGGAGGTCGCCATCGATAATTTTGACCGGAGCCGCCTTTTTCCGCAGCACCGGATCGGGATACTTCCGAATCTCTCGTATCGCCATCGTCCACTCCCTTGCCGCCATAATCTATGGGTGCAGTATTGAGATACTCTGCACTACAGCAGTGAGATGGGTGCCTGGCCTGCTAGCACCTCGCAACCCATCTTTCGAACGGTCCACAGTGTAGCGAAGCCAATGGCCAAATGCAACGTTCATCCCAAGCTGCACGAGCCTTCGCATCTCTTATGGTCACCGTGATCATCAAGCCTGCCGGAAACTGCCAGAGTTGTGTGGACCCTTAGGGTCATTACACGCCGAGGAAGAGACGTTCGCTGAGCGTCAGTGGGAAGCCGAGGCGCACGATTTTCTCGCTGGCGGTATCCACGTCGTACTCGGCTCGTCGCAACTCGAACGACCGTGCCTCCGTGTCGAAAATCCCATAGGAAGCACGCCAGTCGCCGTCGCGCGGTTGGCCAACGCTCCCGACATTGAAGACGTAGCGATGGTCGGGCAAAATTTGAATGGTCGTATGCGGCTCTTCCCAGATACGCAGCACTGGCTGTTCGCGAAAAATGAAGGCGGTGGCCCGATGGGTATGGCCCACGAAAATCAGGGACTGATAGGTGGAACCATGCTGAACGATCGCCTCCACATCAGCTTCGTCCAGTATGTAGGGGAATTCCTCCTGTTGGTATGGTGATCCGTGGCAGAGCAGCATGTCGTCCAGCTCGATACGGTATGGTAGCTGTGCGAGCCAACTCATGTGTGCGTTGTCAAGCATGTGCTGATGCCCCTCGACGGCCACGCGCGCGGCAGCGTTAAACCACTCGGTGCTCATGCGGCTACTGCAGGCGGCGTCGTGATTTCCCAGAATGACAAGGTCCGCGAGGTCGCGCACGATCTGACAGCACTCATTCGGGTTGGCGCCGTACCCGACGGTGTCTCCTAAACATATATAACGATCAATTTGAGTCTGCTGGTATGCGCTGAGTACCGCCTGCAATGCCTCAAGATTTGCATGCACGTCCGAAAAGATGCCGATGCGCATTGTCGGAACCTCAAAGGTTTCCCAAACGGACTAAAGGTTGTCTCTATAACAAGAACACGAGTTCATGAGTATCAGCAGGTGATCCTCTGTCGGTGTAGATTTTAAGGAAAGATGTACTTAAACATAACTATACATACGTATACTGACATATGAAATCGCTAGAACCGTACACGCGATATTTGTCTAGCGCCAGTCGCCGAATCGAAGCTCATATGCATCCGTGTGAGACTAACTCCCTGTCACTCCATCTTTTCGCCGTCTCCCCGACGCGTATTGCGGAAGTGGTCCTGAAATTGCTGCACCAGGGCGTCGATCTCGCGCCTAGTCGAGCGTCCGTGCTGTTGCAGGACGAATCGATACATCACCACACAAAAGACGACACCGGAGAGAAACCCGATCATCAGCCCATCGGTGAACATCTGATAGGACATACCCTCACCTCCCTACCGGAATGCTCGTGGGTCAGCGCAAATCGTTAACAGTCCTCACTATATTCGAAGTATATCCGAAGGTTCTCGCCAGCGTCAAGCAATGCCGCTCGTAGCAGGGGTTGGGATGTAACCTCCGATGACCAAATGACGGCTGGATTTTGAGTTGCATTCAGACAGGGGGCGTGGCATAATCACGCGCGTTCAACGTGGCGGCACAAACACAAAGTTGCGTCTCGGACAGTAGCGGTAGAAATCTCAACAGTGTCCTGGCTCCGAGGGCCTATGGCACCAATCGGGCTGCTGCTTCCCGTTCTGCTGTTGCTTTTCTGGAACATTTGCAGTCTTCCCTCCTCCGCATCAGCTGATCCGAATCCCTCTGCCGTCGCGGCTCTAATTATGGATGCCCCCACGGGAGAGATCCTGTATGAGAAGAATGCCCATATTCCCCTCCCCATGGCCAGTACCACGAAGGTCATGACCGGTCTGTTGGGAGTGGAACGGTTACGCCCCCACGAAATCATCCAGGTCAGTGCTTACGCCGCTTCGATGAGCGCATCGAAACTGTATTTGAGGCCGGGAGAACTGATGCGTGCCGATGACCTCCTTCAGGCCATCCTCCTTAAATCTGCAAACGATGCCAGTGCGGCGCTAGCGGAGAAGATCAGCGGCTCGGAAACGGCATTCGCTGGACTCATGACCCGTAGAGCTCGCGAACTGGGGGCGCAAAATACCCATTTTGAGAATGCCTCGGGCCTGCCCTCCGATGACCATTATTCGACCGTGTATGACTTGGCTGTGATCTTACGCTATGCTATGCAGCGCCCCGACTTCGCCGAGATCATGCAGATGAAGACCGCAAGCGTCGAGAGTATGACGGGCCGCGCCTGGACGGTCCGCAATCATAACCGACTGTTGTGGACCTTCCCCGGGGCGCTCGGGGGGAAGACCGGATGGACGCGAGCGTCGAGACACTGCTACGTCGGTATGGTAGAGCATAGCGGCAAAACACTTATCGTCTCCGTCCTCGCCAGCTCAAGCTTGTGGAACGACGTCAACGAGCTCTTACTGTATGGATTCTCATCCACTGGCTCTGCAGAACCGCGCTTCGTCTCCCTCAGCAATATAACGACGCTTCCCGCGCCACTCCCCGCTCCACCGCCTGAACGGAAGCCGTCCGAACGTATGCTCCCGGAACCCAAGCCACGTGAGCAAAAGACTGCGGAAGTCAGAGGCGGGAATACTTCGGCATACACCGTTCAAGTGGGAGCCTTCCGCGAAAAACGCCTGGCTGAGATGCTGCGACAGCGCTTACACCAACGCGGCTATTCGGCCCATGTGATGACCGCAGGAACACGGACAGCCAAATTCTATAAGGTACGGCTGGGAGAATTCGATACGCAGGGGGAGGCTAAACGCTTTGTCGGCCGTCTGAAGAGTCAAATGGGGCTCGCTGCCGTGGTCGCTGCCTCGGATTAAAGCCTGAGGAGACGCCGTTGACGACCTATGACACCCTCCTGGTTGAGCAGCGGCATCATGTAGTCTATGTGACGCTCAACCGCCCGACCGCCCTTAACGCGCTGAACACCCCCCTACGTCGCGATTTGAAGCAATGTTTTACGGACCTGCAAGCCGATCCTGATGTGCGAGTTGTGGTCATCACCGGTGCCGGCCGGGCCTTTTGCGCAGGAGCCGATATCAAAGAGTGGCGCGAGCCGACCTCGGTCGTGGAGGATCGAGAAGATCGGTTGCGGCTCAATTTTTGGCAGGCCATGAGCCGCTGTGAAGCCCCGATTATCGCGGCGATCAACGGCTACGCGCTAGGTGGAGGCTGCGAGTTGGCGATGTGCTGCGATATGCGCGTGGCCTCGGATCAGGCGCACCTGGGGCTGACTGAGGTGACGCTGGGGATCATCCCGGGGGGTGGGGGCACGCAACGATTGCCGCGTCTGGTTGGACGGGGGAAGGCGCTGGAATTAATCCTCACCGGCAGGCACATCGATGCACCTGAAGCGTTGCGCCTGGGCCTCGTGGAGCAAGTGGTTGCACATGATCAACTCAAGGGGGCGGTCGAGGATCTCGCCCAGACGATCGTCTCGCGCGCCCCCTTAGCGGTCAAATATGCCAAAGAGGCCATCGTCCGAGGCCTGGAACTTCCGCTCACCGAAGGCTTGAAAGTCGAGGCGGAACTCTATACCCTCCTACGCACGACCGAAGATCGGATGGAAGGGGCCAGGGCCTTTCAGGAAAAACGCCCACCGCAGTTCAAGGGACGCTAGCCCATCCGCTTCCAGTACACTGGAGAATGCCATGGACCAGATGAACAAACGCGAACGCGTGCGAGCCGCCTTGCAGGGAAAACCGGTCGATCGTCCGCCGATCAGTTTTTGGCGTCATTTTTTCGACAAGGAAACCAGCGCCGCCGGCCTGGCAGAGGCGATGCTAGACTTTCAACGCACCTACGATTGGGATTTTATGAAGGTCAACCCGCGCGCCTGCTACCATGCGGAACCCTGGGGTTGCCGATTCCAATTTAGCGGACAGCCCCACATCGATCCCAAGCTCATCGAGGTCGCCATCAAGACCCCAGATGATTGGCGCCAGATCAAACCCCTATCGCCTACAACCGGCGCCTTCGGTGAGCAATTGCAAGCCCTGCGTCTCATTAAAGAGGGACTCCGAGGTGAGGTGCCGTTTGTCGAGACCATCTTCACACCGTTGTCCGTCGCCGGGCGGTTGGTCGGTTCGGATGAGGTGATGCGCGAGCATCTGGGACAGTACCCCGAGCGCGTGCATGAAGCCCTCGAAGCCATCACCGTCACCTTTGAAGGCTTTGCCAGAGCCTGCCTAGAGGTTGGTGTCGACGGGTTATTCTATGCCACGACTGGCTGGGCCACGTATGATCGGCTGACCGACGCGGAATATGAGGAGTTCGGCCGGCCCTACGATGTGCGCGTACTGAAGGCCGTGGACGGTGCCCCGTTCAATATTCTGCATGTCTGTCGTAGCCATAACATGCTGTGGAAGCTC
>Ga0137403_10000930_pt1 | contig 37391 bp, 40 predicted proteins | sample CZOMad2_1_16fung_FD_122057 | JGI IMG/M metagenome (GOLD analysis project Ga0137403, IMG submission 122057) | Vadose zone soil fungal communities from Angelo Coast Range Reserve, California, USA - CZOMad2_1_16fungal (Hybrid Assembly) | ecosystem: Environmental > Terrestrial > Soil > Vadose zone... | reverse complement strand
GCCTCGTCCACTGCCGAGGTCGCCTCGTCGAGGAAGAGCCAGTCGGGCTTCTGGACGAGAGTGCGGGCGAAGGCGATGCGCTGTTGCTCGCCGGGGGAAAGCTGGAGCGCCCAGTGGCTGGCCTCGTCGAGCCGCCAGGCCAGCTCGGGCAGCCCCACCGCATCGAGCGCCTCACGCAGTGTTGCGTCGTCCACCCCGCCTGGAGGCATCGGATAGCTCACGACGTCCCGGAGCGTACCGATCGGCAGGTACGGCTTCTGAGGGAGAAAGAGGACACGGGCGTCGGGCGGCATGCGGATCTCGCCGCGCCCAAAGGGCCAGATCCCAGCGATGGCACGGACGAGCGTGCTCTTGCCCGCGCCGGAGGGCCCCGACAGGAGGGCGGTGTCGCCGTGTGCCAGCGAGAGGTTGACGTGCGCGATGAGCGGCTGACCGCCGGGGAGATCGAGCGCTATGCCCTCCACTGCCAGGCGTGTCGCCTCTCCGTCGCCGCGCTGGATGCCGCCGTTGGTCGACATCTCTATGTGCACGCGCTCGATGGCGTGCTCGAAGCCCGCCAGACGCTCCACCACCGCGCGCCACGCGGCGATGTCCGAGTACGAGGAGACGATGAAGCTCAGCGCATGCTGCACCTGGCCGAAGGCCGTGGCGGTCTGGATCAGGCCGCCGAGGTGGATTTCGCCCTGGAAGTAGCGCGGGGCGGCGACGACGAAGGGGAAGATGATCGCCGCCTGGGAGTAGCCGGCGGTGAAGCCCGTCAACCGCTTCTGCTGGCGCATGATGCCCCACCAGTTCCGCACCACCGCACCGAACCGCTCACGGAAGCCGCGGAGCTCGTCGGGCTCGCCGTGATAGAGGGCCACACCCTCGGTGTTCTCGCGGAAGCGGACCAGGCCGAAGCGGAAGTCGGCCTCGTAGCGCTGCTGGTCGAAATTCAGCCGGACGAGCGGGCGGCCGATCCGGTTGGTGAGCCAGGTGCCGACGATGGCATACAGGAGCGCCGCCCACACCATATAGCCGGGCACGATGATTGAGAAGCGGCCGAGGGAGAGGGTGAGTGCCCCCGAAAGCCCCCACAGGATCGCCACGAAGGAGACTAATGTCACCACCGCGCGCAGGCCGCCGATGGCGAGATCGAGGCTGCCGGAGATCAAGAGACGAACGTCCTCGGCGATGCGCTGATCCGGGTTGTCGGTCTCACCCGCCACGAGTTGCATGCGGTAATAGGCGCCGTCGGTCAGCCAGGCGTGGAGGTAGTGCTCGGTGAGCCAGCGCCGCCAGCGGATCTGGAGCATCTGGGTGAGATAGAGCTGGTAGACGGCCGCGACGATGTGTAGTCCCGCGAGCCAGGAGAAACGGATGAGCTGGTGGACGAAGACTGCGTAATCCTTATCCTGCAGTGCGTTGTAGAAGGTATTGTTCCACTGGTTCAGGAGGACATTGATATAGACGATTCCGAGGCTGAGCGCGACGACAACAAGGAGCAGCCCCCGGGCGGCCCAGCGGTCCTCCGAGAACCAATACGGACGGGCGATGACCCAGGCATCACGAAGCAGTCGGCGAAGGCCGGTCATATCGGCATCTCCCGGATTCGAATCCTCGCCTCTCTGCCACGTGCGCCAGCGCTTAGATGGCTAGAACGTCGGACTACGAATCTGAAGGTCAGAAGTTCGACTCCTCTCGGGTATGCCAATTCCCTACAGGGAGTCCGTGATCATATGGGCGAACTGTCTGTGCTCCTGCGCTGCGGAAGCGCCAGTCCCCAGCAGATTCGATACGATCAGCAGGCTGAGCAACAGCGAGGCTACGGCTACAGCGATGACGGGTCTCTCCTCGCCCCGCCTGCCAGTGAGGTGCCGCGGCGACCAGTGCAATCGCTACCATCCTCCTTCATCGCGGTTAATATCTCTGGCGCAGTCCGCGCCACCGACGGCTCACCCAGTTGGTTTAATACCTGTGAATATAGAGCGGGAACCTGAAAGAAGGATTAATCAAAAATTAAAAGTTTCTCATGCGCGGTTGTCGCGGCGAATCATGGAGGGGCTTTGTCGACTTATTGCCCATCAGGATGATCATCAGGGGAAAAGAGGCATGACTGCCTCGCGTTTCGACCGTACATTCAGTAAAATACAGTTGAGCCGTTGCACCTTGTCTAGCTGTGCTTCACAACTGAACACCGCTATCACCTCAGCCACGGGACTCCGTTCGTGGCCGCTTGACAAACGGGGAGCATTACACCGATGGGTGGGGAGATGAGCGAAGCCGCCGCGTGGGCACGACGCTTTCTCTGGCGACCACGCCAGGGCGGGCAGGCTGTCATCATCGCCGTCCTCGGTTTCACCCAATGCCTGGCCTGGGGCTCGTCCTACTATCTCCTGGCCGTCCTCGCCAAGCCGATCGCAGCCGATACGGGCTGGCCATTGACCTGGGTAGTCGCGGGGCTGTCGCTTGGCCTGCTTGTCGCCGGTGTGGCCTCGCCGGCCATGGGACGAGCGGTTGAACGTGGCGGCGGACGGCCCGTCCTGGCGTTTGGGTCAGTAATTCTCGCGCTCGGCCTCGCGGGCCTCGGGCTCTCCCAAAGCCCGATCAGCTATTTCGCGGCCTGGGCGATCCTCGGCCTCGGCATGGCGGTGGGACTCTACGATGCCGCCTTTGCCACGCTGGGGCGGCTCTATGGAGCCCACGCGCGAGGGCTGATCACCAACTTGACGCTCATCGGCGGCTTCGCCAGCACGGCGGCCTGGCCGCTTAGCGCGCTCTTAGTCGAGATCTGGGGCTGGCGTGGCGCCTGCTTCGCCTATGCCGGTATGCATCTCGCCCTGGGCCTGCCGATGCATGTTCTCCTGCTGCCCAGGGAGGTGAGGCATCCCGTGGCCACGTCACGAGCGGCGCAGGTCCCAGCGGACGCCGAATCGGTCCCGCGTACAGAGGACCCTTGGTCGAAACGCCGTTATCTCATGTTGGTGTGGATGCTCGGGGGCAATTTCACACTTCAGGTGATCATCTCGTCGGTGATGTCGGTCCACCTGCTCTCGATGCTGCAGCGACTTGGGCTCGAGCTGACGGCCGCCGTCGCCCTCGGCACCCTGGTTGGCCCCTCCCAGGTCGGCGGGCGTGTGCTCGAGGTCGCCTTCGGCCGACGCTTCCATCCGGTCTCGACGGCGACCGCGGCAAGCCTCTTCGTCTTAGCTGGACTCACCCTCCTGCTCACCATGCATCCTGCGGTCATGGCTGCGGCCATCGTGCTCTACGGAGCCGGGAATGGCATCAAGACCATCGTCAAGGGCACACTGCCGCTCGCGTTTTTTGGTTCATCCGGCTATGCCTCGCTCCTGGGACGTCTCGCCATGCCGATGCTGCTCGCTCAGGCCGTGGCGCCGACCCTGGTCGCGGTCACATTGCCAGAATCGAGGCCCGAGCGGTTGCTGGCCATCCTAACCTCGTTGGCCCTCCTCAATGTGCTGCTCTCCTACGCCTTGCGTCTGGCTTCACCCCGTGACGAGCTCGGGTCACGGGAGGCATAGGGCCATCTACCGATCAGAGCCGAGCCGTTGTGCTCTACCTGATCATCCAACGCCTCGCATTGTCACAGGGTAAGTCCTGCATACGAGGCGGACCACGCTTCGTCGCGGGGTTGATTCCGTACGTCCGTACAGCGTGTAGGGTCTGGATGGAAGTGAGAGCGGTGAGCTGTCTCACCATCGGCCAATTGGCGAAACGCACGCGGGTGAACGTCGAAACCATACGCTATGACGAACGCTGTGGACCACTCCCCCAGCCTCCGCGGCGTGCCTCTGGCTATCGCCAGTACTCGCAGGATGACGTCGTCTCCTTGCGATTCATCCGGCGCGCCAAGACCCTAGGGTTCTCGCTCAAGGAGATCGCAGTGCTGCTCGCCCAAAACTCCCCCATAAACGGCCTGGAACTTGTGACATGATTGTTAAATGATCAGAAGCACGCTTGACACGGTAAGGTGGCCTAGATATATTTCGTTATATGGCGAATTATCGGACTTTTAGGAGAGCGTCATGCGTGACGTGGTGACCATTGGCAAGGCTCTGTCGGATGACAACCGGGTGCGGATCCTCGCCATCCTCGAGGGGCGGGAACTCTGTGTCTGCCAGGTGATCGAACTCCTGGGCTTGGCCCCTTCAACGGTCTCCAAGCACCTTTCCATCCTGAAACACGCGCGCCTCATCGACGGCCGCAAACATGGGCGGTGGATGTATTACCGCCTGGCCGATGAAGATGTGCCCGCGGTCGCCAAAGATGCCATCGGCTGGGCGCTCAATGCCCTCGGACGCGACAAGCAGCGAGCGGAAGATGCCGAGCGCCTGCTGCAGATTCTCACCATCGATCCGGAGGTGTTATGCCTGACGCAGCGGGAACGCGCGTAACGCCGAGGCTCAGGGTCCTTTTCCTCTGCACGGGGAATTCCTGTCGGAGCCAGATGGCTGAGGCCTGGGCGCGCCATCTGAAAGGCAACGTGATCGACGCCTCCTCGGCCGGAACGCATCCCAAAGGCCTTGACCCCTTGGCGGTCCAGGTCATGGCCGAGGTCGGGATCGACCTCTCGACCCACCAGGTGAAATCCCTCGATGCTGTGCAACACCTGCCCTTCGACTATGTGGTAACCGTTTGTCGTGATGCCCATGAAACCTGTCCGGTTCTTCCCGGCGGCGCCAGGATCGTCCACCGCGGCTTTGACGACCCGCCACGGCTTGCCGCCACCGCCAAAAGCCCCGAGGAAGCCCTGCGCCATTACGTGCGCGTGCGAGACGAGATCAAAGACTTTATTGAGCAGCTGCCAGAAACCTTGCTCAGCTCGAGAGATGACCCCCATGAACACCCCGCCTGAGAGCGAAGCCACCCGCGACGCCGTCCGCGAGCGATACACTGACATTGCCCGGGCCACCATTCCAACTGCGGGCTCAACCTCTGCCCCGATAAGCCCCAGGTGTGGCACAATATCACCCGCGTGCTCAAGCCTGGTGGGCGCGTTGCCGTGTCGGATATGGCGCTCCTGCAACCCCTCCCGCCCACCGTGGCCGCCACGCTGGACGCCCTAGTGGGATGCGTGGCCGGGGCCTCCTGGTGGCCGACACGGAGCGAATGATGCGCGAGGCGGGGCTGGTGGACATCGCCCTGGAGCCGAAACTGGAGTATGTCCAGGCGATGGCCCGCATGCAGCACCCGTTCTTTGAGACCATCGCCGCGCATCTGCCCGAGGGCACCACCCCGGTCGATTACATCACGAGCCTCGATATCAGCGCGCGAAAACTGTCCTGCAACCTGTCGTGAGGAGCACACCGCGATGGCTGACATGAAACCGCGGGTCCTCTTTGTCTGCACGCATAACGCGGCGCGCAGTCAGATGGCCGAGGCACTCCTGCGCCACTATGTGGGCGAGCGCTTCGAGGTGCTGAGCGCCGGCGTCGCGTCCACCGAGGTGCATTCGCTGACGCGCCAGGTGCTGACTGACATCGGCCTCGATCCGAGCGAGCTGTTTGCCAAGAGCCTCGACGACTTTTTCGCCAGGGTCAGGATCGCCTATGCTATCATCGTGTGCAACCAGGCCGAGGACGGCTATCCGCGCCTGTTTCCGTTCGCGCTCCAGACTCTCCATTGGCCGTTTGGCGATCCCACCCAGGCCGAAGGGTCCACAATTGAACGCGTACGCACCTTTCGCACGGTCCGAGACCAGATCGACTGCCGCATACGGGGCTGGCTCGACACCATGGAGGGGGTATGAGCGCGCCCTTCTCGTGGCCCCGAGCTCTCGCCGGGGAACTCCTGGGCACGTATCTGCTCGTGCTGTTTGGCACTGGTTCTGTGGCCGCGGCGGTGCTGACCAACGCTCAGATGGGGCTTTGGCAGGTGGCGGTGGTCTGGGGCTTCGGGGTGACGCTCGCCATCTATGCCTCCGCCGCCCTCTCCGGGGCGCACTTGAATCCCGCTGTCTCCCTGGCCTTTGCCCTCTGGCGGCGGCACGACTTCCCGGTCGCCCGCCTTCTCCCCTACCTCGTCGTGCAACTGGTGGGGGCCATACTGGCCAGTGCCACCGTGGCCTGGCTCTTCTGGCCGTTTCTCGTGCGCTTTGAAGCAAACAAGGGGCTGGTCCGGGGGGCGCCCGGCAGTGAACTCTCGGCGATGATCTTCAGCGAATACTTCCCGAATCCCGCCCTGTTCGGCACCGGAGAGGCTGCGAGAGCGCTGGTCTCGCCCTGGCATGCCGCCTGTGTCGAGGGGTTTGGGACGGGCGTGCTCGTGTTGGTGATTTTCGCCCTGACAAGCCCGCGGAACCGTGCAGCCCCGACCGCTAACCTGGGGCCCTTTTTCATCGGCTTTACCGTGGCGGTGCTGATTAGCCTCTTTGCTCCCATCACCCAGGCGGGGTGGAATCCTGCCCGCGATTTTGGGCCGCGCCTGGTGGCCTATGGGCTCGGGTGGGGGGCGATCGCCATTCCCGGTCCTGCCGGGGGCTTCTGGGCCTATATCGTCGGGCCCCTGGTGGGCGGGCCGTTAGGAGGACTCGCCTGGCAGCTGATCGGGGGGGAGGGCGGCCTGGCGACTCGCATTGCGGCCGAGGCCGTGTCCAGTGATGGGACCCAGACCCGGCCGGCCCCGGCCTCCAGGAGTCCCATGGCCGAGCCATAGCACACCCACGGCGACTCTCATCGTGCGGCCAAAAAACCGCAATGGAAACAGGTGTTTGATGCTCGCCTGGTCTACTCTAGTGCTCACCTCCTTTCGGATTCAGACACTTGACCTCTGCGACCTCGTGTCGCACTAGTGACTTGATTCCATTCGTGGCTCTGCTTCATAACAAGACGTCGGTTCTGCTCGGATTCAGGCTCTTGGCCACTGTTGGTGAACGCCAGATGAAGGCCCAGCTGATCGCGAGAAGATGGCTCGCTTCTCCTTCGATTCACAAGAATTTTCGAGAGAAAAGTCTCCTGTCAACCGGCCTGTGCTCGAGTCGTCAACCCGTTTCGTTGATATTCACATTATAAATTATTTTTAACGTCATAATTGACAATTACAAATTTTTCTTGATTGCTCGAAAAGGTGGGTGTAGGATGCCAGTTTAACGATCGCGACAGCGGAAAAGGGTTCTTCCCCTCGGGTGAGCTCGGAGGTGTTGTAGCGATAATTGGAGCCATCCCAATGACCATAACGAGGTGGGTGAGGAGTAGAGCTGATGCGCCGCTGCGCGTGTTGCGGCATCTTAGAGGGCCGCCGAGGTCTCCCGAGCAAAGCGGCCCGTGGAAATTTTGGGCGCTATAGACATCGCGTGAGTTTTCTCGCCAGCAACGAGCGGGTAAAGTACACATCCTAAGGAGAGCAAACCATGGCTATGAAAAAAATCGGTCAAGTCGTCACCCGTCCAGGGCGCCTGCCAAGTGATCCGCCTATTGACATTCCGATCCCCGAGGATTTGATGACCGTGCCCGGCTCTCCCATTCGTCAGAATGAGGTGGATTTCTATAGCCGGGAATATCCTCTCGAGAGCCAGAATATCGATAATAGTGCCGATCGCCAGTGGGCCACGAGCGTGCTGTCGCCGGAAGCCTATGCGCATCGCAAGGAGCATGAACATCTGAATGCGCCCTTAGTGGAAGCCGCTAGGCATACGGGAGAGATCGAGCCCACGGTGGCGCCGAATCTCGATGTCGACCCGACCGTATTGACCGAGGCGATCCGCCAGAAAGCCCGCGACATGGGCTTCTGTGAGGTGGGGTTCACCTTCATTAATCGTGATTATGTCTTCAAAAGTAAGAAGCGCTGGATTCGTTTCGATCATGCCATCTGCTTGGCCATGGAGCAGGAGTACGAACCCACGCAGACGATTCCCAGCATGGCGGCCGAGCATACCCACCATGGCACCTACCGGGTCGAGGGCGCGGCAGGTTTGGAATTGGCCGATTGGATCCGCTCGTTGGGTTACCATGCCCAGGTGAACAGCCCCAATGACAACAGTGGGGCCTACATCCCGATGTTTGTGCAGGCAGGCCTGGGCCAGTTGGGCGCCAATGGCCAGTTGCTGTCGCCGCACTTCGGCTCGCGCGCCCGTCTGATGATGATCACCACGGATGCACCGGTGGTCTATGACGAGGCCATCGATTACGGTATTCACAAATTCTGCCAAGAGTGTCAGGTCTGCGTGCAGCGTTGTCCGGCACGGGCATTGATGAAAGAGAAGATCTGGTATCGCGGCGTCGAAAAGAACAAACTGATCTACAAGCGCTGCCGGCCCATCATGGCCCGCTATCTGGGGTGCGGTATCTGTATGAAGGTGTGCCCGATCCAGAAATTTGGCCTGAAGGCGGTGATGGAGCACTACATCGAGACCGGTGAGGTGTTAGGCAAAGGCACGCACCAGCTCGAAGGGTATACGATCGAGGACAAAGGCTATTTTGGTCCTGGCGAGCTGCCTACCTTCGATCCTGAGATCTTCGACATGCCGCACGGCAAGGTGGAAGATGTCCTCTTCGAGGACCTGAAGCTGAAGCTGCTGACGAATCAGGTGAACGAAGGGCCCGAAGGCGATCATGTCCTGCGCGAATTCGCGCACAAAGTGGCAGATTACGCGAAGACTCACGATATGAATTGGGAAAAATACGGTGAGGAAGCATAAGCCCTTGCGCCTGCGGCCGTAATGGCTGAGGCGTGGTCTTTGGCCTTGCTAGAAGGGGGTACATCGGTACCCCCTTTTTTTATGGACAGGATGCTAGGCTCGATTTCCTACCCGGTATCGGCTACCCTCCGGCACGGACCTGAAGCGGTGACTTCTTGACCTATCCGATCGTCACGGGTCTGGACAAGGTATGCTGTCGGCCATCTAGATGCCGAAGCGATCCGCCATGCGGCACGGCCTGCAGAGCAAGGACTTGGAGGGAGCCAACCCGGGGCCGCAGGCATCGCAGAAGGCCGCATCGGCACGACTGGTTCGTCCACAGTCCTGACGACGCATCGATGACATAGCTCTCGATTTACCCGTGATGCAAGCCCTGCCGCTGGGCTAGCAGGAGCGTACGGTCAACATTCAACACCTTCGGGCCATCCCAGCTCAACGCCACCTCCCAGTGTTCGCCTTGACGTACTAACAGCTCCCGTTCGCCATCCAGCGCCAGCATGGCGGGTGCGTGGCGGATGGGAATGCGCTCACCCGCTTCTATCAAGCGCTCGTGGCTAATACCCACGGGGACGATGAGGCCCGGGGCAATCGGTGCTCGCACCTGTCTCCCGCCGTCCCCCAGGATCAGGTGCAGCCCCGCCGTATCCGCCATCGTGATGGGATGACTCCAGCCGGCGATCGATGACAGCCCAATATTGCTGGGCGTGCCTTGAGTCAAGAACAATTCTTGGATACCGGACACATCCCAGAGGGCGCGTGCGCCGACAAATTGCTGCGCACTCACAGCCACATCGACCAGGGCGATGTCCTGCAGAGCACCATCACGCCAGATCTCTAGGCGCTTGGTAGGCAAGATCACCCCATCTAGCTGCGGGGCATGGCTCGCATAGAAGCCCGCCGCCAGGCCGGCGACGGTACCCTCGAGCATCTGCGGGAAGACGTTATTGGTGCCGGTGGAGATCGGCACCAATGGGATGGTGCCGGAGGCTTTCGCCACCACCCGGTGTGTGCCATCGCCGCCAAGAATCAGCAGACATTGGGCCCCGGCGTCGCACATGTGCTGCGCGGCCCGCAGCGAATCTTTCGCATCGCCGCGGACCTCCATCTCCAAGATGTGCATTCGCAGCTGCAACGGCTGATGGATACCCTCCGGGGCTTTTTCCGCGATCTGGAACGTGTCCGGCATCAAGAGCACCTCTGCTACCCCGGCGCTCTCCAGCCCGAGCAGTATGCGCCGCACGATGTTCACTTTCTCCTGATTATCGATCCGCGAGCCGTAGGCCACCAAGCGGCGGATATCCTTGCCAGCCATCGGATTGGCGATACAGCCCACGCAGCCGGTCTGTGCCATGATGAAATGTCCATTACGCCTTCTCCCACTGGGAGAGGGCTGAGGTCAGGGTTATTTCGGTGGCCTGCAGTCGCTCCTTACCCCAACTCTCTCCCACAGAGAGGGGAATACGGCGGGGCCAGAGGCACGCGTGTCGCGAAGGTAGCCGAAGGGTGACGATGCTGTCAAGAAGGAAATCGGCGGGTGCGGTGTCATCAACCCCACCAGTTCAGAGGCGATCAGTGGTAATATACCCACATGGAGCAGCGAGGCGGCTGTTGGGCGTCGATACGCCAGTCGTGTCCTCGATCGGGCTCCGGCGAGACATGCGAAGACTTGCCTGGCAGGGCGCGGGAACTCGTTGACGCGATGCGCTGGCCACCGTTCAGCGCGCCAGCACTGCGTGCGAGCCGAGCCACTGGAGCAGGGAGGTGTCAAGATGCAGTTTCGGCATATTTTAGCTCCAACCGATTTCTCGGAGTATTCGAAGAAGGCCGTGGCGTCCGCGCTTGAATTGGCGAAAAAGTTCGGCGCGAAGCTCTCTATTCTGCATGTGGTCGAGCTGCCACCGTATCCAGTCGAGGGCTACGTGCCGCCAAGTTTGACCGCGACCTTTATTGAGGATTTGGAGCGCGAGGCCTCTCAGGAGCTCACGCAGGTCGTCCCTGAAGCCGAGGCCGCTGGCGTGGAAGTGGCACGACTGGTGGGGGTGGGAACGCCCTACCGTAAAATCATCGACATGGCTGAGGCCGAGCAGGTCGATCTGATCGTGATGGCGACGGCTGGTCGCACGGGCTTTAGCCACCTGATCATGGGAAGTATTGCGGAGCGCGTGGTGCGCACGGCGTCCTGCCCCGTCCTCACCATTCGTCCACACGAATAGGGTCGACGCCGCCATGGCGTCGTCGGAGAAACCTCATACACGACGGAGACATGACACTATGGGGCTTGTTCGGCCGTTAGAGGCTGCAGCGCTCTATCAGCGCTGCGACCCTATGCAGTTCGCGTTTGAGACCACAGCCGATCTGGAAGACCTGACTGGTGTCATCGGCCAGGCTCGAGCCGTTGAGGCGGTGCGTTTCGGCATCGGTATCTCGCGTGAAGGCTATAATCTCTTCGCCCTGGGGCCGGAAGGGACGGGCAAATATGCAGTGGTGCGTCGGTATCTCGAACGCCAGGCCGCCGACCGACCGCCACCTTCCGATTGGTGCTATGTCAACAACTTCGTCGAAGCCTACAAACCGCGCGCCTTGCGGCTGCCGGCCGGCGGTGGGAGCAGGCTCCGCCGCGACATGGAGCGTCTCGTCGAGGAGTTGCGCACCGCCATCCCGGCCACCTTTGAGAGTGAAAATTACCGCCGGCGGCGACAGGACATCGAGGAGGAATTCCGTGAGCGGCAGGAAAAGGTGTTGACCGAGATCCAACGCCGGGCCCAGGAGCGCGGCCTGGCCCTCATCCGCACGCCGATGGGGCTGGCCTTCGCGCCGACGCGTGGGGGCGAGGTCATCAGTCCGGAGGAATTTCAAAAGCTGCCGCCATCGGAGCAGGAGCGCGCTCAGGCGGACGTATCCGCGCTCCAAGAAGAGCTCCAAAAGTCGCTCGGCCAGATGCCACAATGGGATCGAGAACGCCGAGCCAAGGTCAAAGAGCTGAACCAGGAAGTCGGCCTGTTCGCCGTCGGCCATCTCATCGAAGAATTGCGCCGGACGTACCTCGACCTCCCAGCCGTGTTGGCGTATTTAACTCGTGTGCAGCAAGATGTGATCGACAATCTCGATGAATTCCTGGGGATTACGGACACACCACCCGCCGCACCGGCCGAGGCCAGCCCGCCGCGGCCGCCAGTCACGGCGTCCTTTTTCCGACGCTATCAGGTCAATGTCGTCGTCGACCATAGCGGCGCCACAGGTGCGCCGGTCATCTATGAAGATCATCCCGCCGTGCAAAATCTCGTGGGGCGTATTGAACACATGGCCCAAATGGGTACCCTGGTCACCGATTTCAATCTCATCAAGGCTGGAGCCCTGTATCGGGCGAACGGCGGGTACCTCATTCTGGATGCGCGTAAGGTGCTGCTGCAGCCATTCGCCTGGGAGGAGCTCAAGCGTGCCCTGCGCTCACGGGAGATCCGCATTGAGGTCCTGGGGCAGACGCTCAGTTTAGTCAGTACAGTCTCGTTAGAGCCCGAGCCCATTCCTTTGGATGTAAAGGTCATTCTCTTGGGCGAGCGTCTGCTGTATTACACCCTCTACCAAGCGGACCCCGATTTCGGGGAGCTTTTCAAAGTGGCGGCCGATTTCGAGGACCAGATGGATCGCACTTCGGATAATCATCTCCTCTACGCCCGTATGATCGGCACCATCGCGCGGCAGGAGGGGATCCGTCCTCTCGACCGTGCTGCCGTGACGCGTGTCATCGAGCAGAGTGCCCGGTTGGCAGGTGACGCGGACAAGCTCTCAACCCATATGCACAGCGTTGCCGATTTGTTGCGTGAAGCCGATTACTGGGCCGGCGAGGCGCAGCATCCTATCATCGATGCCACGGATGTGCAGCACGCCATCGATGCGCAGATTCGGCGTCTGGATCGTGTGCGCGAACGCATCCAGGAAGAGATCCAACGCGGTACGATCTTGATCGATACCCAGGGCACGGCGGTCGGGCAGGTGAACGGGCTATCGGTGCTCAGCATGGGGCAGTTTGCCTTCGGACGTCCCAGTCGAATCACCGCCCGTGTCCGGCTTGGACGAGGTGAGATCGTCGACATCGAGCGCGAGGTGGCGCTGGGGGGACCGGTCCACTCAAAAGGGGTATTGATCCTCTCGGCGTATCTCGGCGCGCGCTATGCCTCAGATCGACCGCTATCGCTGTCGGCGAGTCTGGTGTTCGAGCAATCCTACAGCGGGGTGGAAGGCGATAGTGCCTCGTCGGCCGAACTGTATGCTCTGCTCTCAGCGCTGGCGGACCTCCCGGTTAAGCAAGGGTTGGCGGTCACCGGTTCCGTCAATCAGCGCGGGCAGGTACAGGCCATCGGCGGGGTGAATGAGAAGATCGAAGGCTTTTTCGATACCTGCCGCGCTCAGGGGTTGACGGGAGAGCAAGGGGTGCTGATCCCAGCTTCGAACGTCAAGCACCTGATGCTGCGCCACGACGTTGTGGCCGCGGTCGCCGCCGGACAATTCCAGGTCTATGCCGTGGAATCGATCGATCAGGGCATCGAGCTCTTGACCGGCGTACCGGCGGGGGAGCGCGACAACGCCGGCGAATTCCCGGCCGGCAGCGTCAATCAGCGGGTTGAGGCGCGTCTGATAGCGCTGGCGGAAAAGCGGCTGGCGTTTGGAGTACCGGAGAGAGGGAGTGCGGGGGATGAACGAGCGCGAGCTTGAACCGACGATTCGACGCATTCTGGTGGCCCTAGACGCTTCGCCGCACAGTCAGGCCGCTTTGGAGGCGGCATCCGAACTTGCCGACGTGCTGAAGGCGGAACTGGTCGGCATCTTCGTGGAGGATGTCAATCTGTTGCGTTTGGCCGGTTTACCTTTCGCACGCGAAGTGGGATATCCGTCAGGCACCGATCGGCCTCTGGATAGTCCCAGCATGGAGCGGGAGTTACGCATCCAGGCGGAACAGGCGCGACAGACGTTGGCCGGTGTCGCCGTGCGGCACCAGATCCGGTGGTCATTTCGTGTGGTGCGCGGCCAGGTTGCCACCGAATTGCTGATCGCAGCGCAAGAGGCCGACCTGCTGGCCTTGGGGAGAGCAAGTTGGGCTTCGACCCGGCGGGTGCGACTCGGTGCCACGGCCCGCGTGGTTGTGGCTCAGGCGTCGCGCCCAGTGTTGTTGTTGCAACATGGCCACGCCATCTGTCAGCCGGTGCAACTCGTCTATGATGAGTCCCCGGCGGCAAGACGGGCGTTGGCGACGGCGGCCCAGTTGGCGGCGCTCACCGGTGGCCATTTGATGGTGATGCTAGTCACGGATGCTCCCGAAAGCGGTCCGCGTCTCCAGGAAGAGGTGGACGAGCGCCTGCAGGTGCCGCAGGTCAAGGGCCGTTACCGCCAGCTGCTCAACCCTACAGCGGAGGAGCTCGCGCAGGCCCTACGCATGGCTGGAGGCGGCACATTGATTATCAGTGCAGACCACCCCCTGCTGGAGGGTGAGGGTTTGCCCACCCTCCTCGACGCCATGGACTGTTCGGTGGTCCTGGTGCGCTAGCCGCGTGGGCGTTCATGAGATAAGATCGGCACCTGAGGCCGTTGTCAATCTTTACTGCGTATTGTCTGCTGGCGGGCTGCAGCCAGGTGAATACTGGCCGTTGTTCCCCTGCAGGAGGAGAAGGCCATGGAACACGCCGTTCCTCCAGGTCTCGACCCCAATGTCACCCAACGGGAAATCGTCATCGAGGCCGATGCTGAAACCCTGGAGAAGATGCGCAAAGAGGGTCATGCTAAGGTCCGTGACAACGTCTTCACCATTTACTGCGATGAAGGGGCAAATCTCGGCGGCGATGACAGCGCCCCGCCGCCATTGGCTTACTTCTGCACAGCCCTGGCATTCTGACTGCTGACGCAAATTGGCCGGTACGGCCACATGATGAAAGTCGGCATCGACAAGGCCCGCGTCTACGTCACGGCACGTTTCAAGGTGGAAGGGTCGGTGCTGGCGCAGACGGTGCGCGCTGGCCTCAATGATGTGCAGACCCGCCTGGAGGTGGAGTCGAAGGAAGCCCCCGACCGCGTCGCCGGCGTGGTGCGCAATGCCGAGAACGGCTGCTTCGTCATGCAAGCGCTGCTGCATCCGGTGCCGGTGTCTTCGACGGTCGCGCTCAATGGCAGTGGGCTCGATCTTGCCGCTCATCCGCCGCCAACTGCAGCCCAGGCGCGGTCGCGGTAGATGGGTGTCGTGCCATAAGAACTACGGTTGACCGCAGATGCACGTAGAGAGACACGGATCATCTGCGTGCATCTGCGTCCATCTGCGATCGCACTCCTCCGAGCAGGAGCTCCGATGACCGGCACGCTCATCAACACCGCGACGGTGATCGTTGGAAGCACGGTGGGCACGTTTCTGCGTTCACGTTTTCCGGATCGCGTCCGCCAGATGGTGATGTGGGGTGTGGGGCTCATCTCCCTGGTCATCGGACTGCAGATGAGCCTTACGACGAAAAATATCCTTGTGGTTCTGGGCAGCTTGTTGGTCGGCGGCATCATCGGTGAGCTTGTTCGTCTGCATGAGGGATTGAATAGGGTGGGAGAAATCTTGCAGGCCAAGTTGACCGCCGAGAAGGACAGCACTTTCAGCAAAGGCTTTGTCACCGCCAGCCTGCTCTTCTGCGTAGGCCCCATGACTATTCTCGGGTCGATTCAGGATGGGCTGAGCGGTGATTACACGCTGCTAGCCACCAAATCGATCCTGGATGGGTTTGCTTCCCTGGCACTCGCCGCCTCAACGGGGTGGGGTGTCCTGTTTGCCGCCTTGACGGTCCTGGTGTATCAAGGGGGGCTCACGCTCGGCGCCGGCCTGGTGAAGGCGCTTCTGACCGAGCCGATGATCGCCGAGATGACCGCCACCGGCGGATCGCTGATCCTCGCCATTGGGCTCAATCTGCTCGATCTGACGACCATCCGCGTCGCCAATTTTCTGCCGGCACTCATCGTTGCACCCATGCTGGTGGGATTGCTACAGCTCTTCGGCTCCTAATCGTACCGTCTGTCCGACCCGAAACACATCGCCGGGGGGCTCATCGCGCCAGATCAGACTGATCTCACGAGCGGTGAAGGTGATCGGCTGCCAGGCTGCCTGAAGCGCCCGCTGGAGCGCAAGCATCTGGAGCTCCCCACGGACCTGCCCCGCGCTGAGATGTGGTGTGAAGCCGTCCCGATGTCGTACGACGTCATCGCAATCAGGCACCACACTTCCCAAGACAGCCTGCAAGCGGACTAACGCCTCTTTGGGCTCGGGGGCCAGCCAGAGCGTAAAACTGTCGCGCCGATGCTGGAAGAATCGCATCTCCGCCAGTCCAACCTGAAAGGGCTCGATAGCCTCGCACGCAGCCGCGAATCGCTCTGCCAGTTGGTCGAACTCGTGACGCGGGCGGAAGGGGTACAACAGGGTGATGTGCGGCATCCAGCGCTTGAAGTGGCGATCATGGACCTGACGCATCGCTTGAATGGCTGGCTGCGCTTCGCTAGGCGGGATCAGCACAACGGCAGTGGTAAACGTTTTTCGCTGCACACGACACCTCGCAAGTAGGAGGGGCGTGACCCCCACACGGATTCCGGACACTGCTACCGCTCGCCTTCGTGCACCTAATCATGTATGATAACGCCGCCAACGATCAAGAGACGACCGGAAAGGAGGTTCACGTGCAGGCTGCGGGGAAAGTCGCACTGGTCACCGGAGCCGCCAGACGGGTGGGAAAAGCCATCGCGCTGGCCTTGGCAGACCGTGGGGCGCACGTCGTCATCACCTACAACCGTTCCGGTGCCGAGGCTCTGGCAACGCTCGGGGAGATTGAAGCGCGAGGCGTGCAAGGCTTGGCGCTGCAGGGCAATATCACCCACAGCGGTGACGTGGACGCGATCGTGCGACAGGTGATCGAACACTTTGGCCGGATCGATATCCTGGTGAATAACGCCTCGAATTATTACAAGACCCCGTTTGAGACGCTCACCGAAGAACAGTGGGATGATCTGGTAGGGACCAACCTGAAGGGCACGTTTCTCGTGTCCAAACGGGTCGGGGATGAGATGCTGAAGACGGGCGCGGGTAAGATCATCAATCTGGCCGATTGGGCGGGGTTCAGGCCTTATAAAGATTACATTCCGTACTGTGTCGCCAAGGCCGGCGTAATTGCCCTCACCACGGCTCTGGCCAAGACACTGGCGCCGCATATTCAGGTCAACGCGGTAGCGCCTGGTCCCGTGTTGTTACCCGAAGACTTCAGCGACACCCTGCGCCAGGCGATCGTTCAGGCCACGCCGTTGAAGCGCATCGGTACACCCGATGACATCGCGCAGACGGTGGTGTTTCTGGTCGAAGGCTCGGATTTTATCACCGGGGCGATCATTCCCGTCGATGGCGGTCGACTGATCGCATGATGAACGCTCAAGGTAAAAAGTTCAAAATGCCAGCAAGAAAAACCAACATGATCCTGTTTAATGTTGAACAGTGTATGTTGAATCCTGAACAGTGAACGAGGCGCTCTATGTACAAGGTCACCAAAGAACTGCATTTCTGCTACGGCCACCGGCTGATGCAGTATCAGGGGAAATGCTGTGTACCGCATGGACACAATGCCAAGGTGGCCATCGACTTGATGGCCGAAACGCTCGACCCTCTGGGCATGGTGGTGGATTTCACCGATATCAAACGGGTCCTGCACGGATGGATCGATAGCAACCTGGATCATCGCATGCTGCTGCGCCGGGATGATCCTCTGGCCAAATGGCTGCAGGAGACGGGAGAACCCTGCTTCATCGTGGACCACAATCCGACGGCCGAAACCGTCGCCCAGCTCATCTTCGAATATGCCGTCTCCCAGGGTTTCCCCGTTGTGGAAGTGCGGCTATGGGAGACGCCCGATTCATACGCTACGTACCGCCAGAGTTGAACCGTCAAATCATCAGAGCTGCTCAGTCGTTCACCCCTATGATGGCGGCTGTACCCCCTGATCACGCATACTTCGGAGGTGACGAACAGCCTCCTTCATCCCAAGCAGAATGATGTTGCCCCCCCTGAGCTAAACGGCTATGATGGATATCATCCCCGACGCAACAGATGAATTCGTCTATGGCGCTATCTGAGCCTCAATCTTGAGGAGAAACGTGGGAAGCATTGTGTTTCCATAGACGGGTTGCCTCTGGAGGGAAGTCGGCGATGTCACGTATCCTGGTGCTCCATGGCCCGAATCTGAACCTGCTCGGTCGCCGCGAACCTGGGATTTATGGCCTCGTGACCCTGGAGGAAATCAACCACCGCCTACAGAAGCTTGCGGCTGAGCACCATGTCGAGCTTGAAATCCTGCAGTCCAACCATGAGGGAGGCCTCGTCGAGGCCATTCAGGGGGCCATGGGGCGCATCGATGCGTTGCTCATCAACGCTGGCGCGTATACCCACACGAGTGTAGCGCTGCGTGATGCCGTCGCTGCCGTCGCTATTCCCACCATCGAAGTGCATCTCTCCAATCTGGCTCGCCGCGAGAGGTTTCGTCAACGTTCCTACCTCACCGAGGTGGCTGTCGGGCAGATCATGGGGTTCGGAGCCGACAGCTATGTTCTGGGCCTACAGGCCGCCATCCTCCACCTTTCCCACCATGCCTCTTGAAGCCTCGTCCATGGTGTATGCGAGGATGCTCAAGGTACTGCTCCTCGTCACGAAGCAACCCATCTCAATACCGGGACTTCTGTCGCAGTTATGAGAATTTTCCTATAATGAACAGCTATAATAGATAATTATTGATAAAATATTTCCTGTCTCAAAAACGAGAGGTGGTATACATCCGATCGGGAGGGAAAGCTCGGGAGAATATCTAGCCACTGGTCATCGGCTATGCCAATTCACGACGTTGAGGTCTGCGAGGTGGTGGGGGCCTGGTCGGTGGCATACCTCTTGCTTCTGGTAAGGCACTGCGAAGGAGGTATCAGTAATTGCGAAGGGATAAACTTAAGTAATACTGCATTTATGGTCAACAGAGTGTATACAGTTGACCATAAATGCAGACCACGTGAGATTAGCACGCAGAGCGGTTGTTCCAATGCAGGGAGGTATAGAGTCACTCATCCTTGGCTTGGGCAGGGCTGTTAAGGGGATCTGCAGTCGAGACATCAACCATGGGCACGATGCGACAGGCCAGAAGGATATCATCGCGAATGAAAAATCCGCTGTATAAACGACAATTAATCGAACGTGGTCTGCTCAAGACCTGGTCGAAACGCGGTCGCAGTTCACGGCCGGGCGAAAAGCATCGCGCGCTGTATGCCCTGCTCCGTGTCGCCTTGCGGTTGCCGGGTTTGCGTCAGCGCGGTGAGCACAATGCGCTGACTCCCGTCATTCGCGAGATTCGTTTGACCTATGCCAACCTGCCTGAGAGCTTCTGCGGCTTTAAGATGCTCCACCTCAGCGACCTTCACGCCGATGGGGTCACGGGCCTTGCCGACGCCATCGGCGAGTGCCTAAGGCATCTGGAGGTGGATCTCTGCGTGATGACAGGCGACTACCGTTTCGAGGTGCGCGGACCTTGCCATGGCATCTACCCCCCCATGGAGCACATTCTTAAGAGCGTCAAGGCTCGGCTGGGCGTCGTCGGCATTCTCGGCAATCATGATGTCTCCGAAGAGATCCCGGCACTTGAACGGCTGGGGGTCAGGATGCTGATCAACGAGGCCATCGAGGTGCGGCGTGGTCGCGACAGCGCCTGGGTCATCGGCGTGGATGATCCACATTACTACGGATGTGATGACCTGCCTGCCGCCCTGCGAGATGTGCCTGCCGAAGCGTTTAAGATCTTACTCGTCCATACTCCGGAGATGATCACGGAGGCCGAGGCTTCCGGGGTCGATCTCTATCTCTGCGGCCATACGCATGGGGGGCAAGTCTGTCTCCCACTCATCGGCCCGATTATCACCAATGCGAACTGCTCCCGCGCCTATGCGCGGGGGGTGTGGACGTACAAAACGCTACAAGGGTATACGAATCCCGGTGTGGGGACATCAGGCGTCCCGGTGCGGTTTTTTTGTCCGCCGGAAATCGGTCTGGTGGAGCTGCGCTGCGCCCGTCACCATGGGCATGCCTCGGCCTTGGCACACCATGGGCCCAATGCGGCTGAGCGGCCGGAAATCGTGTCTTCTCCGAGCTTGGCCGGAGTGCGTTGAACAACCATCCCTGTGGGGGGTTGGCGTGTGCTCCATGACCTCGCTGTCCGCGCTGGACGGGCGAGGGAGGTGATCACAGGGGCGTCCCCAGGCGCGATGCGAAACGGTGTTGCTGGAGCCTCCATAGTAGGACCGGCAGACGTTGAGCTCCCGAATCAAAGCCACAGAAGGATTTCATGAATATGGCATGTCACCTAGACAACGATGAGATTGATCCGATGGCTGCCTTCGCAGCATCGATCCGGCAACATATGCGCTACTCTTTGGGTAAAAAGTGGGAAAAACCTTCCAATCGTGATCTCTTTATGGCCATTGCGCTGACGGTGCGGGATTGGATGGTAGATCGGATGTTAGCCACCGAGGAGCGTTGTCAAAAGGTACAGGCGAAGCGCCTGTATTATCTGTCGATGGAGTATCTCATCGGCCGCTCGCTCTCCAACAACCTGGCAAATCTGGGGCTTCTGGAACCGTGTCGGGAGAGCCTGCTGGCGATGGGAGTCGATCTGGAGGAGGTGCGCGAGAGTGAAGCCGATGCCGCGTTGGGGAATGGCGGCCTTGGTCGCTTGGCCGCTTGTTTTCTTGATTCGCTGGCGACGCTCGACATGCCAGGATATGGCTATGGGATCAACTACGAATACGGGCTGTTTAAGCAGGAGATCGATGCCGGGTATCAGAGGGAAAAGCCCGATAATTGGCTAGCCCATGGCACGCCATGGCAGATCGAGCGTCCCGACGAAGCCTGCCGCATTCCGGTATACGGTCGACTGGAACAGCTGCCGGACCATGCCGGGCGGATGACATCTCACTGGGTGGATGCACAAATCCTTATTGGTATTCCTTATGATATGCCGATTGTGGGGTATGGTGGACGCACGACCAACGTGCTGCGGCTCTATTCGGCCCGATCCTCCCACGAGTTTGATATGCAAATCTTTAACCAGGGAGATTACCTGAAAGCGGTTGAACTGAAAATTGGCACCGAAATCATCTCCAAAGTGCTGTACCCTTCGGATTCTGTCAAAGCTGGACGCGAGCTACGGCTGGTGCAGGAATATTTCCTCGTCGGCTGCGCCCTCCAGGATATCGTCCGCCGCTACCTGGCAGACCACACCAACTTTGATCAATTCCCGGCGAAAGTGGCAATTCAACTCAATGATACTCACCCCGCCCTAGCGGTGGCCGAATTGATGCGCCTTTTGCTCGACGAACATCATGTTCCCTGGCAAACTGCCTGGGAGATAACCCAGGCGACCATGGGTTACACCAATCACACGCTGCTGCCGGAGGCGATGGAGAAGTGGCCAGTCTCCCTCTTCGAGTACGTCCTACCACGGCACATGCAGATTATCTATGACATCAACCATCAGTTCCTGCAGCATATCACCGCTGTATGGCCGGGCGACCTGGCGCGACTGCAGCGTATGTCGCTCATCGAGGAAGGCGAGCAGAAGCAAGTGCGTATGGCCCACCTGGCCATGGTCGGGAGCCATTCCGTCAACGGTGTAGCGGCCTTGCATACCGAGCTCGTGAAGACCTCACTGGTGCCGGATTTCTACCAACTTTGGCCGGAGCGCTTTAATAACAAGACAAACGGCGTGACGCAGCGGCGCTGGCTGCTGCAGGCCAATCCGCTACTGGCAGACCTCGTCCACCGGACCATCGGCGATGACTGGATCATGAATCTCGAGAAGCTCTCGGGGCTTGAATCCTATGCCGGCGATGCGGGCTTCCAGCGCGAGTTCATGCAGATTAAGCGCGCCAACAAGGAACAACTGGCGGCCGTCATCAAAGACACGACACAAGTCAGCGTGGCTCCAGATTCGCTGTTTGATATCCAAGTCAAACGCATTCACGAATATAAGCGACAGCTCCTGAATGTGATGCATATCGTCCATGAATACCTCGCGCTTGTCGAGGACGGGCAAGAGCCCACCGTGCCGCGGACGTATATTTTTGCGGGGAAGGCGGCGCCTGGCTACTGGGCAGCCAAACAGACCATCAAGTTGATTAACAATGTGGGGCATGTGGTGAACCACGACCCCAAAGTCATGGGGCTGATGAAAGTGGTGTTTATTCCTGATTACCGAGTGTCCATTGCTGAGAAGATTATCCCAGCGGCAGATGTGAGCGAACACATCTCCACGGCGGGAAAAGAGGCCTCTGGGACCAGCAATATGAAATTCGCCATGAATGGGGCGCTGACGGTCGGCACACTGGACGGAGCCAATATCGAGATCATGCAGGAAGTGGGGCGCGAGAATATTTTCATCTTTGGCTTAACACCCGAAGAGGTGCGTCAGATGCGTGACGACTTTTCCTACCATCCTCGTGACTATTACCATCGTTGCCCAGCCATCAAGCGCGTCATGGATGCCCTCAATTCCAATCTGTTCTGTCCCTTCGAGCCGGGCCTGTTCACGTGGATCTATCAGGCGATCATGGATTACGGGGATGAATTTTTCCATCTGGCCGATATGCCATCGTATCTTGAAGTCCAGGAGCAGGTCGGATGGGAGTTCAACGACACGCCAACCTGGGCCACCAAGGCGATTTTAAATGTGGCCCGCATTGGCAAATTCTCCAGCGATCGCACGGTGAGGGAATACGCCCGCGACATTTGGCACATCAAGAGCACCTAAAGACGTCTTGCCATGGCGCTTATCAGCTTGGGATGATGGCGATCACATCCCTCAAATTCAGCATGCCATCCTTGTGGCAATCGGCGTAACCTGACAACGAGGCCTCTCCCCCAAGGAGGAACCTGAGAAGGTCGCTGGCATCTCGGCGGTCGACAGTCCCATCGCCATTCACATCACAAGATTCAGCGATCTTGACGACACGCCAGGTCCCGACGTCAACAGTACAGGTCTCATCGCTGATATATAGCGTCAACGCGAATCTTTGCAAGGAGCCTATAGGGAAGGCCGGTTCTTACGCGTGTGCGCAGGCGATGCGCCCGGCGCTGATCGATACCTGGGATATTTGCCTCAAACCCTAGAAGTACATACAATGGCGCTCTGTGCCCAACGCTGACCGTGCCACTGCACCAGTTGCACCCGAAGCCCATGAGAACCTTGAGGACGGATAGGAGAGACTATGCCTACGATTGTACGAGTCTATACCGGCGATGACGGCCAGTCACACCTTGAAGAGGTCCCCTTGTCGCTGCAGCCCTTCGTGGACACGGAAGGCGCGTATGGGGAAGGCACTCCCCTCCAGCATGCGACGGGGATTACCTTTCGGGTCGCCCCTCCCGGGTATGTCCTACAGTGGCACTGCGCCCCCCGACGACAATATACGATCACGCTCTCGGGGGAGGCCGAAATCGAGGTCGGAGATGGGACGGTCAGGAAAGTTGGCCCGGGGGATGTGCTGCTCGCGGAAGATTTGACGGGCCAGGGCCACATCACGCGCGTCGTGGGGAACCAGCCACGGTTTTTTGTGGTCGTGCCCTTACCTTAAGAACTGACTTCTTCGGGGTTCTCAGACCTTGGACAGCATGGCGCGTAAGACGCCGGTAGGGCAGGAGAGCAGCGCTAACACAGCTCCATGGAGGTTCCGATGGCCCAACCCACACCTGTATTGACCACAGAGCAATGGACCGAGCGCCTACACGCATGGGCGGTTGAGCGCTGGGGAGAAGCGCGAGCGCAGGCCATTCGTGAGGAAATCGAGGCGACAGCGGAGCACTTGCTCATTGTATCGGAGTACCCACTGGCGATGGAACAGATCCCTGCCTTCTTCTTTGCAGAGGTGTGAGCGGTGAACTGCTTTCGATGCATCGCCCGCACAGGTAGAGCTCGCAGAGAGACCTCTCGTTAGTCGACGTGGGCGGCATGCATGGCACGCCAGATCTTCTCTGAAGTCATGGGCGTGTCGATGTGCCGCACGCCAAAGCCCGACAGCGCGTCCAGCACCGCATTGGCCACGGCGGCAGGGGCGGCCACTGTCGGCAACTCCCCCACACCTTTGATCCCAAGCGGGTTCATGGGCGAGGGGGTCTCAATCGTGGCGGTGATCATCTCCGGTAGCCCTGCCGCCACCGGCAGAGCGTAGTCCAGCAGACTCCCCGTCAGCGGCTGTCCATCTGGGCTATAGACCATGCCTTCCCAGAGCGCCTGTCCAATGCCCTGGACGATGCCGCCGTGTACCTGCCCTCGCACCAGCAGCGGGTTGATGATGTGGCCACAGTCGTGCACGGCGATATAGCGGACGATTTGGACCTCGCCGGTCGCACGGTCCACCTCCACCACAGCCACATGGGCGCAAAACGCGTGCGGGTTTTGGTAGGGAGCCCCGAGCACGAAGCGCCCGATGAACTGCAGTCCCGCCTCACTCCCTGGTAGCCCTTGCGCCTCATGACCGGCAGCAGTGACGAGATCTGCAACGGTGATGGCCCGCGCTGGCTGCCGGCGATCGAAGATCCGGCCATCCTGCAGGACGATTTCCTCCGGCGCACAGCTCAGCACGGAGGACGCCTGCTGGACCAGCTGCTGGCGTGCCTGCTGGGCCACCACATACAGTGCCGAGCCGCCCACCACCGTGCCGCGCGTTGATCCGGTGCCGCCGCCGGACGGGACGATGGCAGTATCCCCGTGCAATACGCGTACGTGGTCGGGTGTGACCCCGAGTGCATCGGCGACGATCTGCGCAAAGGCTGTCTCCGAGCCTTGGCCATGGGGTGAAACACCGGTGCGGGCAACAATGGACCCCGATGGCTCGATCGTGAGCCATGCCTCCTCGACGCGGGAGTCTCCGGAGCCGCCGGACATCTTGATGACCGTCGCCAGCCCGACGCCGATGAGCGGCTCACGGGGGTCTTCCCTGCGCCCAGCCTTGTCGCGCCAGCTCTGGTAATCCACCAGTTTCAGGGCGCGGTCCAACACTGCCTCATAATTGCCGGAGTCGTAAGTCAAGCCAGTGGGGGTCTCATATGGGAAGGCATCTGGCGCAATAAAATTCTTTCGTCGCACCTCGGCGGGGTCCAGGCCCAGCTCCTGGGCAATCAAGTCGATGGTGCGCTCCATGCAAAACGCCGCTTCGGGTCCTCCCGCACCACGATACGCACCGGTCGGAGGCTTGTTGGTGATCACCCCCAGCACCTCAATCCTGGCAGCGGGTGTTTTATACGGCCCAATGATGCGGTGGCTGGCCCGGTAGGGAGGCCCCGGCGTCGAATTGCCGAAGTACGCCCCCGCGTCGGCCACGATGCGCAGCCGGATGCCCAACAGCAGCCCATCGTGTGTCACCGCTGCTTCGACGTCGACGACATGCCCTCTACCGTGGAATCCCAGCATATTTTCCTGACGGTCTGCCACCCACTTGATGGGTTGTCCCAGGGTCACGGCGAGGTAGGCGATGGCCACATCTTCCGGGAAGACGCCGCCCTTCTCGCCAAAGCCACCCCCGACATCGGGGGCGATGACGCGCACCCGACTCTCTGGCCGAGTGAGCAACCGAGCGAGTTGTCTACGCACTCGGTGCGGTCCTTGGGTGGAGGCCCAGATGGTGAGAAGGTCCTCCTGGGGCTGGTAATGCGCCACTAGCCCGCGCGTTTCGAGTGGCACTGGGGCCAGGCGCTGCACCTCATAGCGCTGCCGGATGATCCGATCCGCCTGTGCAAAGGCGGCGTCCAAGTCTGCCCCCTGGCGGTCATGGCGGATGCGGAGGGCGATGTTGGTCCCTATCTGCTCATGGATAGGGTGAGAGTCCTCTCGAGCCGCTTCCAGAGGGTCGAGGATGGGTGGCAGCGGTGCATAGTCCACCTCGATAAGATCCACGGCATCACGCACTACATAGCGGTCCTTGCCTACCACCACCGCCACGGGCTGTCCGACATAGCAGACCTTGTCCCGAGCCAGCACGGGCTGCTCGGGACCGTGCATCAGCTCGACCTGCCACTCCCCTTCCATGGCTCTGGTGGGTAGATCGCCTAGCGCACCAGCGATATCCGCTCCGGTGAGCACTGCCACCACTTCGGGCAGTCGGCGGGCGGCCTCGACAGCGATGGACGTCAGGCGGGCATGCGCATAGGGACTTCGTAGTATGCAGGCGTAGAGCATGTTCGGGAGTTGAATATCATCGACAAACGAGCCGTGACCGGTCAGAAGCCGAGGGTCTTCGAAGCGCTTCAACGGCTGGCCTGCATAGCTCATCCTGCTTCTCCTTCTGTTGCCAGGGGAAAGTAACCGGCGATACATGATTCAGGTTAGGCGGTGAGATTTTCCCCTACTCGAACCCCCCGCCTCGCATGGGGGAGGGCCGGGTAGGAGTTTGCAGCCGATGGATGTGTGGTGCGACCCCCTCTATGGCAATTCGCGTATCCTAGCGCGGACGAGACACCAGGTCATAGTGTTGTGCCGCTTGGCCAAGAATTTCGTCCAGGTCTTCGGCCAATAGGTACCGCGCCTGGATCAAGGCTTCGGTGGCCTTTCTGACCTGCTCCAAGTATGCCTCTCGGGAGGCATAGCGCTCGGCAATTGAGAGCCGTGGATCCCCCGTGGCCTCGCGCGCTTCGCGTGTGGCTGGGAATGGAATCGTCGAGCCGACCAGGGTGCCGCCAGTTGCCCCACCGGTCGAGAGGGTCTGGCCTGCCCCGCTGATGTCCTGGTGACGCGTATTCCATCCCGTCAGCGTCGCTAACGGAACTGTTTGGTAGGGCAGCAGCACCCCGCAGACTTCGTTACCGTCTTGATCAACCGCAGGGACCAAGCACGGGTAGGGCTTCCCCACCTTTGGGGGTACCGTGGTCGCGATGCCCTCTTCTGGCCCAAAGTCGAGACGGCTAAAATGTCGTACGGGCTCGGGGAAGTTGACTCCAGGGATGGATTTGAAGACTCCAGCGACGCGCTCTGGCGACACTGCCGTGCCGTTATCGAGGCGGGGATACCGACTGGCTGGGGCGGGTTCGCCGGCAGTGACCCAGCGGTCCAGGTTGACCAGTGCAGCGCGGAGCAGCGGCCGGTAATCAGTCCAGTTGAATGGCTGTTGGCCGCGAGCGCCTTGCCGTGCGTCTTTATCTTGCAATGGGAAGGTGCCCATCGGATGCTGGCATCCGCCGAAATGGTAGATGCGTACCGATTCCGGCACCTCCAGGTCACGGTTGCCGGCGATGTCGATATGCACCAGAGCGCCGTGGCCGCCCCAATATTCGGACGATGTATAGGTATGCATCACCTTCGGTAGGTTACCCTGGGAAGCCTGCCGGGACAGCAATCCCGCGGTGTGGCCCGTCTCCGGGTCAGTTTGCGTGATGTCGCTGTAAGGAAATAGGCTATTCGGGCTCCGGCTGGCCTGGCTGGATGGCTGGGCAAACCGATGGTTGAACTCGCCATGCTTGCCGCCACCGACATGAGGGATGAGCCCGTCGAAGACCATGCGGTCCTGTTCATCCTGGTTCAGCCCCAAATATAAGAAATGACGCAGGAAGCGCCCGCTTTGAGACACGCCGAAGCTGTAGGCGTACTCGAGATCGCCCGCGCAGGGGTTGCCCTCCTCGGCAGCGCCGTACTTGAGAAATGCCCCCAGATCACGCGTGGCCAGCAAACCACACCCCGCGATTGGCGCGCCCGTGGTGGTATAGATCACCTGGTAGACCTTGCCGGGCTTAAACCCCGAGCCCATGTATACGTGCGAGGCATCGGGCACGACACAACCATTGTCAAGCCGCGCGAAGCCCCACTGGTCACGGGGAATGATGCGCTCCGGGGCATCTTCGTGGTCCTGCTCGGTCAACACCGCATCCTGATCGTCCAGCTGATGCGTGGGATATGCACGATGAATGCGATCGGCCAGGTATTGCACGCTTGTGGGAGCGTCAGGCACAAAGGTCACAACGATCTTGCCTGAGATGGGGCCTTCGGCCGAGACAGCCTCCGGCGCTCGGATACGCATGAGACCGGGAGCATCAGGGACATCATGTTGCCAGCCACACCAGGCGACGGTATATCCCTGGCGCATCAGGAAGCCATTGCCTGGGTCCAGAGGTTCAGTGGGGAGCACATCAGGGGCGCTGTTGATATTCCGTAGCACCGGACCGCGGCCGCGGTTGAGGATATCGAACAGTAAGCGGTGATTCCCTCGTTGCGGCTCCACCGGCCTGAGGAGGCGCCAATCTGCTGAGAAGTGTACCTGGCCATTGGCGTCTTGTGGCGCGAGCTTTAGGTCAGTGATGAGGTGGTTGGCCAAATGGCTGGGATCAACCGCGAAGTGGACGATACCGTCGAGTTGCTCGTAGGGACCAACATTGCCGAAGGCTTTTTCTTGCGCGAAGGGCCGTCGGGACGTAATCAGCAATTTGGTAACCGCCATTGTGCACCTCCATGAGGGAATGACTCGGCTCGTGCAGAGCCGTTGGCGTTGTCATAGCGGATAGATCAGTGAATTGGGAATCAACTCGCTGTCGAAGATCACCAGCTTCTCTTTGAACTTGAGACTGCCGCCGACGTCCACAAGCGTATCGTGGCACCGCCCGACGCTGAAGACACGCGTCAGCTCGTCGCGCAGGGTCTCGAAGGCGGCATAATTGACGTGTACTTCGAGCCGGTCGTCCTGCCACCCCAGGATGCGGATGTTACTCACCAGCCGTCGCATGTACCGCGGGGCATAGACCGACGTCTGCCGGATCGCCACGACGCGGTCTTGCAAATAGCCTTTGCTCTCGCAGTGCAGCGTGGCGATGGGGAGCCCGCGCTCAAAGTTCTCGCGCGGGATGATGCGGTAGATGGCGTCGTCGGTGAAAAATTCCGGCCACTCCTCGAACCGTTCCTCGTCAAGACAGGCCACGTATTCGGCATACAGCTCTTCGACATCGAGGCGCAGGTCGCGCCGATGCAGCGTGCGGAAGTTTTCGCTTGCGGTCATGCGCCCCCCGTCACAGTTCCATCACCCGCCGATAGTAGTCATAAAACGACCGGATCGCCCCTTCCGTGACCATGTGCGATTCCGACTCCTGCCAGTCGCGACCACCCATCTCCATGACGCCAGTCCCTTCCGGGTACTGCCGGAGGCCTTCCTGTGAGAATTTGATCACCTCGCTGTCGTCGAGAGAGACAAACCCGGCTGGACCCATCAGGTTTGCCTGCCGGATGCGCCGGTGGCGCAGGTCATCCGGCTCGTCCTTATAGCCAAAGAACGTCCAGGCGAGCTCGAAAGATTCAGGCCCCTTGGTGACAAGCTGGCGCATCGCCAGCGTGTTCGATTGCTGCTGAATGATGAGGTTCGGCCACAGCGTCATCATCACCACCGTGTACTCGGGAAACTCCCGGACTGGCTGCAGTATACTCGGGTCTCGCAACGTGAAGTGTTCCAAAAGCGATTTCATCTCGGCGTTGTCGGACGTCCGCTGCTGCTCGCCTCGCCATGAGATCAAAGCGCCGTGGCGGCCGGTCTTGTCGACCTGCACTTTCGACGGGTTGTCGGCTCGGAAGAGACCGAAGGTCACGAGGAACACATGTAGGAGGCTGGCGTGGTAGGGGTCCTTGATGTTCTCGAACATCAGCTTCCAGTTGGCCGGGATGAGTTGTCTCGAGTACCCCAGTACCTCGATCTCCCGGCCATCGAAGACGCGGTCGAAGAGTTTAAGCATGTCCAGACCGAGGTAGTCTTCGAGTGGTTCGACCTCGTCCGCGAACGAGGCAAACACGACACCATGGCGTGTCGCGACTTGTAACTTTCGTAGGCCGTGTTGTTTCAGAGCGAAGTCGGCGGGCATCCCCCCCTGCTGCTTAATGCCATGGCGAAATGGCACACCGATGAGGTCGCCCTGCAGATTGTACGTCCACTGGTGGTACGGGCACATGAACTCGGTGGCATGACCGAGGTGCGTCTGGCAGAACTGTACACCGCGATGCGCGCAGCGGTTCTCAACCACGTTGAGGCCGCCAGCTTCGTCACGCACTACGACGACCGGCTTATCGCCGATAATAGTACGCTTGAAGTCGCCCGCTGTCGGGATCTCAGCTTCAAGCGCGACATAGGCCCAGGAGCGCCCGCAGAAGATGCGCTCCTGCTCGCGCGCATAGACCTCCGGGTCGGTATAGACCCAGTATGGAATGCGAGAAATACCTTCTTTGGGCCACTGGTGACGCACAACCATTGGCTGCCCTCCTGCTTCTGATGGGATTTTCAAGACGACGCATGGCACCGGTACTTGCCAGAGGATGATTCGATTGTAGACGGCAAGCATACATAGATCAATCTCGATTTTCACCACGACGATGCAAGCTTCGGCGAGATCCCCAGAGACCGCGACGATCATGGGCATCGTCGTGGTCGCCTGTACAAACATGGCCACTACCTCCTTTACGCCAGTGGGGAATTGCGCCGACTCGCGAAGAGGCACCGAGACTCGTGACCCCATGACCCGTGACACCATCCCCCTGCTGTGATATACATCCCCCGCTCGGATGCCGAGAGCAGGGGAGCCGCGTAAGTGTCCACCGAAGACTTCGCGCAACTACAACTCCAGTTTGTGGATCAGACGCAAAGGCGCTACGAAGTGATCCGTCCGATGGTCCCCTTTGCCGACAGGACGCCACGGCAACGCGCTCTGGCAGGCGAGTGCGGTCTCCTGTCAAGGGCACCTGGGGCTATGGGACTATCACGCCCAGCCCGACCGCTACCAGGCTCGGCTCCAGGTCATCCAACTCTATTACCACGGCTGGAATAAAGGGAGCATTTTCTAGGAACTGTCCGACAGTCAGAAGCGTATGAAATGCAATAACCCTTTGCAGTTCCTTACCGTTGCCACCTCCTCGAGCGCCTGGGGATCGACATGAAGCTTGCTCACCGCTGCATGCCCCATTTGCGGACGGTGTGGGTCTCGACCGTGCGGAAGATGACGCTCTCGACGAGCAGGCCGATGATGATCACAGTCATGAGGCCGGCGAACACGTAAGCCGTCTCGAGCTGATTGCGGTTCTCGAAGATAAACCACCCTAGGCCGCCCGAACGCGACGACACGCCGAACACAAGCTCCGCGGCGATGAGCGTGCGCCAGGAGAAGGCCCAGCCGATCTTGAGGCCGGCGAGAATCGATGGAAACGCGGCCGGGATCACGATCTGTATCACGTAGCGCACACCACGCAGGCCGTAATTCTGGCCGGCCATGCGCTGCGTCTCGGGGACGGCGAGGAACCCAGTGTGGGTGTTGAGCGCCACCGCCCACAGGACGGAGTGGACGATGACGAAGACGAGGCTCGGGATGCCGAGCCCGAACCACAGCAGGGCGAGCGGCAGCAACGCAATCGCGGGCAGTGGGTTGAACATTGCCGTGAGCGTCGACAGGAGGTGGGTGCCAATGCGCGTCGACACGGCGAGGGTCGTGAATACCGCCGCGAGCGCGATGCCAGCTGCGTAGCCCATAAGCAGCACCCGGATTGTGGTGAGCGTGCGCTCGATCAGCGGCCCACGCACCGGCCTGAGATGAGCATCGGGAACATCACGTTCTGCTTCACCGTCTTCCAGGGCAGGAGCTGGTCGAACTCCTGGAACACCATCATGTGGTCGGGGCCGGGCCGCTCGATGACCCGGCCGTCGAGCCGCATCGTCCCTTCGACCGGCTTCATGAAGCCAGCGACACCCTTGAGCAGTGTCGATTTGCCGCAGCCCGAGGGCCCCAGCAGCACGAAGCGGTCCGATGGCCAGACCTGAAAGCTGACACGGTAGGTCGCGGTGACGAGGTGCTGGCGCGTCTTGTACTGTAGTGTCACCCCGTCGACCTCGAGCAGGAGCCCCTTGGCCCCGTTCGCGGTGCATGCGTCCATCCGTTCCTCCCCCCTCTGCCGCTGTCGGACCGTGCCGCCTCAGCTGCCCATTACACCATGAATGTCGGGGAAGTAATAGTCCTTCCACGAGGCCGGCGTGTTCCGGAGCGAGCCCACCTGGTGCATGAACTCAGCGTACTTGAGGGTGTTGAGCGGCACAATCGTGTGCTTGATATCCGGGCTGTCGAGCATCTTGCCGATATAGGTCTCGGAAAGCTTCGACTTCTCCTCGTCGATATAGATCTTTACCGACGGACCGCGGTTCTTCTGGATGAACTCGTGCGCTTCGGTCAGTGCTTCAACGAACGCCTTGTAAGTGCGTGGGTTCTCGTGGCGGAACTTCGACGTCGTGAAGGCCGAGTTGAACGTCGCCGCGCCACCCAGCACGTCGAAGGAGCTGAACACCTTCTTCACCTCCGGATCCTCGAGCTGCTGGAACTGGAACGGCGGGCTGGTCAGATGCGCCGTAATCTCCCACTTGCCCGAGAGCAGTGCCGCCGTGGCGTCCGGATGCGACAGTGACACGGTCAGGTGATCGAGCTTGGTGTGTTGGCCGACGCCGAACGCCGCCAGCTGACCGTGATGTTTTGTGACCTGGTGGGCTCCACGCGGCTCTCTGGTCAGCTTGACCCCGAAGACCTGTGCGCGGTGGTCCGCGCCTACCAGGAGGCCGCGGCCGAGGTCATCCAGCCCTATAACGGCCATATCGCCCAATACCTCGGCGATGGGCTGCTGGTCTATTTTGGCTACCCTGTGGCCCATGAAGACGCTGCCCGGCGCGCCGTGCACACCGGTCTGGGCATTGTCCAGGCGATCGCGACCCTGAATACTCGTCTGGCGGCACAGTACGGCGTCGAACTCGCTGTACGGCTCGGCATCCACACCGCCCCGGTCGTGGTGGGGCAGATGGGGGGTGGCGGGCGTCACGAGCACCTGGCGCTCGGGGAAATGCCCAACATTGCGGCGCGGCTCGAAGGTCTCGCCCCGGCCAATGCGGTGGTGATTAGCGCCGTGACGGCCCGGCTGGTGCAGGGCACCTTTGCCCTGGAGGACCTGAGGGCGCACACGCTCCACGGGGTTGCAGAGCCCATGGTGGTGAGCCGTGTGCATGGCTTGCTGGTGGCGCCCAGCCGTGACGAGGAGTTTGTGACTGCCATGGTGCCGCTCCTAGTCGGGCGGGAAGAGGAAAGTGGGCTGCTGCGCCGCCGCTGGGACTACAGCACAGCCGGGGTGGGGCAGGTCCTCTTGCTCAGCGGCGAAGCCGGCATTGGCAAGTCGGCCCTGGTGGAGCGGCTGCGGGCGCAGGTGCGCACCGAGGGGAGGCCCCGTATGGCCTTGCGCTGTTCGCCCTATCACACCACCAGTGCCCTCTATCCGGTGATCACCCATATCGAGCGCCTGTTACAGTTGGAGCCGGACGATCCTCCCGCCACCAGGCTGGCCAAATTAGAGGCGGGGCTGCGGCCCTATCCCCTGCCACTGGCTGAGGTGGTGCCACTGTTCGCCGGGTTGCTATCGGTGCCGCTGCCGGCGGAGCGCTATGCGGCGCTAGCGGTGACACCGCAGCAGCAGAAGCAGCAGGCGCTGGACACGCTGGTGGCGTGGCTGGCAGCAGAGGCCGAACGGCAGCCGTGCTGGTGGCGTGGGAAGACCTGCACTGAGCCGATCCCACGACGCTGGAGGTGCTCGGGCTGGTCATCGAGCAGGTGCCCACCGTGGCCATGCTGCACGTGCTGACCTCCCGCCCGGAGTTCAGCCCGCCCTGGCCCCAACGCTCTCACATGACTCCTCTCGTGCTCAATCGCCTGGATCGCCCGCAAGTCGAGGCGCTGATCGCCAAGCGGGCGGGCAGCAAACCCCTCCCGCCCGAGGTGGTGCAGTACATCGTAGACAAAACGGATGGGGTGCCGCTGTATGTCGAAGAGCTGACAAAGATGTTGCTAGCCTCTCCACTGCTATGGGAAGAGGCGGACCAGTATGTGCTCACCGGGTCACTGCGCATGATGGCGATTCCGGATACCTTACAGGATGCGCTCATGGCCCGGCTGGATCAGCTCACGACGGCCAAAGAAGTGGCGCAACTCGGGGCTGTACTGGGGGGGAGTTTGCCTATGCGCTGCTCGCGGCCATTGCCCCGCAGGACGAGGACACTTTGCACGCGGGGCTGACGCAGTTAGTGGGGGCCGAACTCCTCTACCAACGGGGGCGGCCGCCGCGGGCCAGGGATGTTTTCAAGCACGCCTTGATCCAGGATGCGGCCTATGCGTCGTTACTCTAGAGCACACGGCAACAGGTCCGCCAGCAGATTGCCCAGGTGTTAGAAGCCCGGTTCCCCGCGCTTGTGGAGACGCAGCCGGAGCTGGTGGCCCAGCACCACACCGCGGCGGGCTGCGCTGAGCCGGCGGTGCGCTACTGGCAGCGGGCGGGCCAACACGCCAGCGACCGCTCGGCCTATCTGGAAGCCATTAGCCACTGCACCACCAGGATCGAACTACTCACGACCCTGCCAGAGTCGCCCGAGCAAACCCAGCAGGCTTTGACCCTGCACATCGCCCTCGGCGCAGCCCTGCAGACGACCACAGGGCTCGCAGCGCCTGAGGTGGAGCACACCTACACCCAGGCACGCGCGTGGTGTCAGCAGGTGGGCGAGACGCCAGAGCTGGTTCCGGTCCTGGTTGGTCTGTGGCGGTATTATAATACACGGTCACAGTTGCACACCGCGCGAGAGCTCGGCGAAACCCTGCTGCGCCTGGCACAACATACCCATGACCCCGCGCTTGCTGTCGTTGCCCACTATGCCCTCGGGTCGACGTGGCTCTGGCTTGGCGCGTTGCCGGCTGCTCGCCAGCACCTCGAGGAAGGCATCTCTGGGAGGCCTATGGAACGAGCATACGTGGGTGGGCCATGGCCATGCAGGGCCAGGGCGCGGAGGGGATGACACAGGTCCGCCAGGGGATCGCCGCCGGGCGGGCCACCGGGGCAATGCTGCGCGTCCCATACTTTAGCGCCTTGCTGGCAGAAGTCGCTGCCCACCTGGGCCACACAGAGGACGGCCTCCAGGCGCTGGCCGAGGCCCACACCCTGGTGGAGCAGCAGGAGGAACGCTGGTGGGAAGCGGAAGTCTCTCGCCTCCAGGGCGTCTTGCTCCTGCGACAGACGGGGACACCGCAGGTAGAGGCGGAAACCTGGTTGCGGCGGGCTCTAGACGTCGCCCGCCGCCATGAGCCTCAGTCGCCTGTGGCAGCAGCAGGGCAAGCAGGTCGAAGCGCGTGCGCTGCTTACCCGTATCTATGGCTGGTTCACCGAGGGCTTTGATACCGTCGACCTCCAGGAGGCCAAGGCGCTGCTGGAGGAGCTCGCGTAAATTGCTGTTCCATTGCTAGAGCGCCGAGCAAAGCTCGGCCCTGTCAGCCGGGGGGAGGTCCCGGCTCCGGAAGCCCTGGCCAGGCACCGGATACCGAGTGTTGCACGGCCGAAGGTCACGACGGTCATGAAGCGTACACAGGGAGCTGATGGGCCGCAATGCGCAAGCGTGAATGGATTGAGCCCCGTGATGAACAGAGAACTGTGGGTGCCGACATGGTTAGCAACATGGAAGGCTCTATCAGAGGGGCCAACGGCCAAGGTCCCGGCGAACCCACCGGGGTCGAAGACCGTGGCACGTCAGCAGGGCAGGGTCGGGAACTGGGGAGATCCGATGCGCTCCTCCAGCTTGGGGGTAGGGCGGCACAACCGGCACACCGGGAGGCTGCCCAACGGCGCATCGGAAGTCGGATGCCCCCAGATGCGCGAGGATGCGGGGTAATGCCCACCGAGCAAAGGGGGGCACATGGCGTCAAGGACTCGATAGCCACGCCGTCCGCCCGCAGAGGCGGAGCCACGGCGACCACCGGTGTCGAGTCCATCGCCAGACGGGCGCGCAGGCAGTCAGGGGCAACATACACAGCCCTGATGCCTCACTTCACGGTGGACAACCTGCGGGCCTGCTTCGAGGCGCTCGATGGCACCAAGGCGCCCGCAGTCGATGGAGTGACCAAGGCGATGTACGGGGAGCAACCTGGAGGACAATCTCCGGGCGCTCCATCAGAAGCTGCGCCAGATGGCGTATCGGCCCCAACCGGTACGCCGGGTCGACATCCCGAAGGAGGATGCCACGACGCGCCCCCTCGGGATCAGCTGCACGGAAGAGAAGATCGTCCAGGAGCTGACGCGCCGTATCCTGGAGGCGATCTATGAGCCGGGGATTTGCGAGACCTCCTATGGCTTCCGGCCAGGGCGGAGCTGCCATGATGCCCTGCGCCGGCTGAACCGGAAGGTGATGCGCGCTCCGGTCAACTGGATTGCCGATCTGGACTTAGCCCAGTGCTTTGACACCATGCCGCACACGGACATCTTGGCCGGCTTGGCCGAGCGTATCAAGGATAAGAAGTTCTTACGCCTGATCGCGCGGATGCTGAAGGCCGAGGTCCAGACGCCAGGCGGGGTGGTGCAGGATGAACTGGGCAGCCGGCAGGGCTCGATGGTCTCGCCGGTCATCGCAAACGTGTTCTTGGACAAGGTCCTGGATCAGTGGGTGGCCACCGCGGTCAAGGCCCACTGCTGGGGCTATGTGGAACTGATTCGCGATGCCGACGACACGCTGCTCGTCTTCGAGCGTGAAGACGATGCCCAGCGAGTTAGGCGGGTGCTCCCCTTGCGGCTGGCCAAGTTCGGGTTGCGTCTCAACGCCCAGAACACGCGGCCCGTGCCCTTCGGCAAACGCGCCGCGTGGCGTGCGCTCAAGGCGGAGCTCCACCCGCCCACGCTCGCCTTCCTCGGCTTCACCCACGACTGGGGGCGCAGCCGACGGAAGCTGGTGCGCCTGAAGCGCAAGACCTCGAAAAGCGGCGACGCCGCGCCCTGGTGGCCATGAACCAGTGGCTGCGTCAGGAGTGCAACGAGCGCACGCTGCCCGACCTCTGGCAGGCGATTGCCCACAAGATGCGTGGGCATGTCAACGACTTTGGCGTGACGGACAACAGCCCCGCCCTGTAGCAGTTTGACCACGCGGTCCGGCGGCTGGTGTACAAGTGGTTGAATCGCCGCAGCCAGCGGCGCAGTTTCTCGTGGGAGAGCTTCCGCCGGCACGAAGCCCGGCACCCGCTCCCACGCCCAGGCCCCTTGGTCTCACTCAATCCCGTGTGGCGAACGGCTCCATGAAGAGGCTTGTGCGGGAAAACCGCCGGCAGGCTTCTGTGAGGGGGAGACTTCCAACGGTGCAGGGTCGACTACTGTGACACTCCCGAGACCAAAAGTCGGGAGCAACAGGGAATACAATGCAGACCTAACCACTGGAGGAGTGCCTCCTACTCGACCTCATAGGCCACGTACGTGTAGCCATAGGGGGGATTTCCCCAGTTCACGCGCGCTTGGCGGGCGGCAAACAACCGCCCGAGGCGCGTCCGCTCCTGGATCAGCGCCCGTACATACTCCGCAAAGACCCCCTGCATCTGGAGCAGCATCTGTTCGGCAGGGCTCGTGCCGAGGGACTGCTGCACAAAGACGACCGCGCACCCACCCCTGAGGAACTCCTCGACCAAGACCACCTGATAGGCATAGCGGCGGGCCAGCCGGTCCGGGTCCGTGACCAGCAGCACCTCGAAGGCGCCTTCGGCCACCAGATCGCGTAAGCGATCGAGGGCTGGCCGATCAAGGCGAGTGCCACTGACCCCGTCATCAATGAACACACTGCCTGGCGCAACGTCATAGCCATGGGTTGCAGCGCTTTGATAGAGCAAGTCCACCTGGCT
>Ga0137403_10000928_pt1 | contig 37432 bp, 29 predicted proteins | sample CZOMad2_1_16fung_FD_122057 | JGI IMG/M metagenome (GOLD analysis project Ga0137403, IMG submission 122057) | Vadose zone soil fungal communities from Angelo Coast Range Reserve, California, USA - CZOMad2_1_16fungal (Hybrid Assembly) | ecosystem: Environmental > Terrestrial > Soil > Vadose zone... | reverse complement strand
CGGCGACCGAGTCGCGTGGCGGAAGTGCTCCGGCCGGTTCGGGAGGGGCTGGCGTTCGGGGCCTGGCTGGCGGGGGGGCGAGTGGTGCGCCGTCACATCGAGTGGTTTCTCCGCGAGGGCCGGGCCGGGCGGCCGCTCTCGTCGGGGGACGACGTGGTGGCGGCGGGCGTGCCGCGCGGGCCGCTCGTGGGGCAGGCCCTGGCCCACTTGCGCGATCTGAGCCTCGACGGCCGGGTGCGTACGATAGAGGAGGAGCGCGCGGCGGTTGCCGAATGGATGAAGGGCATGGCGACGAAAGGAGATCTCGGGTGACGCCGAAATTCATCTTCGTGACGGGCGGCGTCGTGTCGTCCCTGGGGAAAGGGCTGGCCGCGGCCTCTATCGGCTCGCTGCTCGAGGCCCGGGGATTCCACGTGACACTGCTCAAGATGGATCCGTACATCAACGTCGACGCGGGCACCATGAGCCCGTATCAGCACGGCGAAGTCTACGTGACCGATGACGGCGGCGAAACGGATCTCGACCTCGGCCACTACGAGCGTTTCACCGGGGCGCGCATGACCCGGGACAACAACATCACCACGGGCAAGGTCTACGGCACGGTGATCGAGAAGGAGCGCCGGGGCGACTACCTCGGCCGCACCGTCCAGGTCATTCCCCACATCACCGACCAGATCAAGGCGGCCATTCGCAAGGTCGCCCAGGGCGTGGACGTGGTCATCGTGGAAATCGGCGGCACGGTGGGCGACATCGAGGGGTTGCCCTTCCTCGAAGCGGTGCGCCAGTTCAAGAAGGACGTGGGCAAGGACAATGTCATCTACGTCCACCTCACCCTCGTACCGTTTATCAGCGCGGCGGGAGAGCTCAAGACCAAGGCCACGCAGCACTCGGTGAAGGAGCTGCGCGCCATCGGTATCCAGCCGGACGTGCTCCTCTGCCGCACCGACAAGGAGCATCCGCTGACTCCCGGCATCAAGTCCAAGATCGCCCTCTTCTGTGACGTCGAGGAGGAGGCGGTGGTGGCGGCCCGCGACGTGGACACCATCTACGAGGTGCCGCTTGCCTTCCATGAGCAGGGGCTCGACGAGAGCGTATGCAAGCTTCTTGGCCTGCCCTCGCGGCCCACCGATCTCTCCCGCTGGGAAGAAATCGTTCGCCGCGTCAAGGCCCCGCGCAGCCGCGTGCGCATCGGCATCGTCGGGAAGTACAACGAGGTCAAGGACTCCTACAAGAGCCTGTTCGAGGCGCTGACCCATGGCGGCATCGCCCACGAGGTGGCGGTGGACGTGGTATGGCTCGACGCGGAGCGGCTGGAGCGGGAGGGCATCAGCGGACACGTGGAAGGGCTGGACGGCATTCTCGTGCCCGGGGGCTTCGGCGACCGGGGGATCGAGGGCAAGATCCAGGCGATCCGCTACGCGCGCGAGCGGCACGTGCCGTACTTCGGCATCTGCCTCGGCATGCAATGCGCGGTGATCGAGTATGCGCGCCACGTCTGCGGGCTCGAGGGCGCGAACTCCACGGAGTTCGCGCCGAGGCCGACCCACAATGTCATCGACCTCCTGCCCGAGCAGCGGAACATCACGGACAAAGGCGGGACGATGCGACTCGGCCTCTACCCGGTGACGCTCGCCGAGGGCACTGACGCCTCGAAAGCGTACGGGGAGGGGGCGATCCGGGAACGCCACCGTCACCGGTACGAAGTCAACAACGACTATCTCCCGACCCTCGAGAAGAACGGGCTCAAGATCTCCGGTGTCTGGGCCGAGAAGCAGCTGGTGGAGATCATCGAGCTGGCCGGCCATCCGTGGTTCGTGGCGGGACAGTTCCACCCTGAGTTCCTGTCCAAGCCCTGGGCTCCCCACCCGCTCTTCGCGGCCTTCATCCGCGCCGCCATGGATCATCAGACCGCGGCATGACCACGCCGCCGTCGACGCGCCCCATCACCATCGCCGGTCTCACCATCGGCGGCGGCGCGCCCCTCGCCCTCATCGGCGGGCCCTGCGCCATCGAGGACGAGCGGCACGCGCTGATGATGGCCGAGCGGCTCCAGCGCATGACGGCGGAGGCCCGCGTGCCCTTCATCTACAAGTCGTCCTACGACAAGGCCAACCGGTCCTCCGTGCATTCCTACCGCGGGCCGGGGCTCAAGGAAGGGCTTCGAATACTCGCCCGGGTGAAGGAAGCAACGGGACTGCCCGTGCTGTCAGACGTTCATGACGTCTCGGAGGTGGATCCCGCGGCCGAGGTGCTGGACGTCCTCCAGGTGCCTGCGTTTCTCTGCCGGCAGACGGATCTGCTCCTCGCCTGCGGAAGAACGCGCCGGCCCGTGAACGTGAAGAAGGGGCAGTTCCTCGCTCCCCGCGACATGGGCAATGTCGTGGACAAGATCCGCTCCACGGGGAACGAGGACATTCTGCTCACCGAGCGCGGAACGTCCTTCGGCTACAACAATCTCGTGGTGGACTTCCGCGGCCTGCCCATCATGCGCGGCTTCGGCTATCCGGTGGTCTTCGACGCCACGCATTCCGTGCAGCTTCCGGGAGGCGCGGGAGACCGGTCTGGCGGCGAGCGGCAGTACGTGCAGGCGCTGGCGAGGGCCGCCGTGTCCGTTGGGGTGGACGCGCTCTTCATGGAGATCCACGAGGACCCGGACCGGACGCTGCCGGATGGACGCCCGCTCTCCGATGGGCCGAACATGCTGCGCCTCGACGATTTGCCGCGGCTGCTCGACGAGATCCTCGCCATCGTCTCGGGCCTCGGAGGCGCGTCGAGGTGAACGAGCGGGAACGGCTGCTCGCCATGGCGGACCGCGTCCTGCGTCTCGAGGCCGAGAGCATCGCGGCTCTGCGGGACCGGCTCGACGACCGCTTCGTCGAGGCCGTGGGTCTCCTCAGGCGCTGCCGCGGACGGGTCATCGTCACGGGCATGGGCAAGTCGGGCCTCATCGGCCGGAAGATCGCGGCGACCCTGGCGAGCACCGGGACGCCCGCCTATTTCCTGCACCCGGCCGAAGGCGTGCACGGCGACATCGGCATGATGGCGCGGGAGGACGTTGTTCTCGCGCTCTCCAACTCCGGCGAAACGGACGAGGTGCTGGCAGTGCTGCCGGCTATCAAGCGCCTCGGCGTCTCGTTGATTCTCCTCACGGGCAGCACCGCTTCCACGCTGGCCGGGCAGGCCGACGTGGTGCTCGACGTGGGAGTCGGCGAGGAAGCTTGTCCGATGAATCTGGCGCCGACTTCGAGCACGACCGCCGCGCTCGCCATGGGCGATGCCCTCGCCATGGCCCTCCTCGATCTGCGCGGGGTCCGTGCGGAAGACTATGCCGCGCTCCACCCCCGCGGCAGCCTCGGATGGAAGGCGCTGGGCAAGGTGGGGGATCTCATGCGCACCGGCGATACGGTGCCGGTGGTGCGAGAGGGCGCCAGCATGAAGGAAGCCATCGAGGAGATGAGCGCCAAGAACCTCGGGATGACCACGGTCGTGGACGCATCGGGCCGGCTCGTCGGGGTGATCACGGATGGCGACTTGAGGCGACACCATCTGTCTCACGGCGATCTCCTCGATCGGCGGGCGGGTGACTGCATGACGGCCAATCCCAAGCGCATAGGCGCGGACGAGCTGGCCGCCCGGGCCCTCGCGCTCATGGAAGGCGTCGTCACCAGCCTCGTGATCGTGGACGAGACGGGCCGCCCGGCGGGCGTGATTCACATCCACGACATTCTCCGCGCCAAGATCATCTAGATCGAGGGTCAGTGAAGACGCCCGCCCGGGCCGCCCGCATCCGTCTTCTCGTTCTCGATGTCGACGGCGTCCTCACCGACGGCGTGCTCGTCTACGGTCCTTCCGGCGAGGAGACCAAGCGCTTTCACGTGCGTGACGGTCTGGCCATGCAGGCCGCGCGCCGCGCCGGGATCGAGATCGCCATCGTCTCGGGACGCGCGTCGGCCGCGGTGACACGGCGGATGAGCGAGCTCGGTATCGTCGAGGTTCATCAGGGCATCACCGACAAGGCGGCTGAGCTCCGGGCCCTGCTGGGCCGACTCGCCATGGCGGCTCACGAGGCCGCCGTGATGGGCGATGACCTTCCCGACCTGCCCGTGATGAAGATGGCGGGACTCGCTCTCGCCCCGTCGGATGCCGCTCCGGAAACGAAGCGGGCAGCCGCCTGGGTTTCCCGGGCCCCCGGGGGCCGTGGAGCGGTTCGTGAAGCCGTGGAGATGCTTCTGCGCTCTCGAAAGGCGTGGCCGCCCCGTAAATAGTCGCCAGCACTTAGCCCTCGCCTCCGGTTTCTTGTTTACCTGTCCTTGGACCCTGTGCTAGCGTGGTACCGATATTGCATATATGGACAGACTAGCCGCCGGCATCGCCCTTGGAGTGATCCTCTTCGTGACCGTCGTGGTCGGCGTTCTCATAGTGAAGGGGCACCGTGTCTCGGCGCCTCGCGAAGTGGCTATGTCCTCCCAGGCCGATCAGGCGCTCAAGGAGGTCCACCTGCAAGAGGACTCGAAGAATGGCGGTTCTCGCTGGAGTCTCGACGCCGAGCGTGCCGAGTCTCTTCCCGATAGCGGCAAGACCTCCCTCTGGAAGGTCACCATCGGCGTTCAGAATACCGACCGCTCCTGGCAAGTCACGAGCGAGGAGGGTGACCTCGTCAAGGACACCAAGGACGTGGAGCTACGCGGGAACGTTGTGCTGATATCCAGCGAAGGTCTTCGCGTGGAGACGACGATTCTCCGATGGAACAATGCCGAAGGCAGAGCATGGACCGATCAGCCGGTGACGATCTACAAGGGTGACGGAGTGGTCACCGGATTCGGGCTCGAGGCGCGCCCCTCGGAAGAGATCGCGCTCGTTCGCGGCCGGGTCAAGGCGACCTTCGGAGGAGCCAAGGGGCCGGGCACCCAGTCTTCCGATTCGTCGAAAGGACTGCCGAAGCCCCTCCCCAAGAAAGCGGGCAAGCAAGCCTCCGATTCGCGCGGTGGTGAGCTCGCCGGGAAGGTCAAGTCGTGAGGAGGCTGATCATTCTAAACTTCCTCAGTTTGCTCCTGGTGGGAGTGGCCGGCGTCGAGACGTGGGCACAGGGGGCGCAGGGGAATGCCCCACGGCCTCGACCCGTCACGCCGGCTCCGAAGCCCGCGGGGCCCAGCGACCCGGCCAAGGACGACAAGAACGGGCCGGTGGTCGTGGATGCGGACAGCCTCGACAGCTTCCAGAAGCAGGGGCTGGCGATCTTCAAGGGCAATGTGATCGCGCGCCAGAACAACTCGGTCCAGTACGCGGACAAGATGGAGGTGTACACGGATTCGCAGACGGACCGGGTGGAGCGCGTCGTGTCCACCGGCAATGTTCGCATCATCACCCGTGACTGCCGCATGGGCACCGCCGAGCGCACCGAATATTACGACGCCGAGCAGCGCGTGGTGCTGATCGGCAATGCGCGGGTCTGGCGCGACTCCGATGTGGTGACGGGAGAGCGCATCACCATCTACATCGCGGAGGACCGGAGCGTCGTCGAAGGGGGCAAGCAGGAGCGCGTCAAGGCCATCTTTTACCAGCAAGGTCAGGGCCGGCCCAAATCCGAGATCAAGTTTGGGCCAGCCGGACCGATATGTCCTTGATATGGAAGGTCTGATCGCCCAGGGCTTGAGAAAGCGCTTCAGGAACCGCCTGGTGGTGGATCGCGTCAGTCTCGACATTCACCGCGGGGAGGTGGTGGGGCTTCTCGGGCCGAACGGCGCGGGCAAGACGACCTCTTTCTACATGATCGTGGGGCTCCTCAGTGCCGATGGCGGTCGGATCTTTCTCGAAGGGCAAGAGGTGACGGATCTGCCCATGTACAAGCGCTGCCGGTTGGGGATGGGGTATCTGCCCCAGGAGTCGTCGGTGTTCAGAAAGCTCACGGTGGAGGAGAATCTCCTGGCCATCCTGGAGACCCTCGATCTGTCTCAAGAGGAGCGGCGGGCCCGGCTCAAGGAGCTGCTCGCCGAACTGGATCTCACCCGGCTCGCTCGCCATCGGGCCCACACCCTGTCGGGCGGCGAGCGGCGGCGGCTCGAAATCACGCGCGCGCTCGTGACCAACCCGCGCTATCTCCTCCTGGACGAGCCTTTCACGGGCGTCGACCCCATCGCCATCGGGGACATCCAGGAGATCGTGGGCCGCCTCAAGGAACGAGGTATCGGAGTGCTGATCACCGATCACAACGTGCGCGAGACTCTCGCCATCACGGATCGCGCCTACATCCTGCACGACGGAAAGATCCTGGCCTCCGGAACGGCCAGTGAGTTGGCGAACAACCCCAAGGCCCGCGAGATCTACCTCGGCGAGAAGTTCTCGCTCTGATGCGCCCGGCCGGAGCCGCCTGACCCATGCGCCTATCACTTCGACAGACCCAGCGAGTGGTTATGACGCCGCTCCTGCAGCAGGCGATCCAGCTGCTGCAGCTCTCCACCCTCGAGCTCGAGCAGGTGGTCCGCAAGGAGCTCGAGGAGAATCCCCTCCTCGAGGAAGTCGCCGAGGAGACACAGGACGTGGACGCCGACGCCCAGCCTCCCGCCGAGGCGGGAACCACCGAGCTGGCGCCCGCTCCCACCGCCACCGAGCCCGTGTCCAAGGAGACGAGCACGGTGGACGGCGATCGCGCCGACGAGCTGCCCTTTGACTTGACCTCGGCCGTCTTCGACGAGCCCGACGAGCGCACGCCGGTGTCCATGGAAGAGCGCGAGGACCTGCCCTTCGAGAACCTGGGGCGGATCGGCACCTCTCTCGACGAGCACCTGAACGAGCAGCTGCGCCTGGCCACCGACGATCCGCGGACGGTGGCCATCGGCGAGGCGATCATCGGCAATCTCGACGATGATGGGTATCTCCGCGCCGAGGTGGCGGAGATCGCCGTCGGAATGGGCGCGTCACCCGACGAGGTGGAGAAGGTCCTGCGACTCGTCCAGGGATTCGATCCGACGGGGGTGGCCGCGCGAAGCGTGCAGGAGTGCCTCCTCCTCCAGCTCACGGCCGACGCCGAGCCCGATCCCGTGTCGGTGGAGATCGTCGAGAAGCACTTCGACGACCTGGAGCGGCGGCGCTACCCCGACATCGCCCGCGCGCTGAAGCTGTCCCTGGACCGCGTCATGGAGTCCATCGAGGAGATCCAGAGCCTCGAGCCCAAGCCGGGCCGCCGCTTCTCGACCTCGGACCAGCGCTACATCGCTCCCGACGTGTCCATCCACAAGCTCGGCGACGACTACGTGGTGGTGCTGAACGAGGAGGGCATCCCGCGTCTCCGCGTCAATGCCCTTTACCGCTCGCTCCTCCGCCGGTCGAGCGACGAGGCGAAGCAATATGTAGAGCAGAAGCTCCGCTCGGCCGTCTGGCTCATCAAGAGCGTGGAGCAGCGCCAGCGCACGCTGCGGAAGGTGACCCAGAGCCTCGTGAAGTTCCAGCGGGAGTTCCTCGACAAGGGGGTGGCCTTCCTCCGGCCCTTGGCCCTCCGGGACGTGGGCGAGGACATCGGCATGCACGAGTCCACCATCAGCCGCGTCACCACCAATAAATACGTGGAGACGCCGCAGGGGCTCTTCGAGCTCAAGTACTTCTTCCACAGCGGTATCGCATCGGACACCGGTGAGATGGTCTCCTCCGTGTCGATCAAGAAGAAGATCCGCGACATGGTGGCGGCCGAGGAGGCGACCAAGCCTCTCTCCGACCAGGATGTCGCCCTCGTGCTCCGGGGGCAGGGGCTCACCATCGCGCGGCGGACGGTGGCCAAGTACCGAGAGGAGCTCGGCATCATGCCCTCTCATCAGCGCCGGCTCGCCCCCAAGAAGCGGTGAGCGCGCTCGGCCCTGAGCCGCCTCCGGCCGGCGCTCCCGCGCTGCGCTTCGTCATCATCACCGGCATGTCGGGCGCGGGGCGCAGCTACGCGATCAAGTGCCTGGAGGACCTGGGTTACTTCTGCGTGGACAATCTGCCCACCACCCTCATCCCCACCTTCGCCGAGCTCTGCGCCCATTCGAACCGCGACATCCGCATGATCGCCCTCGGCGTCGACATCCGCGAAGGCGAATACCTCGCCCATCTGCTGGAGACCCTCGCCGAGCTCCGGGCCCAAGGGCAGAAGCCCGAGGTCCTGTTCCTGGAGGCGGCGGACGAGACGCTGGTGCGGCGCTACCAGGAAACGCGGCGCCGCCATCCCCTGGCCGGGGAGGGGAGCGTGCTCGAAGGCATCCGCGCGGAGCGCCGGACTCTCAGCAACCTCCGGGAAAGCGCGGACCGCATCATCGACACCACGGGACTGTCCGTGCACCAGCTCAAGGAGCGGCTCATCGAGGGCTACGGCACCCAGCGGACACGGGACGCCCTCACCGTCTCCCTCATGTCGTTTGGCTTCAAGCACGGCGCCCCCTACGACGCCGATCTCGTGTTCGACGTGCGCTTCCTCCCGAACCCTCATTTCGTGGACAGCCTCAAGCGTCTCGACGGCCGTGATGCCGCGGTGGAGACGTTCGTGATGTCCTTCGAGGAGAGCCGTACCCTTCTCGCCAAGATCGAGGATCTCCTCCACTTCCTCCTGCCCCTCTATCAGCGGGAAGGCAAGGCCTATCTGACGGTGGCCCTGGGTTGCACCGGCGGGCGTCACCGCTCCGTCACCCTCGTGGAGCTGCTGCGGCGCTCCCTCGAGAGCACGGGGCTGTCGCCGGTCGTGCGACATCGGGACCTCGACCGTGAGTGAGGCGGTCCGCTTCCTCTTCGGCGTCCACAACCATCAGCCGTCGGGAAACTTCGAGTCGGTCATCCTGGACGCGGCCCGCCACGCCTATCAGCCGTTTCTCGAGGCGGCGCGCGATGTGCCGGGGGTGGCTCTCACCGTGCACTGCTCGGGCGGACTTCTCGCCTTCCTGCGCGAGCGAGCGCGTCCGACCTTCGACCTGCTCGGGCGCCTGGCCGCCGAGGGCAGAGTCGAGCTGCTCACCGGGGGCTTCTACGAGCCCATTCTGCCCATGCTGCGCGACCCCGACAAGATCGGACAGATCCAGGCTCTCAGCGATTTCCTGCGCTCGAACTTCGGAGTGCGCCCGCGCGGCATGTGGCTGGCCGAGCGCGTCTGGGAGCCCCAGCTCCCCAAGGTGCTACGGGAGGCGGGCGTCGAGTTCGTGGTGGTGGACGACGCGCACTTCGCTCTCGCCGGACTCGAGCCGGAGACGCTCGGAGGCTACTACCTGACGGAGGAGCAGGGAGTCTCCATCGCCGTCTTTCCCATCAGTCAGCGCCTGCGCCACATGGTGCCGTTCGGAGAGCCCGCGGAGACCGTGCGGTACCTGCGGGAGCGGCGTGGGGCGGGCGCGGTGACCTTCTTCGACGACGGTGAGAAGTTCGGGGTATGGCCGGGCACCCACCGGCTCGTCTACGGCGAGGGATGGCTGGGGCGTTTCTTCGACTTGGTGACGGAAGCGGAGGAGATTCAGATGTCCGGCTTCTCCGCCTGCCTCGATGCGATGAAGCCGGCCGGGCGCGTCTATCTGCCCACGGCGTCGTACTCGGAGATGGGCGAATGGGCGCTGCCCGCGGACAAGGCGGCGGAGCTCGAGGACGTGCGCGAGCGACTCTCCGCGCTCCCAGACGGGGCGCGGCTGGTCCGACTCCTCCGCGGCGGCTTCTGGAGAAACTTCCTCGTCAAGTATCCGGAGATGGGTGACGCCTACCGGCGGATGTTGCGCGTGTCGGCGCGACTGGGCGACGCGCTGGCCGCACGTCCGGATGATCCGCGCCTCCGCGCGGCGCGGGAAGACCTCTGGCGAGGGCAGGGGAATGATGCCTACTGGCACGGGGTGTTCGGCGGAGCGTATCTGCCTCATCTTCGCCGCACCGTGCTGAGCGCGGTGCTGGCGGCTGAGCGGCGTCTCGATGACGTGACGGGCGTCCCCACGCTCACCTGCACTTGCGACGACCTCGATGGAGACGGGCGCGCCGACGTGCAGGTGCGGACGCGCGAGCTCGCCCTCACCCTCCGTCCCGAGGCGGGAGGCACGGTGACCCAGCTCGCCTTCAGGCCCCGCGACCTCGACCTGGCCGGCGTGTTCACCCGACGCCGCGAGATGTATCACGATCGGGTGAAGGAGAGCGTGGTTGCGTCGGCCTCCGGCGAGGTCAGGACCATTCACGCCGCTCCCGAAGCCAAGGAGAGCGGGCTCGCCGAGCTTCTGGACTACGACGAGTTCCGGCGGGCATCGCTCCTCGACGGCCTCTTCCCGCCGGGCGCGCCTCCCGACCCGCTCTCCCCGTGGGGGCACGCGCTGGCCACCGTGGGAGAGCGCGCCCTGCCGTGCGAGATCGCCGAGCGCGGGCACGAGATCGATATCGAGCTGGCCCTGCCCGAGCTCGACGGGCGGCCGCTCCGCGTCGACAAGCGCGTGCGCGTGGACGCCGACGGCGCGGCCCTTCGCGTCCACTACCGTCTGACGTGGAGCGGGCGGGAGGGCCTCGAGGCGCGGTGGGCGACGCAGCTCAATCTCACGCTGACCGCGGGCGATGCGCGGGGACGCTACTACCGCCTGCCGGGCTCGCCTTCTCTCGGCTCGCGGGGGGCACTGTCCCACGCGGGCGCCCTCACTCTCGTCGACGAGTGGGTGGGTTGCGAAGTCGAGATCGACTGGAACAAGCCAGGGGATGCGGGATGGGCGCCCATCGAGACGGTGTCACTCTCCGAATCCGGCTACGAGCGGATCTACCAGGGCTCGGCCATTCTCGTGAGCTGGCCGGTCGCCCTGCCTCCGGCGGGGTCGTGGGGGGTCGAGCTCACCATCGTGCCGCGGTCGATTTCGCGCGTGCCCTGAGGCGTGGGGAGGGAGCGGGGAAGTGCCCAATTCGCTTGAGCGGTGTGGATGCCCATGCTAACCTGCCCAGAGCGCGTTCGTCAGCGACGCGCGGCCTATCCATAACACGTGGAGGAGGAAGACGATGGCGCGTGAGGAATACCTGTTCACTTCTGAGTCGGTGACCGAGGGACATCCGGACAAGATCGCCGATCAGATCTCCGATGCGGTCCTCGACGCGATCCTCACCCAGGATCCGACGGGCCGGGTAGCCTGTGAGACGCTGTTGACCACCGGCCTCGTGGTGGTGGCCGGCGAAATCACCACGTCCTGCTATGTGGACATTCCGAAGGTCGCCCGCGACACCATCAAGGGCGTGGGCTACACCCGCGCCAAGTACGGCTTCGACTACGAGACGTGCGGCGTCATCACGGCCATCGACGAGCAGTCGGGCGATATCGCGATGGGTGTGGACAAGCTCGGGGCGGGCGATCAGGGGCTCATGTTCGGCTATGCCTGCACGGAAACCCCGGAGCTGATGCCGCTGCCCATCATGCTCTCCCACCAGCTGGTGCAGCGTCTGACCACGGTGCGGCGGAGCGGCGCGCTGGACTACCTGCGACCCGACGGGAAGAGCCAAGTCTCGGTTCGTTACGTGGACGGCAAGCCCGTCTCCGTGGAGACCGTGGTCATCTCGACTCAGCACGGACCCGATGTCACCTTGGAGAAGCTTCGGCAGGACGTGATCGAGCACGTGGTCACTCCGATCATCCCCAAGCATCTCGTCGATCCGAAGCGCATCACGTACCACATCAATCCGACCGGGCGCTTCGTCACGGGCGGACCCATGGGCGACACGGGGCTGACCGGGCGCAAGATCATCGTCGACACGTATGGAGGCTCCTGCCCGCATGGGGGCGGCGCCTTCTCGGGCAAGGATCCGACGAAGGTGGATCGCTCCGCCTGTTACATGGCGCGCCATGTGGCCAAGAACATCGTGGCCGCGGGGCTGGCCGAGCGCGCGCAGGTGCAGGTGGCCTACGCCATCGGTGTCGCCGATCCCGTCTCCATCATGGTCGACACGGCGGGCACGGGCAAGGTGCCCACGGCCAGGCTCGAGGAGATGATCCGTCGTCACTTCGACTTCACGCCCGCGGGCATCATCAAGTACCTCGATCTGCGCCGCCCGATCTACAAGAAGACGGCCGCCTACGGCCATTTCGGACGGAGCGAGCCGGAGTTCACCTGGGAGCGTACGGATCGGGTGAAGGACCTGCGCGACGACGCGGGCATCTGAGCGATACGCGACGAGCGAACGAACGGGCCCCGCAGTCGGCACGAGTGGCCGGCGCGGGGCCCGACTGTGACCGGCGCCTGCGCGCCCGTCGCCACTATCGCGGACTACACGCACGAAAGGACGGAGCATGACTGAACACGACGTCAAGGATCTCTCGCTGGCCGACTCGGGAAAGCTCAAGATCGAGTGGGCCGAGCAGTCGATGCCCGTGCTGCGGCAGGTGCGGGAGCGCTTCACCAAGGAGCAGCCGCTCAAGGGGGTGCGTCTGGGGGCCTGTCTCCACGTGACCACGGAGACGGCGGTGCTCATGATCACCCTCAAGGCGGGGGGTGCCCAGGTGGTGCTCTGCGCTTCCAATCCGCTCTCGACCCAGGACGACACGGCGGCGGCTCTCGTCAAGGAGTTCGGCATTCCGGTCTTCGCCCAGAAGGGCGAGGACAACAAGCGCTACTACAGCCACCTCGAGGCCGTGCTCAAGACGGGGCCCCAGGTGACCATGGACGACGGGGCCGATCTCATTTCCCAGCTCCACGGGGAGAACAACGCCGGCACCAGCCTCCTCAAGAACGTCATCGGCGGCACCGAGGAGACCACGACGGGCGTGATCCGCCTGCGCGCCATGGAAAAGGAAGGCGTACTGGCTTTTCCCGTGGTCGCGGTCAACGATGCCGACACCAAGCATCTCTTCGACAATCGCTACGGCACCGGGCAGTCCACGGTGGATGGCATCCTGCGCGCCACCAACGTGTTGCTCGCCGGGAAGACCGTGGTGGTGGCCGGGTACGGGATGTGCGGACGCGGCGTGGCCTCGCGGGCCCACGGCATGGGCTCGCACGTGATCGTGACGGAAACGGAGCCCATGCGCGCGCTGGAGGCGGTGATGGACGGCTACCGGGTCATGCCCATGTCGAGGGCGGCGGAGGTAGGCGATATCTTCGTGACCGTCACCGGGAACATGGCGGTGATCAGGGAAGAGCACTTCGTCAAGATGAAGGACGGAGCCATCGTGGCCAACTCGGGCCACTTCAACGTCGAGATCGACCTCGACGCTCTCGCCAAGCTCGCCCAGTCGCGCCGGACCGTCCGTCCGTTCGTGGAGGAGTTCAGCCTGCGCGGGGGCCGGCGCATCTATGTGCTGGGGGAGGGAAGGCTCATCAATCTGGCCGCGGCCGAGGGCCATCCCGCGGTGGTGATGGACATGAGCTTCGCGAACCAGGCGCTGTCCGCGGAATACATGGTCAAGCACGGCAAGACCTTGGCAAAGAAGGTGTACGTCGTGCCTCGCGATATCGATCTCGAAATCGCCCGGCTCAAGCTCGCATCGATGGACGTCCAGATCGACCAGCTCACACCCGCCCAGGAAGAGTACCTTTCTTCCTGGACCCACGGTACCTGACCGCCCCCGGGCGGATCTGGTCCTGACGCCCCTGGAGGCTGCGGCTCCGGGGGGTGGAGGTTCCCGGTGGCGAATGGACGGCGCCCTCCCCGGCTCGGCCTTTGGCTGCTGATCGGCTTCATCGTGCTGGCCGGCGCCGGCCAGGCGGTGCCGCTCTACACCGATTGGCTCTGGTACAACGAAGTCGGCTTCACCGAAGTCTTCACCACCGTGCTGTCGCTCCGCGGCTGGCTCCTGCTCGGGGTGGGCGGCGTGGTGTTTGTCTTCGTCTACGGCAATCTCTGGCTCGCCGCCCGAACGGCGGCCCCTGACGTCCTTTGGGAGCTCGACGACCAGCTCGGCCTGCCCGGCCGGGCCGTGCTCGAGCCGCTGATCCGAAAGCTGCTCCTGCCCGTCATCGCCGTCATCGGCATCCTGTCCGGGCTCCGCGCCAGCGCATCGTGGGACATGGTGCTGAGCTACGTCAACCGGACACCGTTCGGCAGCACGGATCCGCTCTTCGGTCGCGACATCGCCTTCTTCGTATTCGATCTGCCCCTCTGGCGCTTCCTCTACGGCGGGGCCATGACCCTCGTCATCGGCACGCTGCTGCTGAGCGTGGCGACCTATGTCCTGCTCCGCAGCCTGGTCCTGACCGCGCAGGGACCCCGCCTCGCCGCGGGCGCCCGCACCCATCTCCTCGCCCTGGGAGCTCTCCTCCTTCTGCTGCGTGCCGTGGGCTTCTGGCTGGATCGGTACGAGCTCGTCTACTCGCCGCGGGGCGTGGTCTTCGGAGCGTCGTACACGGACGTGCACGCGACCCTTCCCGTGCTGGGCGCCCTCACCGCCCTCGCCCTCCTCTGCGCGGCCGCCTGCCTGTTCCAGATCACGCGGCCCGGCTGGGGTTTTCTCGTCGCGGGCCTCGTGGTGCTCGGGGTGGCGTGGGTGGGGGGCCTCGGGATATGGCCGGCGCTCCTCCAGCGCTTCCAGGTCACCCCCAACGAGCTGGTGGCCGAGCGCCCGTACATCGAGCACAACATCCGCATGACCCGGCAGGCCTACGGGCTCAATGCCGTCAAGGAGCAGGACTTCGCGGCCGAAGAACGGCTCACCGCGGCCGCGCTCGAGCGCAACAGCCTCACCATCAAGAACATCCGACTCTGGGACCACCGGCCGCTCCTCACGAGCTTCGCCCAGCTCCAGGAGATTCGGACGTACTACAAATTCGCCGACGTCGACGTGGACCGTTACATGATCAATGGCGAGCTTCGGCAGATCATGCTCTCGGCGCGTGAGCTCTCCTATCAGCATCTACCGAGCCGGGTGTGGATCAACGAGCATTTGACCTTCACCCACGGCTTCGGTCTCGTAGGGGGCCCGGTGAACCGGGTCACCCCCGAAGGCCTCCCCGATCTCTTCGTGAAGGACATCCCCCCGAATGTCGTCGGCGGCTTCCCGAAGATCACGCGGCCGGAGCTCTACTACGGCGAGCTCAGCAACGAGTACGTGATCGTGCGCACCAAGTCGCAGGAGCTCGACTATCCCTCGGGCGATCAGAACGTCTACTCCCGCTACACGGGGCGGGGCGGCGTGCCCGTGAGCGGCTTCCTCCGGAAGCTGGCCTTCGCCATGCGATTCGGCGAGATCAAGATTCTCTTGTCGGACGACCTGACGGCAGAGAGCCGCGTGATGATGTATCGCCGCGTGGCCGAGCGGGTGCGCCAGGCGGCCCCCTTCCTCCGCTTCGATCGGGACCCCTATCTGGTGGTGACGGGCGAGGGACGCCTCGTCTGGTTCCTCGACGCCTACACCACGACGGACCGCTACCCGTATGCGCAGCCCGACCGCGGCCTGAACTATATCCGCAACTCGGTCAAGGTGACGGTGGACGCCTTCGACGGCAACGTGATCTTCTACGTCGTCGACACCAAGGACCCGCTCATCCGCGCGTGGGCGCGCGCTTTCCCGGTACTCTTCACCCCCTTCGACAAGATGCCCGCGGACCTGAAGGTCCACGTGCGTTACCCGGAGGATCTGTTCAGCCTCCAGGCGAGGATGTACGGCACGTATCACATGCAGGACCCGCAGGTCTTCTACAACAAGGAAGACCTGTGGACCATTCCCCGCCTGACCTTGGAAGGGCGCGACCGCGAGATGGAGCCGTACTTCACCGTCATGCGGCTGCCGGGCGAGAAGGCGGAGGAATTCGTCCTGCTCTCGGGCTTCAACCCCGCACGGCGCGACAACATGATCGCCATCATGGCCGCACGGTCCGATGTGCCCAACTACGGCGGTCTCATCGTCTACTCGTTCCCCAAGCAGAAGCTCGTCTACGGGCCCCGCCAGATCGACGCCCGTGTGAACCAGGATCCCGTCATCTCCTCCCAGTTCTCGCTGTGGAACCAGCAAGGGTCGCGGGTTCTCCGGGGCTCCCTCCTCGCCATCCCCATCGAGGACTCCTTGATCTACGTCCAGCCGATCTATCTCTCGGCCGAGCAGGGGGCGCTGCCGGAGCTTCGTCGCGTCATCGTGGCCTTCGGCAATCAGATCGCCATGGAGCCCACGCTCGAGCAGTCGATACAGCGGATATTCGGGGCGCGGATTCGCGGAGAGGAGGGCGTTCAGCCCCGCGGGGCCGACGGCGGCAAGCCGGAGCCATCCGTCGCCTCGACGACGCTGGGTCCGCTGGCCCAGCGAGCGTGGGAAGCCTGGCAGAAGGGGCAGGAAGCGCTGCGGCGCGGTGACTGGGCCGCCTACGGCCAGGCGCAGAAACAGGTCGAAGAAAACCTTCGCCAGCTCCGCGAAGCCCGTTAGTTAAGTTAGCAGAGGGCCGATAAGGGCCCATCTGCTTCGTTGCCGCCCTCGGCAGCACGCTCAACGTACAGGAGTACGCCTCGCGTGCTGCCTTCGGGCGGCGCCTCGCATCTGGACCGTTCTCGGCCCTCGGCGTGGTTTTGAGGTCGCGGAACCTGTTTAGGTGCGGGCGCGGAGGAAGAGGGTGGCGCCGATTCCCGCGAAGATGATATTGGCCGTCCAGGCACCGAGCGCGGGCGGGAGCAGCTCGGCCTTGGCGAAGGCTATGGCCACGGAGTGCACCAGCCAGTAGCCCACCGAGATGAGGATGGCCACGGCGATGCCCACCCCGCGCCCGCCGCTCCGCGGCGAGACCAGCGCGAAGGGAATGGCGACGAGGGCCATGATCACGTGGACGAGCGGGAAGGAGAGCTTCGAGTCCAGCTGGACCAGATACTTGCCCACCTGGTGACCCGACTCCGCGAGCCGGCTGACATAGAGGCGCAGCTCGAGGAAGCTCATCGTCTCGGGTGATTTCTGCACCTGGACGAGATCATTGATCTGCTCGGGCATGCTCACGAGCCGCTGGGTGAATGCGTCCACCGTCACCCGATTGCCGGGACCGACCTGGCGATACACGCCGTCGCTCAGCATCCAGCCCGCGTCCATCCACCGCGCCTTGCTCGCGTCGAGGCGATCAAGGAGCCGGAACTGCGGGCTGATGTCCACCACGAGCAGACCCTCCAGCGAGCGCTCGATCGGATCCAGCAGCTCCATGCGCAGGAAGCGCGTGTCGGAGGACCGGTACCAGATCTGGGTCTGGCGCTGGAGGTGCCGAGGCTGATTGCCCCGAATCTTGACGCGGTCGACTTCCTCCGCCTTGGCGTTGAGGCCGGGCAGCACCGTCTCCTGGAGGAGGCCGGAGGTGAGGCTGATGCTGAAAGCAACGAGCAGGATGGGCAGGCTCGCCCGGTACAGGCTGATGCCCGCGGCCTTGAGGGCGTCGAGCTCCCGCTGCTGAGTCAAGGTCAGGAAGAGAAGGACGGTGGAGATGAGCACGACGATGGGCAGGCCTTCGTAGAGCGACCCCGGCAGGCGGTAGAGGAGATGCTGGAGGATGTAAGTGAAGGGCGGCTTGCTCCGGAGAAACCGGTCGAGGTACTGGATCAGGTCGACCACGAGAATGAGCACCGACGCCACGCCGATGCCGGTGCCGATGAAGGCCAGATATTGCCCGACGAGGTAGCGGTCGATGATATAGGTCGAGGCGCGCGGTCCGTGCGCCCGTCCCACCGCTTCCCGCGTGCGCTCGACGGGCTCCCGCTTGGGAAAGACCCGGCGAACCGCGCGGGGCGCCGCGGCCCACACCCGCCAGACCAGCCGCCCCCAAGAGGCGGGTAGCCCGTCGGTCACCGCCTGAAGCAGGACGAGACCCGCTACTCCGAAGATCGCGTTGGGCAGCCACATGGCCACTCCGACCGGCATGCTGCCTCGGAGGGCCATGTTTTCGAGGAAGGTATGCATGACGTAGTACGCAACCACGATGGCGAGGCTCGCGCCGAGGGCGAGGGTGCGACCGCCCCGGTGGGTCCGGATACCCAGGGGAAAGCTCACGAGCACGAAGACGAGGGCGGCCACGGGGAGCGAGAACCGCTTGTGCAACTCGACCTGCAGCGGCGTCACGATCTGACCCTGGCGCTTGAGATCCGCGATGCTCTCGTGGAGGGCCCGCAGGCTCATTTCCTTCTCGGGCTTCTCGATTCGCTCGGCCGCCCTCTGCGGATTGTCGAGCGGCAGGTTGAGGTCGTAGAGGGTGAAGCCGGTGATACGGAAGCGGCGCGCGTCGCCCGCGTCCGTCTCGCTGATGGTGCCGTCGATGAAGCGCATGATCACCCGACGTGTCTTCGCGTCGGAGAAGAGGCGCCCCTCGCGCGCCACGATGATGCGGGAGAGCTTGGGGTCGCGCTCGTCGGACACGAGCAGCCCCCGCAGCGCGACCTGCGACGCGCTGATGTCGTCCACGTACATGACCATCTGGTTGAAGGAGGCGCTGAAGGTGCGCTCCCTGATGCCGGTGGTCGCCTTGGTCTGCAGAATGCGGAAGAGCTGGTTCTGGAAGGCCCCGCTCGCCGCGGGCGCGAGGAGAAGGGTCAGCGCCGCCACGGCCGCGCTGACCACCACCGCGAGCCCGAGGAACGGCGCGAAGATCCGGAGGGGGCTCACCCCGGACGCCTTGAGGGCGGCGACCTCGAGATCACCGGCCAGCCTGCCCCCGGCGAGGAGCACCGCGACGAGGAGGGCCATGGGCACGGTGAGGGCGAGGACGCCGGGGAGCATGAAGATGAGGAGCCCCAACACCAGGTGAAAGGGCACGCTCTTGGTGATGACGAGGTCGGTCAGCTGATACACACGGTCGATGACGAGGAAGAAGGTCAGCACGCCCACGGCCAGCGCAAAGGGCGGGCCGACCTCTTTGATCATGTACCGGTCGAGAATCTTGAGCATGTTCCTCCATTGTACGATAGCGCCATGGCCATTCCGGCGCTCGTTGGGGCTCTCCTCCTCCTCACCCTCGTCGCCCCCGCCGGGGCCGCTCCCGCCGCCGACAGGCTCGAGCGCTTCCGGGAGATCGCGACATCGCGACTGGCCGTCGTCGAGAACACCGGCGGGGCCCTCGATCCGTCGGTGCAGGGGGAGATCGACGCCATCCTGGACGGCGAGGTGCTCGACAGTCTCCGGGCCGGTGGTCCCTACGCCTCGGCCGAGTTCATCAGGGAGCGCCTCGATTCCTTCGGCGACGCGTGGGGCGGGGCTTCGCTACGCATCCAGTCCCTCGGTGACGGGCTATTGCTCGGACGATTCCGCCTCTCCGCGAAGGGTGTAGGCAATTCGGTTCGCCTCTACCGCGCCACGCGTGAGGACGCCGCCCTGCTCAGAGCCTGGAACGAGGGCGGCGTGCCCGAAGCGTACCGGTGGAACAGTCCCAAAGGAGGCGGTGTCGAGTTCCTCCTCGCCTGGGCGGGCGAAGCGGGCGCCCAGAGCTGGCCGCTCCGGCTCGAGCTGTGGCGCATACGCGGCGGCACCCTCGCGCCCATGTGGCGGAGTGCCGACCGGTATCCCGATGGGCTGTGGGTGTCGTCCGTGGACATCGCGGCCGGCCGCATCACGCTTCGTCGCGAGCTCCGCTACCCGGGCTGGAAGCCGGGCTGCGACGTGCAGACGGAGCAGGAGGATCGCTATCGCCCGGACCCGGGCGGAGGGCTGGCGCTGGCCGGTCGCCAGGTCTTCAACGGCTGGCACCGAGAGCTGCAGCGCTCGGCTACGCGCTTCTTCGCCGCGCTCGCCACCGGAGATCGCAGGACGCTCGCGGAGCTGGTGCCCGACGCCTCCCTCCGCGCTCGCCTGCCGCGCGGGCTTCTGCCCGAGGCGGCGTGCGACTCGCAGAATCCCGATACTCCCGGTACGGCCATCGTGGCCGCGGCCGCGCCGCTTCCGTCGGGCGCGCGCTCGCCGTGGTCTCTCTGGTGGGGCCGCAGCCCCTCGGGCTGGCGACTGACGGGAGCAGCGCCCGTGCTAGAATGACGGCTCATCATGACTGACATCGCGGACCGCTACGACCCGGGCCGCGTCGAGTCGCACTGGTACCGCGTGTGGGAAGAGCGCGGTCTCTTCCACGCCGACGCGGCATCGCCCAAGAAGCCCTACTGCATCGTCATCCCCCCGCCCAACGTCACCGGCTCGCTGCACTGGGGGCATGCCCTCAACAACACCCTGCAGGACATCCTCATCCGCTACAAGCGGATGGACGGCTACAACGCGCTGTGGGTTCCCGGCACCGACCATGCCTCCATCGCCGTGCACGTCATCCTCGAGCGGCAGCTCGCCGCCGAAGGCAAGACGCGGCACGATATCGGCCGCGAGGCCTTCCTCGAGATGGCGTGGAAGTGGAAGGAGGAATCGGGCGGCACCATCATCCGCCAGCTCAAGCGCCTGGGCGCCTCGTGCGACTGGTCGCGCGAGCGATTCACCATGGACGCGGGGCTGAGCCGGGCCGTGCGGGAGACCTTCGTCCGCCTCTACGAGGAAGGCCTGATCTATCAGGACGACTATATCGTCAACTGGTGTCCGAGCTGCCAAACCGTGCTCTCGGACCTCGAGGTGGAGCGCGAGGAGCGCGATGGGGAGTTCGTCTACATCAAGTACGGCCCCCTCACGCTGGGAACGGTGCGACCGGAGACCAAGCTGGGCGATACCGCGGTCGCCGTTCATCCGAAGGACAAGCGCTATACGAAGTACGTGGGGAAGTCCCTGGAGGTCCCGTCGGTGGAGGGGACCATCACCCTGAAAGTCCTCGCCGACACCGCGGTGGATCCGAAGTTCGGCACGGGTGTCATCAAGGTCACCCCCGGCCACGACGCCACCGACTTCGAGATCGGGCGGCGTCACAAGCTTCCCACGCGCACGGTGATCGGCTTCGATGGACGAATGACCGCGGAGGCGGGGAAATACGCGGGGCTCGATCGCTTCGAGGCGCGCAAGCGCATCGTGGAGGACATGCAGGGCCTGGGGCTGATCGAGCGCATCGAGCCGTACCGCCACGCGGTGGGAGTGTGCTATCGCTGCAAGACGGTGGTGGAGCCGCTGATCTCGCGCCAGTGGTACGTCAATGTCAACCCCCTCGCCGAAGTGGCCATCAAGGCGGTGCGGTCGCGGCGCATCAAGCTGCACCCGCGGCCCTGGATCAAGACCTACTACCACTGGATGGAGAACATCCGTCCCTGGACCATCTCGCGACAGCTCTGGTGGGGACACCGGATCCCCGCCTGGTACTGTGACGCGGACGGCAGCGTGCACGTTTCGCGCACCGACCTGAGCGAGTGCCCGAAATGCGGCGGCCCGCTCCGCCGGGATCCCGACGTGCTCGACACGTGGTTCTCCTCCGGACTCTGGCCCTTCTCCACGCTCGGCTGGCCCGAGGAGACGCCCGACCTCAAGACGTTTTATCCCACCGATGTCCTGATCACGGGGCCCGATATCATCTTCTTTTGGGTCGCGCGCATGATCATGCTCGGTATGCACTTCATGGACGACGTCCCGTTCCGCGACGTGTATCTCCACGCGATCGTGCGCGACGCGGAAGGCCAGAAGATGTCCAAGTCCAAGGGCAATGTGGCCGACCCGGTGGTGGTCATGGAGAAGTTCGGCACCGACGCCTTCCGGTTCACCCTGGCCGCCCTCGCCGGCCTCGGCCGGGACATCCGCATCAGCGAGGAGCGTATCGAGGGCTATCGCAACTTCGCCAACAAGATCTGGAACGCCTCGCGCCTCGTGCTGAGCAATCTCGAAGGCTACGATCCGGCCCTCGCCCGGAAGGGCAAGCCCTCCATGGCCGATCGCTGGATCACGAGCCGCCTCACCGCCACCACGGCCACCGTGCGGAAATCGCTCGACGCCTTCCGGTTCAACGACGCGGCCATGGCCGTGTACCAGTTTCTCTGGAACGAGTTCTGCGACTGGTATCTCGAGATCGCCAAGCGCAGTCTCTACCAGACCGAGGATCGCGTGGGGCGCGCGGTCACCCAGCGCACGCTGGTGGAGACTCTCGAGGCGACGCTCCGCCTGCTCCATCCCTTCATGCCCTTCATCTCGGAGGACATCTGGCAGCGCCTGCCCCGCGCGGGCGAGGCGAGGCGCGGCCCGACCGAATCGATAGTGATCGCGCCATTCCCCAAGGCCGGGCGCAAGGGGCGCGACGAGGCCGCGGAGAGAGAGATGGCGCACGTCATCGACGTGGTGAGCGCCATCCGGACGGCGCGAAGCGAGAGCCGAATCTCGCCCGCCATGGAAGTGGTGGTGACGGTGCGCCCCTCGGGGACGGCGGCGGACCTGCTCATGGCCGTCACCCCCCTCATCGGCGCTCTCGCCAAGGCGCGGGTGACGGTGGCGCCGGACGCGCAGCGGCCGCCCCAGTCCGCCCATGTCGTCGCGTCGGGCATCGACGTCTACGTGCACCTGGAAGGCGTGGTGGACCTCGCGGCCGAGCGCGCCCGCCTCGGCAAGGAAATAGAACGGGCGCGCAAGGAGATCGCGTTTCTCGAAGGCAAGCTCGGCCGTTCCGACTTCGTCCAGCACGCCCCCGCCGAAGTCGTCGCACGTGAGCGAGGCCGCCTCGAGGAGCAGCAACACATTCTCGCCAAGCTCAGCTCGAGCCTGTCGGCGCTTTCGTGAGTCGTCCAGATCCTTCGAGGCGCCTCGGCCACACCATCCACGCTCTGGGCACGGTCGACTCGACTCAGGCCGTCGCCGCCCGCCTCGCCGCCGCCGGCGCGCCGGAGGGCACGGTGGTCACGGCCTCTCACCAGACGGCGGGCCGGGGACGGCGTGGCCGCCCATGGCTCGATCACGAGGGCGAGAGCCTGCTCATGTCCGTGATCCTGCGGCCGCCCGTGCCCCCGGGGCAGGCTCCCCAGCTCTCTCTCGTGGGCGCCGTCGCCATCGTCGATGCCCTCGGGACATTCGGGGGGCTACGGGCCGCCATACGCTGGCCGAACGATGTCATGGTGAGTGAGCGGAAGATCTGCGGCATGCTTCCCGAAGCGGCAACCTCGGGACCGGGAGCCCTCGGCCCCCTGATTCTGGGCGTCGGGCTGAACGTCAATCAGCCTGCCTTCCCGGAGCCATTGAAGGCGCTCGCGACCTCGGTGCGGTTGGAGACGGGCCGCGCCAGCGATCTCGATGAGGTGAGGGAGGCGGTGCTGGCCGCGCTCGACCGCTGGTACGCGCGGTTTCTCGCGGCGGGCGTCGCCGGGCTCCGGGAGGCCTGGCTCGCCCGCTCCCAGAGCATCGGCCGCCGAACGAAGGCCGGAGACGGGCGAGCGGGCGTGGTCATCGACCTTGGCGACGATGGAGCGCTGGTGGTGCGGACGGAGAGTGGGGAGACGCTGCGAATCCTCGCGGGCGACGTGATCATGGAGGCCGCCGATGCTGCTCGTCATTGAAGTCGGCAACACCAACACGAAAATCGGCGTCTTCACTGGACCGCGCCTTCTCGTGTCGTGGCGCCTCACCACGCGGCGCGAGCAGACGGCCGACGAGTACGGCGTCTTCATCCAGACGCTGCTCAGCACACGGGGAATAGAGCGGCCGCGTCTCACCGGCGTCGCCATATCCAATGTGGTGCCGCCGGTACAGCAGGCGCTGGAGGCGATGTCGGACTCGTACTTCGGGATCCAGCCTTTCACCGTCGAGCCGGGACGGATCGACGCGGTGCCGCTTCTCGTCGACGCGCCCCACGAGGTCGGGGCCGATCGCCTGTGCGACATCGTGGGCGGCATCACCCTGTATGGCAAGCCCCTCATCGTGGTCAACTTCGGCACGGCCACCACCTTCGACTGCGTCAACGCGCGCGGGGAATTCGTGGGCGGGGCGATCGCCCCCGGCCTCGTCACCGCCTCCGAAGCATTGATCTCGCGGACGGCGCGCCTCTATCGCGTCGAGCTCCTCCAGCCGAAGGAGGCCATCGGCCGCAACACCATCACGAACATCCAGTCCGGCGTCATGTACGGTTGGGCGGGCCTCGTGGACGGGTTGGTGGATCGCATGCGCGCCGAATTGGGCGCGCAAGTGAAGGTCGTGGCTACGGGCGGCCTCGGCGAGCAGATGCGCGGGGTCTCGCGCTGCATCGATCTCGTCGATCCGGACCTCACGCTCCAGGGTTTGCGCACGATATGGGAGATGGCGCATCCGACCAACGTGAGGTAGGGGCAAAGCGTGTTGACACCCGGGGAGGCCACTCGTATACTCCCCCTAAATACAGTGGGGTCGGGGCGGCGGTTCTCTATATACGGGGCCTGAGGGCAGGGCGAGGCGGCTCGGGTCTGGAGAGGACGACAGCGCATGGGCATGTGGGTGGGGCGCGGGCGCAAGGCCCGGGCGGCGTACGGCTTCGACGATATTGCTCTGGTACCCGGAGCGCTGACGATCAACCCCAACGAAGTGGACATCTCGTGGGATCTCGGTGGCCATCGCTTCCAGATCCCTATCATCGCGGCGGCCATGGACGGCGTGGTCAGCCCCCGGCTCGCCATCGAGATGGGACGGCTGGGCGGCCTGGCCGTGCTCAACCTCGAGGGCATCTTCTCCCGCTACGAGAATCCTGATGAGGTCCTCGACCGCATCACCTCCGCCAGCCTCGAGGAAGCGACGAAGATCATCCAGGGCATCTACGGCGAGCCCATCAAGGAAGACCTGATCCACAAGCGGATCTCGGAGATCAAGAAGGGTGGCGGGCCGGTCATGGTCTCGGCTATCCCCCAGCGTGCCGAGCGCTTCGCCAAGATCGCCGAGGAGGCAGGAGCGGACTTCTTCGTGGTTCAGTCCACCGTCACCACCGCGCGCCACGTAGCCAGCGAGTACACGCCGGTAGATCTCCGCGGGCTCAAGAAGCATCTCTCGATTCCCCTGATCGTCGGCAATACCGTGACGTACGAAGCCTGTCTCGAGCTGATGGAGTGCGGAGTGGACGCCATGCTCATCGGCGTGGGACCCGGCGCCGCCTGCACGAGCCGGGAGGTGCTGGGGCTCGGCGTGCCTCAGGTGACGGCAACCGCGGACTCCGCGGCCGCGCGCGACTTCTACTACAAGCGCACGGGGCGCTACGTGCCGATCATCACCGATGGGGGCATGACGACGGGTGGGGACATCTGCAAGGCCTTCGCCTCCGGGGCCGACGCCGTGATGATCGGCTCCGCCTTCGCGCGGGCCCAGGAAGCGCCGGGTCGTGGCTATCACTGGGGCATGGCCACGCCGCACTCGAACCTGCCTCGAGGGACGCGCATCCGCGTCGGTGTTTCGGGCACCCTCGAGCAGATTCTCTTCGGGCCCGCCTTTACCGAGGACGGCACGCTCAACCTGGTGGGCGCGATTCGCACCTGCATGGGCTCGGTGGGCGCCCAGAACATCAAGGAGCTTCAGCAGACGGAGCTCATCATCGCGCCCTCCATCAAGACCGAAGGCAAGGTATTCCAGCGGGCCCAGAAGCTGGGCACGCCTCGCTAGGCCGGCCGACTATGCACAGCCAGGCCATCTGCGGCACGCAGAGGGTCTGCTCCGGCTTCGCATGAACAAGATCTGCGTCCTGGATTTTGGTGCCCAGTACAGTCAGCTGATCGCCCGCCGCATTCGTGAGATGTCCGTGTATTCGGAAATCATCCCGTGTACGGAGCCTCTCGAGAACATCCTCGCCCAGGGCTACCAGGGCATCGTCCTCTCCGGCGGTCCATCCAGCGTCTACGACGACGGCGCGCCCCTGCCCGACCCGCGACTGTTCGAAGCCGGGATTCCCGTCCTCGGCATCTGCTACGGCATGCAGGCGATGGGCTACCTCCTGGGCGGCGAGGTGGTGCCGGCCGAAAGGCGCGAGTACGGCCCCGCGGACTTTCTGCTTGCGGGCGGGGGAGGGCTACTCGACGGTGTCGAGCCCGAGCACGACGGCCGCATCCGGGTGTGGATGAGTCACGGCGATACGGTGATGAAGCCGCCCCCGGGGTTTGTCCGACTCGGCTCCACCGACAACTGTCCCGTGGCCGCCATGGCCGACGTGGAGCGCCGGCTCTATGGCGTCCAATTCCATCCCGAGGTAGCGCATACCGCCCAGGGCAAGACGGTGCTCCGCAATTTCCTCGCGGCTTGCGGCGCCACCGGGGATTGGTCGATGGCCTCGTTCATCGACACCGAGGTCGCGGCCATCAGGAAGACGGTCGGCGCCGACCGCGTCCTGTGCGCACTGTCCGGCGGTGTCGACTCTTCGGTCGTCGCCGTGCTTCTCCACAAGGCCATCGGCGATCAGCTCACATGTCTCTTCGTCGACAATGGGCTCCTCCGCAAGGGCGAGGCGGAGGCCGTAGTCACGACCTTCCGGGATGCCTTCAAGATCAACCTGATCCATGTAGATGCAAGTAAGCGATTTCTTGATCGTCTGGTCGATGTGACAGATCCGGAGACCAAGCGCAAGCGCATCGGGGGCGAGTTCATCGCCGTCTTCGAGGAAGAGGCGAGGAAGCTCGGCGAGATCCCGTGGCTGGCCCAGGGGACCCTGTACCCGGACGTCATCGAATCGGTCTCCTTCAAGGGTCCCTCCGCCGTCATCAAGACCCATCACAACGTGGGCGGCCTTCCCCCGGACATGAAGTTCAAGCTCATCGAGCCGCTCCGCGAGCTCTTCAAGGATGAGGTGCGTGAGGTCGGCGCCTTGCTTGGGCTCTCCCACGACATCATCTGGCGACAGCCGTTCCCGGGGCCGGGGCTCGCCATCCGGCTTCTCGGCGAAGTGAGCGAGGAGCGCCTGGACGTCCTCCGCGAAGCCGATGCGATCGTGCAGGACGAGGTGCGCCGCGCCGGTCTCGAGCGGGATATCTGGCAGTCCTTCGCGGTGCTCTTGCCCGTGCGGACCGTCGGGGTCATGGGCGATTTCCGCACCTATGCGCAGGTGATCGCGCTACGTGCGGTGACGAGTCAGGACGCCATGACCGCGGACTGGGCGCGGCTGCCCTATGAGCTGCTCGGCCGGATCTCGTCGCGCATCATCAACGAGGTCAAGGGTGTAAACCGGGTGGTGTACGACATCTCCTCCAAGCCCCCCAGCACGATCGAATGGGAGTAGCGGGCTCCGGCAAGAATGGCGCGCCTCGCGCCGACTTCGTCCATCTCCACGTCCACTCGGAGTACAGCCTGCTCGACGGGGCCGCCCAGCTCGAGAAGATCGAGCGCGTAGAAGGGCAGGGAAAGAAGGAAAAGGACGTCGGCCTCATCGCGCGGGCCGCCGAGCTCGGCTTTCCTGCCCTCGCCCTCACCGATCACGGCAATCTCTTCGGGGCCATCGATTTCTACGCAGCGTGCAAGCAGTCCGGCATCAAGCCCATCATCGGCGCAGAGCTCTATGTCGCCCCGGGCAGCCGCTTCGAGCGCTCGGGGCAGGACGGCGGCTACGAGGGCGCGAGCCACGCGACTATCCTCGTCAGAAACGAGACCGGCTATCGCAACCTGATCAAGCTGGTCTCCAAGGCCTATCTCGAGGGCTTCTACTACAAGCCCCGCGTGGACCACGAGCTTCTCGCCCAGCACGCCGACGGTCTGCTCGTGCTCTCGGGCTGCCTCAACTCCGAGGTGAGCCGCCAGCTCTCGGCGGGGGACAATGCCAAGGCGCGCGAGACGGCCGGCTGGTACCAGGAAGTCTTCGGCAAGGACTTCTACTTCATGGAGGTCCAGTCGCACGGCATCGAAGAGCAGAGCCGGGTGACCGAGGGCACCGTGCGCCTCGCCCGCGAGCTGGGGGCGCCCCTCTGCGGCACCAACGACTCGCACTACGTGGACGCGAGTCACGCCAAAGCCCACGAGGCGCTCCTGTGCATCCAGACGGGCGCGGCCATGAGCGACCCCGGCCGGTGGCGCTTCTCCACCGAAGAGTTCTATCTGAAGTCGGCCGACGAGATGCGCTCCGTCTTCAAGGACTTGCCGGAAGCCTACCGCAACACCATCGCGGTGGCCGAGCGCTGCGACCTCGCGCTGAGCTTCGGGCAGTTCCACCTGCCCAAATACGACGTGCCGGCCGGCTACACCCTCGACTCCTACCTCGAGCACTTGGCCTTCGAAGGGCTCCGGCGCCGCTACGGCGGCTCCCCGGCCGACGCCGTAGGGGAGCGTCTCCGCTACGAGCTCTCCATTGTCACCAAGATGGGCTTCTCCGGCTATTTCCTGGTCGTCTGGGATTTCATCGCCTTTGCCCGGCGCCAGGGCATCGCGGTGGGACCCGGCCGCGGCTCGTCGGCGGGCTCGCTCGTGGCCTACTGCCTCGGCATCACCAACGTCGACCCCGTGGGTTACGGGCTGCTCTTCGAGCGCTTTCTCAATCCCGAGCGGATCTCCATGCCCGATATGGACATCGACTTCGCGGACGACCGGCGGGATGAAGTCATTCGCTACGTCGCCGACCGCTACGGCGCGGACCGCGTCGCCCACATCATCACCTTCGGGACCATGGGGGCGAAGGCGGTGATCCGGGACGTGGCGCGGGTCATGGGTTTTTCGTTCGGCGAGGCGGACCGCATCGCGAAGCTCGTGCCCGGCTTCCCGCTCAACATCACGCTCGACGACGCCCTCGAGAAATCCCCGTCCCTCGCCGAGCAGGTGAAGCGCGATCAGCGCGTGGGCGAGCTTTGGGCGGTGGCGCGCGCCCTCGAGGGGTGCACCCGGCACGCCTCCGTCCATGCCTCGGCCGTGGTCATCTCCGACGAGCCGCTCATGGAGCGCGTGCCGCTCTACAAGGACCCCAAGCGGCCCGAGCTCATCACGGGCTTCGCCATGGGCCCGATCGAGAAGCTCGGCCTGCTCAAGATGGACTTCCTCGGCCTCCGGACGCTCACCGTCATCGCGGACGCGGCCCGGCTCGTCAGGGAGTCGAAGGGGATCGCCCTCGATCCGGAGGAGCTGCCTCTCGACGATGCCAAGGCGTACCAGATGCTCGCCGAGGCTCGAACCTTCGGCGTCTTCCAGCTGGAGTCGGCGGGCATGCGCGATGCGCTCAAGAGTCTCAAGCCCACGCGCATCCAGGACATCATCGCCATGGTGGCGCTCTACCGGCCGGGCCCGATGGAGCTGATCCCGGAGTTCGTCAACCGGAAGCACGGCCGCGCCCCCATCACGTACGAGCACCCGCTCATGGAGCGCCATCTCCAGGAGACGTACGGGATCATGATCTACCAGGAGCAGGTGATGGGGCTGGCCGCCGATCTCGCCGGCTTCACCCTCGGCGAGGCCGATACCCTCCGCAAGGCCATGGGGAAGAAGGACCGGGAGCTGATGGCCGCCCAGAAGGCCAAGTTCCTCGTGGGCTGCCGCGCCAATGAGGTCGACGGGAAGAAGGCCGAGCGTATCTGGGATCTCATCGAGAAGTTCGCCGGCTACGGCTTCAACAAGTCCCACGCGGCCTGCTACGGCCTCGTGGCGTACCAGACCGCCTACTTCAAGGCGAATCACCCGGTGGAGTTCATGGCCGCCTTGCTCACGTCTGAAATGGAGAAGACGGACAAGATCGTCCAGTACATGGAAGAGTGCCGCAGCATGGGCCTGCGCGTCGAGGCGCCCGACGTGAATGTGTCGGGAGCCCGCTTTACCGTGGCGGCCCAGGTGATCCACTTCGGCCTCGCCGCCATCAAGAATGTCGGGGGCGCGGCCATCGAGTCCATCGTCAAGACGCGCGAGCAGGACGGGCGCTTCGTCTCGCTCGCCGACTTCTGCGCCCGGGTCGACCTGCGGCTGGTCAATCGACGCGTCGCGGAGAGTCTCATCAAGGCGGGGGCCTTCGACTCGCTCGGGAGCACGCGGGCCGGTCTTCTCTCGGGCCTCGACCAGGCCATGGAGGGAGGACAGCGGAGCCAGCGTGATCGCGAGGTGGGACAGGCCTCGCTGTTCGAGAGCCTCGCCGGACCCAAGGCCACCCCCGCCGCGCCGGCGCGCGACGCGGGGGCGCTCGTGCCCGAGTGGTCGAGGGAGGAGCTGCTGGCGGGCGAGAAGGAAGTGCTCGGCTTCTATCTCTCGGGGCATCCGCTCGATGAGTACCGGGATCTGACCCAGCGCCTCAAGACCATCTCGGCTGCCGAGCTCGCGACACGGCCTGCCGCCTCGCAGGTGCGCTTGCTGGGCCTGGTGAGCGGGCTGACGGAGAACGCGACGAAGAGCGGCAATCGCATGGCCTTCGCGACGCTCGAGCTGGTTGACGGCTCGGTGCCCCTCACCGTGTTTCCCGAGCCCTATCGCGCCTGCTCGGTGGCCCTCAGATACCGCGGACCGGTGCTCGTGCGCGGGCGCGTCGACGACAGCGACAAGGGGCGCGTGGTGCTCGCCGAAGAGGTCAAGCCGCTCGACGAGGCGACGGTGGCCGCGGCCCGAGCGGCTCAGAGCGGAGGAGCGGCGGTCCCCGATGGCCCCGGGAACGTGGCGCACGCTGACGCGCCATCGCGAGAGGCCGCCGCGCATACCTGCCGGGTCCGGGTCCGCCCCGGCTCCACCGGCGCGGACGAAATGCTGGCGGCGGTTCGGCGCATCTGCGAATCGCACCCGGGATCGACGCCGCTGTTCGTGCACGTATTGCTCGCCGATCAGGAAGTGGTGGTGCGGGCGAAGGGTCTCTCCGTCGCGCCCGAGCCGCAGCTCGTGGCGAAAGTCGAAGGCCTGCTCGGGCCGGGCAGTATACTCGTCGAATATGCCGGACGAGCTTGATTTCGAACGGCCGCTCCTGGAGCTCGAGAATCGCATCAGTGAGCTGCGCGCTTCCGGGGACTCGAAGGCCACGCGCGACGAAGTGGGCAAGCTCCAGGAGCGCTTGCTCCGGCAGCAGCGGAAAGTCTACGGTGGCCTGACACCCTGGCAGCGGGCGCAGCTCGCCCGCCACCCGAAGCGCCCGCACACTCTCGACTTCTTCCGCCTGCTCTTCGAAGACTTCGTGGAGCTCCACGGGGATCGGGTCTTCGGCGACGACAAGGCCATCGTGGGCGGTCTGGCCCGCTTCGACGGCGAGCCGGTGGTGGTGATCGGACACCAGAAGGGGCGCGACACGCGCGAGAACATCGCGCGGAACTTCGGCATGCCGCACCCCGAGGGTTACCGCAAGGCCCTGCGCCTCATGGAGCTGGCCGGCAAGTTCGGCAAGCCCATCCTGACCTTCATCGATACGCCGGGCGCCTACCCGGGGCTCGGCGCCGAGGAGCGCGGGCAGGGGGAAGCGATCGCGCGCAATCTCCGCGAGATGGCCGGGCTGGGGACCCCCATCGTCTGTGTCGTCACCGGCGAGGGCGGCAGCGGCGGCGCGCTCGCCATCGGGGTGGGTAATCGTGTCCTCATGCTCGAGCACGCAATCTACTCCGTCATCTCGCCCGAAGGCTGCGCGGCCATCCTGTGGGGCGAGGCGTCCAAGGCGCAGGAAGCGGCCGAGCTGATGCGCGTGACCGCGCCAGACCTCCTTCACCTCGGAGTCATCGACGGCATCGTGCCCGAGCCGCTGGGTGGCGCGCATCGGAACTGGGAGGAGACGGCGGAAAACCTTCGGGGCGCGCTCCGCGGATCGCTGCGAGAGCTCCATTCTCGCAGCAGCGAGAGCCTGGTGGCGGACCGCTACGAGAAGTTTCGCAAGATAGGCGTCTTCGCGGACAACGGCTGAGCGCGTCCGAGTTTGACAGCCTTCGATGCCGATGCTAACGTAAGTGCCGATCTTTTATGCCAAAACTCCATCTGATTACCTACGGCTGCCAGATGAACGAATACGACTCGGAGCGCGTGGCCGGTCTGCTCAGGGACGAGCGCTACCAGCTCACCGACGTGGCCGAGGAAGCCGACCTCATCCTCCTCAATACCTGCGCCATCCGCGAGAAGGCTGAAGACAAAGTGCTCTCGCGCCTGGGCCAGCTCCGGATCCTCAAGCGGGAGCGGCCGCATCTGATGATCGGCGTGATGGGCTGCATGGCGCAGCTCTGGAAGGGCAAGATCCAGGAGCGCGCCCCCCACGTGGATCTGGTCTTCGGCTCCGCCGCGGTGGCCCGTGTCGGAGAGATGATCGCGCGAGTGCGCGCCACCGGCGCGCCCGTCCTCGAAACGGGCGAGGCGCCCCTCATCAAGCTCACGGCCAAGCCCGATCGCCCCGGCCAGCTCAAGGCCTTTGTCACGGTCATGGAAGGGTGCGAGAAGTTCTGCACCTTCTGTGTGGTGCCCGTGACCCGCGGGCGCGAGCGCAGCCATGCCCCCGCGGCCATCCTCGCCGAGATCCGGGAGCTGGCGGCCTCCGGTGTGCGCGAGGTTACTCTCCTCGGGCAGACCGTCAACGCCTACGGACGCGATCTCACGCCGCCCACCGACCTCGCGGCCTTGCTCGAGCTGGTGAACGAGGTGGAGGGAATCGACCGGATCCGTTTCACCACCTCGAATCCCTACAATCTGACCCCGCGGCTCATCCGGGCCATCCGCGACGTGCCCAAGGTGGTCGAGTACCTCCACCTGCCCCTCCAGTCGGGCTCGGACCGTGTGCTCGAGCGCATGAACCGCGGTTATACGCGCGCCCGGTACCTGGATCTCATCGGCGAGCTCGTGGAGACGGTGCCCGACATCGCGCTGTCCACCGATCTCATCGTGGGGTTTCCCGGGGAGACCGAGGAAGATTTCGAGGAGACGGTGGCGGTGGTGGAGCGGGTGCGTTACGACAACGTCTTCGCCTTCCGCTACTCGCGGCGACCCGGCACGCCCGCGGCCGAGATGGCCGACCAGGTGCCGGACGAGGTCAAGGCGCGACGGAACACGCGGGTGCTCGAGGTGGCGGAGCGGGTGGGCGCGGAGCGGAGCCGCGCCCTCGAGGGGCGGGTGATGCCCGTGCTCGTGGACGGGCGCTCCCGCAAGGACCCGGGCGAGATGACGGGACGCACCCGGTGTAATCGTGTGGTCAACTTCGACGCTCACGGCCGCGAGCTCCTGGGCCGGACCGTGCACGTGCTCGTCACGAAGGCGCTACCTCACAGCCTGCGCGGCGAGCTGGCCGGCGCCGGCGCGGGAGAGCGCGTGCTCGCCGCTACCGCGGTTTAGGGGAGGGGACGTCCATGTGGCTCGAGATGAAGGTGAAGGGGTTGGCGCTCGACCCTCTCTCCAATATGCCGATCATCATCCTGCGCGACGAGGAAGAGAAGCGCTCGCTGCCCATCTGGGTCGGCCTCTTCGAGGCCAATGCCATCGCCCTCGAGCTCGAGAAGATTCCCACCCCGCGCCCCATGACGCATGACCTGATCAAGAACATTCTCGAGTCCATCGACGCGCGCGTGGTCAAGGTCGAGGTCAACGACCTGCGCGAGAACACCTTCTTCGCCGTCATCCACCTGCAGCTGGGCTCGGCGGAGATCGCGGTGGACTCGCGCCCGTCCGATGCCATCGCCCTCGCCCTGCGCGTGGCCGCGCCCATCTTCGTGGACGAGGAAGTGGTGGCCAAGGCCAAGAACGTGGAGGTGACCAAGGAGCAGGAGCTCGGGGGCAGCAAGGCCGACGATCAGGCCAAGATCAAGGAATGGCTCGACTCCATCAAGCCGGGAGACTTCGGCAAGATCGAGCGAGGCCGCGATCCCAACGCTCCGGATGACTAGCGGATGCGTGTTGGCCTCTTCACCAACAACTACCTGCCGTTCCGCGGGGGTGTCACCACCGCCGTAGAGACGCTGCGCCGGGGCCTCGAAGCCTTGGGGCACAGCGTGTGGGTGTTCGCCCCGGCGTGGAGTGGCCCGCATGTCGATCCGGCCTATGTGTTCCGGTATCCGTCGGCGCCCGCCCCCACCTATCCCGGCTTCGCCATACCGCTGCCGTTCTCCCGACGCCTGAGCCGCGCGGCCCGCGAGCTCGAGCTCGACGTCTTCCACGCGCAGCACCCCTTTCTCCTCGGCGTCACCGCCCGCCGGCTCGCCCGCGCCGAGGGACGGCCCCTCGTGTTCACGTACCACACGCGCTACGAAAAGTATGCCCACTACGTGCCGCTCCCCGAGCGTCTGGTTGCCGCCGCCGCCGTGCGGCTGGCCTCCCGCTTCGCCGACTCCGCGGATCTGGTCGTCGCTCCCTCGGGCCGGATCGCGGATGGTCTCACGGCCGGCGGCGTCAGAGCCCCGATCGCCACGGTGCCGACCGGCGTGCCCCTCGATCTCTTTTGCCCGGGCGATCGTCTCGAGGCGCGCCGCGCCCTCGGGCTGCCCGAGGATGTGCCGCTCTGCCTCTACGTCGGACGGCTCGACCGCGAGAAGAGCGTGGAGCGCGTGATCGACGCCTTCGGCTCGATCGCGGGCGCCGTGTCGGGGGCCCGGCTCCTCCTCGTCGGGCAGGGGAGTCACGAGGGGGCGCTCCAGCGCGTGGCCGCGGCCAGTCCGGCCCGCTCGGCCATCGACTTCATGGGATCCGTGGTCCGCGAGGGATTGCCGCCGTACTACCGCGCGGCCGACCTCTTCCTCTTTTCCTCCGAGACGGAGACGCAAGGCTTGGTCTTGGCCGAAGCGCATGCCTGCGCGCTGCCCGCCGTCGCCGTGCGGGCCTCGGGCGTGGACGAAGTGGTGAGAGACGGCGAGACCGGGCTCCTGACCAAAAGCGATGCCCAGGAGCTGGCGGACGCCGCCATCGGGCTCCTCCTCGACGGCGCCCGTCGCCTCGCCATGGGCCGCGCCGCGCGCCAGCTTGCCGAGCGCGACTTCTCCGCGATGCGCCAGGTCGAGGTCATGGCGGGGTTGTACCGCGGCCTGCGGAGCTCCGCGTCGTGAGCCCGGCCCCCGCGGCCACCTATTTGCGGGCCGCCTTTCAGCCCGCGTGGAATCCGGGAGCCGGCGATCCAGGTCGGCGCGGCTTCTTCGCCCCTGATCCCCGGGCGCGCACCCTGCTGCGCGTGCTCGTCTCGTATCCCGAGGTGCGCTTCGTCCTGCCCGATCGGGTGGGACTCGAGGCGGCCGCCGATGCGCGGCTCATCGATACCCTCATGCGCTTCGTCGGCCGTCAGGCCTGGCTCGTGACGGGCGTGACCGTGGGATGAGATCCCGATGATCTGGAATCGAGAGATGGAGACCGCGCCCCGAGCCACGTTGCGCGCCCTTCAAGGAGAGCGTCTCGGACGTGCCTGCGCGTGGGCGGTGGAGCGCGTGCCCTTCTATCGGAGCGCCTTCGCGGCCCGCGGCGTCGACGTCGACACCATCAAGAGCGTCGACGACCTGCGGCGGCTGCCGTTCACCGTCAAGTCCGATCTGCGCGAGCACTATCCGTGGGGTCTCTTCGCGGTGCCCCCCGTCGAGCTGTCGAGGGTCCACGCTTCCTCGGGCACCAAGGGGAAGCCCACCGTGGTGGGTTACACGCGGGGCGACCTCGAGATCTGGCGGGAGGTGATGGCGCGGTCGCTTGCGGCGGGCGGTGCCGAACCCGGCCAGATGATACAGATCGCCTACGGCTACGGTCTCTTCACGGGGGGACTCGGCTTTCACGATGGGGCCGAGCACATGGGGCTGACCGTGGTGCCGGTGTCGTCGGGGAATACCTTGCGGCAGATCCTGCTCCTCCAGGATTTTCGGCCCCAGGGCCTGGCCTGCACGCCGTCCTTCGCCCTGCACATCGGCGAGTCGATGCGAGAGCAGGGACTCGATCCGCGGAGCGTGGGCCTCCGCTACGGTCTGTTCGGCGCCGAGCCCTGGACGGACGCCATGCGGGGCCAGCTCGAAGCGCTGTGGGGCATCGTGGCCGTGGATTTCTACGGGCTGAGCGAGATCATCGGCCCCGGAGTCGCCGTGGAATGCGCGGAGGCCCGGCGGGGGCTGCACATCGCCGAGGATCATTTCCTGCCCGAGGTGATCGATCCGGCGTCGGGCGAGCCGCGGCCCGCGGGCGCCGAGGGCGAGCTGGTCCTGACCTGCCTCACCAAGCAGGCGCTGCCCATGATCCGCTACCGGACCGGCGACGTCACGTCGCTCGATCCCGAGCCCTGCGCCTGTGGCCGGACCTCGATACGCATGGCGCGGATCAAGGGACGGAGCGACGACATGCTCGTGATCAAGGGGGTCAACGTCTACCCCTCCCAACTCGAGGCGGCGCTCTTGACGGTTTCCGATCTCGCGCCGCACTATCAGCTCATGGTGGACAGAAGCCACGGCTTCCCGACCATCTCGGTGCACGTCGAGCCCACCCCCGAGCGCGTGAGCGAGTGGGGTGGCTTCGACTCGCGCCGGCCCGAAGTGGCCACGCTCGCCTTGCGGGTGGGCGAGCTGCTGCGGACGCACCTGAGTCTCAACCCCGAAGTTGTCATCGTCCCGCCCAAGACCATCCCCCGCAGCGAGGGGAAGGCGGTACGGGTCGTGGAAAGGAGAGCACTATGAGCCAGCGCGTGACGGAGGCGGAGCTCCTGGCCCGGATCGAGCGCGGCGAGCGCGTCGAATCGCCGGAGGAGATGACGGAGGCATACCGGGACAACCTCGTTCACCTGATGACCATGCAGGCCGATAGCGCGCGCGACCGCTTCCGCAAAATCCGTGCGCGCTTCCGCAACGGCGCCCTAGTCCCGCTCGACCCACTGGACTTACCCGAAGGCTCCGAAGTGGAAATCCTAGTCCGGCCGTTTCCTAAAAACTGATCCGCTAGGTACATCAGGCGACGCAATATTGGATTATTCGTAGCGAAGCGCGTTCATCGGATCCAGTTTTGACGCGCGGTGCGCCGGCACAAGCCCGGAAAAGATCCCGATGAATGCCAGCATCGCAATTCCCATTGCGTAGGTTGTCACGTCGTTTGGCTGTAATCCGAACAGCAGAGAGCCAGCCTCCCTGGCGACAAACAATGTCATCACAGTTCCAATCGCCAAGCCGACAAAGACCTGCAATCCGACATCACGCAGGATCATCCCCGCGATGCCGGCCTGCGTAGCCCCCAGCGCCATTCGAATTCCAATCTCATTCTTACGTTGCGTTACCATGTACGACATCACGCCGTACAATCCCAGACTCGCCAGCAGTGCGGCCAGAATTCCGAAGAATGCCGAAAGCTTCGCCATCAATCGCTCCAGCAACATTGAATCCTCGATCTCGGTATCCAGGGCCCGAACCTCTGAGGATAGTGCCGGGTTTATCTCTGCCATTGCATTCTTAACAGATGACAGGAGAGCGGAAGCAGGCAAACCTGATCGGATCAGGACTGTCGAAAACGTCGCAGGCTTTGAGACCTGCGATTCCGGAAAATAGATTGTAGGATCGAATGTATCGTGGATTTCGCTGTATTTTGCGTCTCCCACCATCCCGACTATTTCGTACGCAATGTCAGGCGTATTTGGCGCAACCTCAAAGTGAAAAGTCATACCCACGGGATTTTTGCCGTCGAAGAATCGCCGACTGAACGCCTGGTTCACAATCGCGACGCTGGTCGATTGCCGGTTATCACGATCATTGATATCACGTCCAGCCACCATAGGGATTCGCAAGGTCTTGAAATAATCGCTGCTAACCAGATTGACGTACGAGTTCTCTTTGTGGCCGTCCGCAATAACGTCCTGATTCCATCCACCGCCACCAACACGCAGGTTTGTTCTGGAATCGGCCGCAGCCTCAACACCGGGAATTGCTCTTA
>Ga0137403_10000925_pt1 | contig 37457 bp, 34 predicted proteins | sample CZOMad2_1_16fung_FD_122057 | JGI IMG/M metagenome (GOLD analysis project Ga0137403, IMG submission 122057) | Vadose zone soil fungal communities from Angelo Coast Range Reserve, California, USA - CZOMad2_1_16fungal (Hybrid Assembly) | ecosystem: Environmental > Terrestrial > Soil > Vadose zone... | reverse complement strand
ACGACGACATCGGCGGCGTGCCAGCTCCGGACGGAGTTCTGAGCCAGCAGAAGCACGCCCACATGGTCCTGACCGTCGCTGAGCGGCAGGGCCAGCAACGAGGTGATCCCCAGCTCCACCAGGACTTCGCGAATCTCCTGCAACTCGGGCGCGGCGAGGGCGTCCGGGAAGGTCAGGGTGCCCTGGCTGATCGCAGCATCCTGCACCGCGGTGACCAGGCGGCTCAAGGCCTGAGCGTCTCCGGCGTTTACGCTTTCGCTGTGGTACTCCTTGACCGCGCTCGGCAACATCCCCGGCTTGCGTGTGGCTACGATGCAGCGGCTGATCTTCCATTGCGCTCCGATTTCGGCGACTGCCGTGGACATAACAGCATCGGCGTTAGTCTGGCGGTAAAGTTTGCGAGTGATATCCGCCACTTTGGTGAAGCTGTTGACGTCGGCAGATTCCGCCGGCGCAGACACGCGCGCTGGCAGGGCCGCAGACGCTGGGGCCGCTTTTGCCGCGGAACTCGCAGGCGGATGGGGAGCTGAATCGGAATGATGCGGCGTCATACCTGCGGCTAGGTACAACTGCTGCAGGTCCTGATTGCGCTCTTCTTCACGCGGGAAAAGTTCCTGAATGCGTTGCAGGCGCTCAATCGCTTTGGAGCGCATGCCGTACTGCACCAGGATTTCTGCCTGCAGCATGAGGTCCTGCAAGGCGGCGGCACCCAGTGTGGGCCCTTCAGTCTTGACCGGTTCAGACGCCGTCTTCGCCATGCTGGTAAAGCGCGAGGCGATGACCTTGAAGCGGTTCTCGTCAATCTTGCCGCGCAGCATTTCCAGGCGCTTGTGGTGGCCGGGCTCGTAGACGTCCACGTCGGCGGCGCGATCCAGGCATTCGGCAGCCTTGGCGTAGTTACCCATGCCGCAGTGCAGATCGAAGAGCTTAAGCAAGGTCTGACAATAGTCGCCTTCGCGGTTGGAGGCGTTGAAGAGCTCGCTCATGAACTCCAGCAGATCGGGTGAGCCCCGGTGCTTGGCCGCTACATCCTGCAACATCGCAACAAAAGCGCGGCGGTCACCCTTGTTGCGCTGAAACTGCTCCAGCTTGCGGGCCAGCGCAACCGCCTCAGCGTCCTGCTGCGCGTCGACTAATAGTCCAATGAGGTCAACAACCTCTTGCTGGCGCGACGGGTTCTGCTGAAAAAGTTGCCAGACCAGCGGTTCCGCATCGGTCAGGCGATTCGCGGACACAAGCGCGTTCACGTAGCTCTCACGCGTTTCCAGGCTCGCATCCTGCGCCTTGGCCAGCGGCTCCAGCACAAAAATGGCCGCCCCCACCTGGCCCTGCGCGATCAGGTTCTTGCCATAGCTCAGAGCCGCCTTCGTGTCGCCGGGGTCTTCGGTATAAGCGCGTTCGAACCATTGGGCAGCGTTGGCGCCGGAGGCCTCCGTCATCTCGGCCAGCTTGAGGAAGGCTGCGGATGCGCCGGCTTTGTCTCCGGTTTGCGAAGAGAGCTCACCCAGCCGCAAGAAGTTTCTTTCCGCAGGCTCGAGCGCCACCAGGCGCTTCAGGACCATCAGGCAATCCTGCTGACGTCCAATCTTGCTCAGGTCTTCCAGAGCGCTCTCGTAAGTCTCGAGCGCAAGCTTCCGGTTTGAGGTTTCAAGGATCTGCCCGAAGTGCATCCTTTGGATGCTGGTTGGAACTGTGTAACGGGCCAGTTTCTTGTAGGTGAGGCTGGCTCGAGTGTTTTCTCCGGCCGCGATCTGGCGCTCAAACAAGTCGCCCAGCAACTTTACCGCTTCCGCAGTACGTTGCAAAGAAAGGCAGATATCGGCCGCCATCTGGCGCACGTTGTCATTTTGCGGGTCTTCAGCGAGGACCTGCATGTACTCATCGAGGGCCTCGCCGGTCTTGCCCTTTTGCAAGAGCTTCTCGGCGCGTTCTACTCGGCGCGCGATCTCGGCTCGGTCCATTCGTTTGGTCGGATCTGCCATGAGAGACACGGGTAACGTACGTAGTAACCCAAGTGAGATTTTAGGGGTCGGTACTCGCAGCGGCAACGAAGTCGGGTACTGCGGAGATTACGAAGGTCACGCGAATATTTCTTTGGCAGAAAAAGTGTTTCCGGTATAAGTGCCGGATGGCAGCAGAACCGATGTCAGCAGAAGAGGAGGAACGAGGACTTCGTCACCAGCTCAGCGCTGGCCAGATGGCCATGGTCGCCGTGGGCGGGTCCATCGGCACTGGACTGCTGCTGGGATCGGCCGCCGCTCTCGAAATTGCGGGACCAGGAGTCATCCTCAGTTTCATCCTGGCGGCATTTATCACTTTGACCGTAGCCCTGGCCCTGGGCGAACTCTCGAGCATGCATCCCGCGGCTGGCTCGTTCGGAGTCTACGGCGATCTTTATCTGAACCAGTGGGCTGGATTTATCGCGCGAGCTGGATACTGGGCGGCAATCTCAATTTCCATCGGCGCGGAGCTGGTGGCTTCCGCCACCTACCTTACTTATTGGTTTCCGTCTGTTCCGGCGTTGTTTTGGGTGCTGCTTTTTTCGGTCCTGCTGCTGCTGATCAATCTTCGCAGCGTGGGCAACTACGGACGCTTCGAATACTGGTTTGCCATGATCAAGGTCGCAACCATCGCTGCGTTCGTCGTGCTGGGAGCGCTGTTGTTGCTGAGCGGCCGGGTGACACCGCAATACACGGCGCACGGCGGCTTCCTGCCCCGCGGCCCGCTGGCTCCGTTGTTGGCCATGGGCTTCGCTCTCTATACATTCGGAGGAATCGAATTTGTAGCCATCACCACCGGAGAGTCGCGTTCAGCGCAGGAAATTCCCCGCGCCATCAAACTGACCTTCGCGGTGCTGGCTTCAGTGTACTTGGGAGCAATCGTCATCCTGGTCGGAGTGATGCCGTGGAACCGTGCCGGCGTCACCGAGAGCCCATTCGTCGCTGTGTTCCGTCACGCCCACATCCCGGGCGCATCGCACATCATCACCTTCGTGGTCCTTTCGGCCGCGCTCTCGGGAGCCAATGGAGCGCTCTATGCCGCTTCGCGTGTCCTGTTTTCCCTGGCGCGGACGGGATGGGCGCCAGCTGTTCTGGGACGGCTCAGTGCGTCAGGGTCGCCCACACCCGCTCTGCTGGCTTCGTCCTACGGTATCGTGCTCGCGCTCGTGCTGGAGAAGTGGGCGCCGAAGAATGCCTTCGTTTGGATTCTTGGCGCAGCACTAGTGGGAATGCTACTGGCCTGGCTGGTTTCCCTGGCGGCACACATCAGCTTCCGCAAGCAGCTTTCCAGAAGTCGGCTGGCCGTGTTGCCTATGCGCTCTCCGCTCGGGGCATGGGGATCGGCGTTGGGCTTTGCGCTCATCATCGTGGCGATCATCGAGACCGGCTGGGCTTCTCACCTGACGCTGATCAGCGGCGCCGCGTACCTGGTCGTCCTGACCGCGGCTTATTTTCTGTTGAAGAGGTAGGGTGGGGCGGACACTTCTGTCCGCCGCCTTTGACTGTGATCTTGACGCAAATCTCGACCGCGCCTTCGGAGCAACGACGATCTAAGAAACAAAATCAACTTCAAAAGCGGCTACAAGAGTGTCCGCCCCACTCCGACGTACAATATCGGGATGGCTGATGAACTTCTCCGCTATCGTCCCCAGTTCCCTATCTTGGCGCGCACCACGTATCTGATCAGCAATTCGCTGGGGGCCATGCCGCAAGGCGTTTACGAAGCCATGAAAGGTTACGCCGACATCTGGGCCACACGGGGGATACGGGCGTGGGAGGAACGCTGGTGGATGCTGGCGGCGCAAGTCGGAGACGAGATTGGCGCGCTGCTGAACGCTCCTGCAAGCTCGGTCTCGACCCACCAGAATGTCACAACCTGCCAGGCCGTCGTAGCTTCGTGCTTCGATTTCTCAGGTAAACGCAACAAGGTAGTGTACAGCGACTTAAACTTCCCTTCGGTGATGTATTTCTGGGAGGCGCAACAGGCCTACGGCGCTCGGGTGAACATGGTCAAGACCGACGACGGCATCACGGTTCCCCTCGACCGCCTGCTGGACGCCATCGATGAACAGACGTTGCTGGTCCCGGTATCGCACGTGATCTTTCGCAGCTCCTACATTCAGGATGCCAGGGCGATCATCGAGAAAGCCCACGAAGTCGGCGCACACGTCGTGCTCGACACCTTTCAATCCCTCGGTACGGTGCCAGTCGACGTGCAAGCGCTCGATGTCGACTTTGCTTGCGGCGGAGTTTTGAAGTGGCTCTGTGGAGGCCCAGGCGTCGCCTATCTGTATGTCCGTCCGGATCTGGGAAAAAAGCTCCAGCCAAAATTCACCGGCTGGTTTGCTCACCAGAATCCCTTTGGCTTCGAAGTCGGACCCACTCGCTACAGCGAGCCCCCCTTTCGTTTCATGAATGGCACCTCCCACATCCCCGCGTTGGAGGCGGCACGTCCTGGCCTGAAGATCATCGCCGAGGTTGGCATTGAACGAATTCGGGAGAAATCGAAGCGGCAGACTTCCCGTTTGATCGAGCTGGCCGCGTCTCACGAATGGCAGGTGAATTCCCCTCGCAACCCAAAGGACCGCGGCGGAACGGTTTCGATCGACATGCCTGGTGCCCAAGCAGTCTGCGGCGAGCTGCTCAAGCGGGACATCCTGGTCGACTATCGCCCCAAAGCCGGTGTCCGCATGTCTCCGCACTTCTACAGTAAAGATGAAGAACTGGAAACCGCGATCGCCGCGGTAGAAGAAATCCTGAAAGAGCGATCTGTCAGCGCAAAGTAGAAAGGACCGAACGCAACGCTCTCGATGCGATGGGTTGCTGGAGCTTGTCGAGCTTCGCTCGACCCGGACGGATCCCTTCGACATCCTTCAGGGCAGGCTCCGACCCGTGCCTACACGGTTCGTGCCAAGGTCTGACCTCCGAAGTCTGACGCCCATCTCGCGAGTGCACCAGCCTTCTCACCTCCCATGACCCGCAGGTCTGAACTTCTCCACTAAAATAGCGAAGTGAGCGATCCCGTCCGCATAGGAATTCTCGGGGATTACGATCCCAAGTCTCCCACTCTTCCGGCCATAGAGAAGTCGCTCCAGCACGCCGCCTCGCAACTGAAGCTGCCCGTCGAGGGAAAGTGGATCGCAACCCCTAGCCTTCTTGAGCCCGGCGCGGAAAAGAAGCTGGAGAGCTTTGACGGAATTTGGGCTGCGCCAGGCAGCCCCTACAAGAGTTTTGACGGCATGTTGAAAGGTATTGAATTCGCCCGGCGGCGCGACTGGCCTTTCCTCGGCACCTGCGGCGGCTTCCAATATGCTCTGATCGAGTGCGTCCGCAACGTGCTGGGCATCAAGGATGCGGATACTGCCGAGAACAATTCCGGCTCGAAGAACATCGTCATTTACCCGGTGGCCTGCGCCGTCCCCGATCGTGCCAAGGGTGCACCCAAGCTCTCAGGCGCGATACCGGAGATCCGTCTGCGTCCGGGCTCCTATCTCCAGTCGTACTATTCGCAGGATACGGTCGCAGAAGAATTCTTCTGTAATTTTGAAGTCAACCCCGAATATGAGTGGGCCGCTATGGAAGCCGGATTCCCGGTGGTGGCGCGTGGCCCGCACGGCGAGATCCGCGCCATCGAATCGCCCACCCACCGTTTCTACATTGCGACGTTGTTCCAGCCGCAACTCTCATCCCAACCCGACAAGCCCCATCCCCTGGTGCAAGCGTTCGTGCAAGCAGCTGCCGACTGGGGAAGAAAGAAACTGGACGACAGTGTTCTGGAATAGCGGGCGTCAGACGTCGGACCTCGCAAGAAATGGGTTGGGACAGGTCGGAGCCTGCCCTTAGCGAAGTCGAAGGGACCCGTCCAGGTCGAGCGCAGCTCAACTAGCTTTACTCCTGTTATCTCGGAATCAATTCAAACGCAGGATAACTCTGCACCAATTCGCGAAAAGCCTCCGCCGGAGAACCAGCCGGTACCGGAAAATATCTCTGGACTTCCCGCCTGAACTGATCCAGATAAGCCTTCAGGATTTCAGGCTTCTCCTGATCCGAGAGCGCGCGAAGCCCCAATTTTAGCCGTTTACTTCCCTTCTTGAGCGTCACTTCTCCGGCCGCCTCGGCGTTGCGCACCCATTGCGTGTGGCCACGCGGGGCCACCAGAAACCGCTTTCCGCCGAGTTCCAGCAGATCAATCGGCGTGGAATAAATCTTCCCACTCTTGCGTCCACGAACCTGCAGAAGGTAGTTGTAGGGAAAGCCCAGGCCGAGACCCACCGCAAATCCAAAAATCCGGTTGAAGACCCGCTCACCCGCACTGGGTGCGCGGAACGAAGGAAGAGGGGAATTCATACTTGAAACTCTATCCCAAAACTGTCATCCCGAGCGCAGCTTTTGTCGCGCCGAGCGCGACAAAGGCAAGTCGAGGGACCTTGTGTTGGGCCGCCGGAAGAGCGTTAGGTCTTTACGAACTTCAAAGAAGCCGAATTCATGCAATAGCGAAGTCCAGTAGGCTGCGGCCCGTCATCGAAGACGTGTCCCAAATGCGCATCACACAGAGTGCAAGCCACCGCGCTTCTCACCATGCCATAACTCGTGTCGTTGATGATCCGAACGTTCTCCTCCGCAATCGGCTGCCAGAAGCTGGGCCAGCCGGTGCCAGATTCAAATTTCGTCTCCGAGCTGAACAGCGCATTGTCGCAACAGAGGCAACGGTAGAGACCCTTGTCGTGAAGGTTCCAGTACTTTCCGCTGAAGGCAATTTCGGTGTCCGCATGGCGGGTGATATCGAATTGCCCCGGCGACAGCTGCTTGCGCCACTCATCGTCGCTCTTCACCACCTTGGCAACGTGGACTCTCTGGAGACGCTGCCCGGAATCGGAAAACTGCACAATCGTGACCTCGCCCGGATCGCCCTTCGGCATCGCCGCTTCGATCAGCCGCGGTTTGTGCAGCGACCATAGCGCAGCGCCGGCAATCGCCGAAACCGAGAAGCCCAGAAACGCGCGACGCCTGACGTTTACCGATGAAGCATCTTTGTCGAGCTCAGAATCGAACATAGCTCACTCCTCTCGACACGAACCGACGCGCCCGCTACTTTCCCGTATAAAGTTCGGGAAATTCCTGGCGCAGATGGGCCACCTTGGGCGCGTCGTTGTAAACAATGTAGGGTTGATCGGGATGAAGCGTGGCGTAATTCTGATGGTAGGCCTCCGCCGGATAGAACGCTTTCAGGGGCACAACCTGGGTCACAATCGACCCCGAAAATACTTTGGCTTTGTCGAGCTGCGCGATATACGCCTCCGCAATCTTCTTCTGTTCGTCGTTGGCGTAAAAAACCACAGAACGATACTGGGTACCATCGTCCGGACCCTGCCGGTTGAGCTGTGTGGGATCGTGCGCCACCGAGAAAAACACTTGCAGCAACTCTCCATAGGTGATCTGTGCGGGATCGTATGTAATCTTCACCGATTCGGCGTGTCCGGTTTCGCCTGTACTGACGATTTCATACTGCGCAGTCTTGGCGTCCCCACCCGAATATCCCGAGGTCGCGCTCTTCACGCCTTTTACATGCTGGAAGACAGCCTGAATGCCCCAGAAACAACCTCCCGCCACTACCACAGTTTGCTCACCAGACTTCGCTGCCTTTGCAGCGTCCACAGTCGGACCCGGGATGGCAACCCCGGCCGCATTTCCCGCAGTACACGCCACCGTAACCGCGATCATCACTAGAAACAGAAGGGAAGTATAAGCAGAAAGTTTGAACATTACAGACACTCCTCCGGCCAGTTTTCCGGCCGCAGTTATTAGAGTTCTGAGATGAATAAAAGTTTCGCCGGGTGAATGGCCCGCAGGTCACACCCCTGACTCTGTTTTTCGCTCGTAACCGACGCAGGAGAGGACTGGCAGCCGGGGATATTTCTTGAAGCGGGAGTCGGTCAAGGCCAGCTGGCACATAACGAATACCGCACCGCGATCGGACTCGATGCGCCGGGTGTGAGAGCAGTCCTGGCAGAGCCCGGAGACGGTAGCGGACGCTGCGTTTTTCGGAGGAGCACTCACTGGTTCAGAATAACAGCCGAGCTCTCCTTTCAGGATGACACTTCTTACTTTGTTTTCTTGACATTTCGCCTTCCGTTCGCCCACAATTGCGACATGGCAATCACCAGACGGCAACGGCAGGTCTACGACTTCATCTCTGAGTTCGTGCAGAAGAACGGATACTCGCCCTCATTCGAAGAGATTGGCCAGGGCCTGGAGCTGAGTTCTCTGGCGACGGTGCACAAGCACATTTCCAATCTGGAGAAGAAGGGGCTACTGACTCGCGACTACAATCGCAGCCGTTCGATCGACTTGCTGCCGCCCAAAGGACGGCTCAAGCAAGCCATGGCGGTAAATACGACGATGGTGCTGCCGCTGGTGGGCCGCATCGCCGCCGGCCAGCCGATCGAGGCGGTGCAAAGCAACGAGACGATTTCCCTCGCCGACTTCGTGCGCTCGAAAGAAGTGTTCGTGCTCGAGGTCCGCGGCGATTCCATGCAGGACGAGGCCATTCTCAACGGCGACTATGTGATGGTGGAGAAAAGCAGGACGGCGCACAATGGAGACATCGTAGTCGCCCTGGTGGAAGGAACCGATGCCACTCTGAAACGCTTTTACCGTGACGGCGAAAATATTCGGCTACAACCCTCGAATGCCAGCATGAAACCCATCATCGTGCCCGCCGCTTCGGTCGAGGTGCAGGGGAGAGTGATTGGAGTGTTGCGAAAGTATTAAATTCAGCTTGGAGCTCCTGGCTTTTAGCTCCTAGCTAGAGCACAAGGAGACACTGACATAAAAAAGCGCCCGGGTCATGAACCCGGGCGTTTGATCTTTGGCTGACGACTGACGACTGCTTTACCCAACGTGCTTATCAATCGCCTTCTGAATCGTTTCCTTGGGCACGTAGCCTACGATTTGCTCCTTCACCTGGCCGCCCTTAAACACGAGCAGCGTGGGGATGCCGCGGACTCCGTAGCGCATGGGTGTGGCGCTATTGCTGTCGACATCCATCTTGCCGACTTTGATTTTGCCGTGGTAGTCCTTCGCCAGTTCGTCGACGATCGGAGCGAGAGCCCGGCAAGGTCCACACCAGGCCGCCCAGAAATCCACCAAAACGGGCTGCTCTGACTTCAGAACATCCTGGTCAAAGTTTGCATCCGTTACTTCCAAAATTCCGTTGCTTGCCATTTCTCCTCCGGGGGTACCCGCTCGCCGCGAATCCAGGTCGGGGAACGGTCCGTCAGCCAACGTTGGCTGCGTGTATCGTAACACCGTATTTGATGCATCGTAAGCGCAGAAGTCGCAAAGGCTGGAGACGGCAGTTGCCGGTTTCCAGTTTCTGGTTCCGGTTCCCTCGTGCTCGAGCGGGCAAGAGGTTGGAGCCCATGGCCGGTCACAAAAAAAGCGTCCTAAACTTTTCAGTTCAGGACGCCTCGGCAGCCCTCCCCCAGAACTGCCAAACCACGAAATGGATATTAGGCGCGCCTCTGGTTGGTGTAAACGTCACTTTGGTAACTCGTGAAAAAGTACCGGTCAAATCGGGAATCGTAGCGAGGGACAGGGATTGAAAAGGCTTGTCAGTTCTTTTCCCAGGTAACGCCCGCGTCGCTGGTAGTCCAGGTTTCGTGGTCGCTGGTGGTTAGTTTGCCGTGTTTGGCGTCGTTGAATTCAACGGTAACGATATCGCCGGTCAAATGCTGGCCATTAAACGCGGGATAGACTTGAACCCAGTGTTGGCCGGCGTCGGGAGAATGGTAGAGCGCACCGGCCGCGCCTCCCACCCAGATATCTGAATCGTTTGCCGCCAACGCGCGGAAAGCAATGTTGCTCGCCACCGGAATCGTCTGCCAGGTTTTGCCGGAATCGAAAGAACGCTGCAGGGCGCCGTCGGCCGACAGGGTCCAGCGCGGTGCGTTGCGGCCAGCCTGCGACCGCTTGGCATCGTCGCCCGAAGCGGTTTGCGCCAGTTGCGCCGAGAGCGAGTCTGTCTTTCGATCTGCTGATCCCGCCGCACCTACCCCTTCTACGCCTGGGGCCTGAACTTCTTTTCGCGATCCGTTCCTGGTCGATTCGTCTTTCACTTTCCGCGCTGGAGTTTGCAGCGTCTCAAGCACGGTATTGGCTTCGGCCTCCACCGTCACCGTTTCTGTCACGGCTCCCGGTGCGGAGGCGGCGTCATTCCGGGCTTCGCCCGGTGGCGCTGCCGGTACTGCCTTCGTCTCCGGCAGAGGCGCGACTCCCCCGGTAACGATCATTCCTGCAGGAGGTGCTGGCTTGTCTTCCGACTTGACCGCATCTGCCAGTCGGTTGTTGCTCAGCTCCCGATCCTTTTCATTCTGATCCAACCCGTGTGACGTGGTCACTCTTGTCCGCGCAGCACCCGCTCCGGCATCCACACTCTCTTCGCGTTGCTTGGCCAACTTGCCTGCGAACCCAAAATCGCGATCCGCCTGGTAGGGCGCGGGAGGGGGAATCTTTGCCGCCAGTTTTTTGCCCGGCTGTTGTTGGACATTGGCTTCGGCAGGGAGACTCGCGGGCGCTGCAGCGGGAATCCTCTCTGCAACCGAGGACTCCCCGGCTGACCGTCGTCCATAGCGCAGCGTGACCGCCGCGCTCACCACCACAACGCATGCCGCCAGCGCCCCCCAACGAAGCACGGGCCAACTCAGCCAGCGTGATCTCGTGGCGGTTGGCAAAGGCGTGGGCAATGCCTCCGGCGTGGCGAGCGTCACAACCTCGCGGCAATCGACGCAGTCGGCCAGGTGTTGCAATACTTGGGCGCGCTCGCGATCGTTCAATGACTTCTCAACGAACGCCGCCAGCAGGTCGGGCTCGGGATGGCTCCCCAGCCTCGCAGTCTCCTGCAAACGCCGCTGCACGATTTTGGGAAGCTGCTCCATTTTTCTTTCGCCCCTGAAGGGGCTTTGTCTCTGCCCTTGCCTACCCGGGGTTGCGCCCTGGGCTACATTCTTGCGCCGCTCCGCGGCTACGGCGCTGGTTCGCCGCCGACCCGACGGCTTGAGATTCAGCCCGATGCGGGAGGTCCGACGTCGGGCGCCGGGATTTCACCCTTCTTATCAGAGAACGCCGGCGGACCGGTTTCTTGCGCCACCTGGTTACGGATATTCAAGCGCAAGTCACGCACATCTACCTCCAGCGCCTCCTCGGCTTGGCGGCGGCTCATACCCTTACGCTCGAGTGCGGTCAGGATTTGCTTGCGCAGGGACTTCGCCAGCTTATCGAGCTTGCGGCTGATCGTGGACTCGTGCACGGCGAGCGTGCGCGCAATCTCGGCCAGGGTCCGGCCATCCAAATAATAAGATGCCAGAATGAAGCGATCTTCTGCCGATGCTCTACACAAGACTTCATCGGTCGCCACTTCGATTCGAGGATCGACCACGGCAACAGGCGCGGAATCAGTCGCGGCAAACTGGGCTCCGTCTTCACTCTCTTCATCCAGGCTGACCAACCGGCGCTGGCGGCGATAGCGGTTTACAAATTCCTGCGCCATTACGGTACGCAGCCAGCCTTCCAATGAACCGCGCCCAGTGTAGGACGCGAGTTTCGAAATGCGTTGACCCTCGCGGGTAGTGGTCCCGTAGAGATCGGCGTAGAGGGAGTCTGCAAGTTCGCGGGCGGCAGAACTTTCTTTGGCGATGTAAGTCGCGATGTCGTAAAGCTTCTCGCGGTAGCGCGCCATGAAAATTTCCCAGGCTCGCTCCTGACCGGCGGCGCAAGCTCGGGCCAGCGCCAGTTCTTCGACGCGCAAGCTGGCGTACAGTTCGGCTGTCTCCCGGGCAGACGCGCCCGGGGGCAAGTATTTGGCAGCCACCTGGTCAAGAATGACGGCGAATTGTTCGCGACTAAGCCCTGAATTTCCGCTCTTTTGGTAGAGCTCGGTGATCATGGATTCCAACCCCGCGGAAGCTTCCACTATGGGTTGGACACCGTGGTTAATCATGCCGGCCAGCCATCCCGGATGCTATCAACAATTTGTGCTGCAAGAAGCCGAATATTTGCCGTTCCTCGTGTAAGTGCGGGCACTGCCGGCACGGCGGGCGGGACACCCACCTTACAGCCGGCAGGACGCCGGCGCTACACAGGAGGAACACCATGAACCCCAAGATTTTGTTCTTGCTACCGGCACTTGCACTAGCCGGAATCGCTCTATTTTGGCCTTGCCACGCCCCTGCCGGCGGATTGCCGCCGACATCGGGCTACACCGTCCTCGCGCCCATCCGGCACGGAAATCTCACCGTATTTCCGGTCGTTGCCGCACGCTCCTACGACACTGAGGAATTCCTCACCCTGGACGAAGGACTGCGCTCGGGTGAGGTAATCGTGACCGAGTCTGGAGGCCTGCAGCCGTTGATGCGCCGGCTCCGGCCACCGACTCCGCCGGGCGCCCAGGTCAACCAGTTGGTGTTGATCAACAACTCAAAACGGCCGCTGATCCTGCTGGCCGGCGAGATCGTGACCGGGGGGAAACAGGATCGGGTCATCGGCAAGGATCGCATTGTTCCGGCAGAGAGCGATCCACTCAATCTCGGTGTCTTCTGCGTCGAGCCCGGGCGCTGGACCGGGAGCAGTGACAGATTTGGAGTGGGAGCGGGAGGAACGGCGGCAGGCGCATTGCCGGCGCCGATGGCAGCCCCCAATGTCCGCGCCAAGGCGATGGCCGAAAAAGACCAACAGCAGGTGTGGTCAGAGGTGGCGAAAACCAGGACCGCCATGGCCGAATCTGTGACCGTCGAGGGTGCAGCTCAAGCGATCAACGGCACGAGTTCGTACGCCCGCGTGATGGATAACCGTGAGGTAAAACAGCGAGTCGACTCGGTAGCGGAACCCATCCAACGAAACTACCAGAGCCTGATTCAGCAGCTGCGCGATCAGCATGCGGTGGGCGTGGTGGTTGCGGTAAATGGCCGCATGGTCTGGACCGATATCTTCGCCAGCACCAATCTTCTGGAGAAATACTGGCCCAAGCTGGTGCGGTCATACGCCGCCGAAGCGGTTGTGACCCGAACCAGCGACCGTGAAGCCGACAGCAAACAGGCGCAGGAGTTTCTCAACCATCTGGACGGACGTCATGAAACCGTCGACAGCGAACCCGGACTCTACCGTCACACGGAAATTGCCGGAGATGGTTTCAGGGCGTTCGAGCTGACGTCGCTGCTACCGAAGACAGGCTTTGATCTGCACGTGGCAAAGATGACAGAGTAAGAAGAAGCGGATTCTAGTTTCCGGTTTCCGGTTTCTGGTCTCTGCTTCCAGAGGGTCCGGGCGTTACATGAGACGAAAACAGCGGAACTGGAAACTGGAAACCGGAAACTGCCCTACCGGTTTGTCTCGTACCAGCTTTTCCACGATGAGGAGTCATTGGGCAGCGTCTGGCCCGTGATGTCGCGCAGTGCCTGGTAGACCCATCCGTGCGTCTGCGCGTCCAGCGCGGCGTCGTCCGCATACTCCAGGAGTTGCGGAATCACGCTGCGGCGCTGTTCCTGCGTGAGCATGCCGGATTGCGCCAGGCTGCAAGCAGCGCGCTCCCGGACCATGGCGGACGTGTCGTCGTGAAATGTTTTCAGCAGAGGAGCGATTGTCTCATTCGTCCCCAAGTAAGCCAGGCCTTCGACCGCCCAGTGGCGGACTTCCGGATCGGGGTCTTGCAGCTGGCTGACCAATATCTCATTCACGCGTTGCGGCTCGACTCCGCGGTTGCCGAGCAGCCCCAGTTCCCAGAGGGCCCAAACCCTCTGCGACGATGGCCCGTTCTCCGCGTGCTGTGCCAAACGCTCTATCGTCGCCGGCGACTTGATTGCTCCCATGGCCGCCAGGTCCAACTCGATTCCCGCAGCCCGCACTCGCAGGTCGCTGGAATTGAGCGCGGTGGTGATCAGGGAATTGAACTGGGGAGTGAACTTCAACTTTCCCCACCAGCCTTCGACTCGTACAGCAATCTGATCATTCGCGCCTTCGTAGTGGTTGACGGCGCGTTCCAGCAGGATCTCAGCCTGTTTCTGCGGTGTCTCGTGGTCCAGGTTTTCGATCTCGTGTTCGGAAAGCACCGCGGGTGAAGCAGGTTCTGGCTTGCCTTGCAAAGTAAGAAACCTGGCGATTTGATCAAATGCCGCCCGGGCATTGCCCGTGGCAAAGAATCCGGCCAGCACGATCCCCACCGCCACGGCGAACAAAATACGCCAGCTTCCAGACTGCGGATCGATAGACTGATCCAACTTCAGGCTCGAGCTCGATTGGATCGTGCCGTACTCCGGCACCGGCTCGGGACGCGGATCTCCTTCCCAGGAATGCATGAACGCAGTCTAGGGGCGTTTCGATGCAGGGTAAAGTTACGGCCGAGTACCTTTGGTCATTACCTTTACATCAGTGTGAAGCAAATGAAGCGCTTGAAGCAATTTCCCGTTCTGAGACTGGCACCACTCTGGTCACGCTGGCGTTGGTTACGTCTGGTTTTGGGGCGACGGGCCACGCTGGATCACATTACGGCCGGCACGCTGATGCCCATGACCGCCAGCACCCGTGTCAATTCCCGGCGCACAACCGCCACCGTTGCCAGCAGAAATTTCTTGCGACCTTCGTCCGCCTCGGTCAGGATGGGATGGCGATGGTAAAAGGCATTGAATAGTTGAGCGAGCTGGAACGCGTGCTTGGCCAGGTACGCAGGCTCGGTCGTAATAATCGATTGATCGATGATGTAGGAAGTCTTGGCACCGGCCAGCCACAATTCCCAGATTTCGGTCCCCGCTTCACCCGTAAAGTAGTGCGCCAGGTCAGTAGTCGAAGGCCGAGCCGCTGGGTTCCTGTCAAATTCCTCCGGATCGAAACCGCCCTTGCGGAAGATGTTCGTTGCGCGGACCACTGCGTACTGTGCGTAGGGACCAGTCTCGCCTTCGAAGCTCAGTGCTTCCTTGAAATCAAACGCGATCACCGACGACTTGGTGAATTTCAGCATGAAATAGCGCAGCGCACCGACGGCAATCTGGGTGGCGATGGTGACGCGCTCGGCTTCGGTTAATTGAGGGTGGCGGCCGTCCACCTCGTTCTTCGCCGAGACGATCAGTCGATCAAGCAGGTCGTCGGCCTTCACCCCAAACCCTTTGCGGCCAGAAACTTCAATGTAAGGGCGACGCTTGTCTTCATCGGAAAGCTGGTAGCCCATTTCGGCGGCGCAGCGAGGCGTAAGCGCGACCATCTCGTACGAGAAGTGGGTGTAATGATCGGCTTGTTCGTTGTATCCCAGCCCGCGCAAGGCTTCGATGACCGTGCTTTGCGCCTCCGCCTGGCGGGCGTCAATCACGTTGTAGATTTCCGACACGCTGCCAAAATGAGGATGGTCCAGCGCCCCCACCGCAGTCGAAATCCAACAGTCGTGTCCGTTGGGATAGCGATAAAACTTGCGATAACCGAAGTCGCGGCCCAGGAGGCCAAACTTCCAGAGGTGATACGCGATGTCTTTGCCGACGTAGCCAACCGTTCCGTTGGAACGGATGATGACTTTCTGGTCGTCTTCGGCAACGTCGTCTTTCTCTGCATCCTCGACGGAAGCCTCAGCAGCGTCCGAGATTTCAGGCTTTGCCGTTCCCGCCCGCCGCATCACCCAGCAACCTTTGTTCTTGCCTTCGGTTTCGAAGAAGAGGACACTGCCTTCCTTCAACTTGGTAAAAGCAGCGTCCCAGAAATGAAGGTGGAGGATCTCGCTCTCACGCGGCAGGAAGTCGTATTCAATATCGAGGCGGTCCATGGTCTCAAGGTGACGCCGCAAGACCGCTATCGAAATCACATCGGCGACGGCGGCACTCTCATTGTTGCCTTCTTCAATCGCGTGCAAGGTTTGCGACCGCACTCGCAGATTTTCTTTGTCCTGGGCATACCAATGCGAAACGCTGGCGTACAGGTCCCAGCAGTAATAGTCGAAGCGGGACTGGCGCGCCAACAGCTCGATCTCGGTGCGCGATTTCTTTTCGATATTTAGAAATCCCACGACCACATCGGCAACCTGCACACCGGTATTGTCGATGTAATTCTGGACGTCGACTTCCCTGCCCGCAAAGCGCAACAGGCGGACAAACGTGTCGCCGAGAATGGCGTTTCGCAGATGTCCAACATGAGCGGCCTTGTTGGGATTTATGCTGGAGTGCTCGACCAGAATCTTACCCGCAGGGACCTCGGCGCGCGGCTTGTCGTCGGCGATCAGAGTGGCGGCAAGCTCTTCGCGCCTGAGCCGCGCGTTGATGTAACCCGCGCCCGCCAATTCCAACTTCTCAAAACCCGGAATAGGGCCGATTCGGCTGACGACCTCCTCTGCAATCTTGCGCGGGGCCTGGCGCAGCTTCTTGGCCAGCTCGAAAGCCAGAGGCAAGGCGTACTCACCGAATTCCACTTTGGGTGGCTGTTCGATAACAATCTTGGTCAGATCGAGATCGTAGGTCCGACGCAGAAATTCGCGCACCTGTTGGGCAAGCCGTCGTTCGAGATGGCGATACAAGAATTCCCCTAAGCTGTTGAAGAAAGAGAAATTGTAGCAAACCGCACAGGACAGCGAGGTTTGACGCAGGTTCCGTGGTTCCCTATGATGAAAATGTCGTTGGTCAGCGGTCTTTTGTCGTTGGTCCCTCGCTGCCGCACCTCCTTGTACTAAGGTTTTAACCAACGACCAAAAGACGAACGACCAACGACCGACTTCCTATGCGCATAGCCTACCTCGACTGCTTCTCGGGAATGAGCGGCGATATGTTCCTCGGCGCACTGGTCGATGCCGGAGTGCCGGCGAAACTCTTCGAAGACACGGTCGCGGCCCTGAACATCGGGGCCCGCCTGGAAATTTCTCGGGTGAATCGCAGCGGTATCGGCGCGACCAAGGTAGATGTGTTCGTAAACGGGGAAAAGGAATTGCCGCGCGAGGTGTTTGCCGAGCAGCAGAGTCGCGTGCACACCCACGAACATGATCTTCGGCATGAACACGGTCATAAGCACGGCCTTGAGCATGTTGAGCTTCGTGAACATAATTACAGTCAGTCGGGACACGAGAGCACGCGGGCGGGGGCGCCCGCGCCACACAGTCACGAGCATGGCCGCGGCCTAAGCGAAATACGCGAGATAATTCACAGGGCCAGCATCAGTGATGGCGCAAAGCGCACCGCGATCGCCATCTTCGAGGCCCTGGGCGCGGCGGAGGCCAAGGTTCATAACACTGAGGTTGACAAAGTGCACTTTCACGAGGTGGGCGCGGTGGACGCGATGGTGGATATCATCTGCTCCGCCGTTGGAGCCGCGGCGTTGGGAGTGGATGAAATTGTGTGCTCCCCGTTGAACGTCGGCGGCGGCACCGTGAAATGCGCTCACGGAGTTTTGCCGGTGCCGGTCCCAGCCACGGTAGAGTTGTTGCAAGGTGCGCCAGTTTATTCCTCCGACATCCAAGTCGAACTGGTCACTCCGACCGGCGCAGCGATTGTGAAGGTACTGGCCAAACGATTCGCGACGTTTCCAGCGATGACCATTGAAAAATCCGGATATGGCGCCGGCAGCCGCGACTTTGCCGGTCACGCCAACGTAGTTCGCCTGACCATCGGCGAGTCGCAGGCCGTGTTTGCCCAGAACACTTCGCAGGAAGCTATCGCCGTCCTCGAAGCCAATCTCGACGACTTGAATCCGCAGGTGTTCGGCTATGTAGTCGAGCGACTGCTCGAAGCCGGCGCGCTCGACACTTTTGCCGTGCCGGTGCAGATGAAGAAACATCGTCCGGGAATGTTACTGACCGTGTTGTCGAAACCGGAAGACGCACCCCGGCTGACCCAGATTATTTTCACGGAGACGAGCACGCTGGGCGTACGGCGGCGCGAAGAGCAACGTCAGACATTGGCGCGGAAGTGGGTCAACGTGGTGACCCGCTGGGGAGACGTACGGCTGAAGATTGCCAGTATGAATGGCACCATCACCAATTACGCGCCAGAGTACGAAGATTGCAAAAAGATCGCGGCCGAGAACCGCGTCCCGCTGAAAAGCGTGATGAATGAGGCCATGGAAGCCTATTTGAAAGCCCTGAAGAATTAGGAACGCGCGCTCCGGACAATCAGCGCAAGAAACCCATAATGAGCAAAAAGTTTTACATCACCACGCCGATCTATTACGTGAACGCGCGACCGCACATCGGACACGCCTATACCACCATTGCCTGTGACACCATTGCCCGGCGTCAGCGCCTGATGGGCTTTGATACCTATTTCCTCACCGGCACCGACGAACACGGGCAGAAGATCGAACGCGCCGCGCAAGCCGCCGGAAAAACTCCGCAGCAACTCACCAACGAAGTCTCCGCCGAATTCCGCGCGCTCTGGGACCGGATGGGCCTGACCTACGACGACTTTATCCGCACCACGTCCGACAAACATAAGCAGGGCGTGCAGGCTCTGTGGCGCCGTATACGAGACAACGGCTACATCTATAAGGGGAGTTACTCGGGGCAGTACTGTGTGTTTGACGAGCTTTACGTTGATGTTGTCGGAGCCGGCGCACCCTGCCCCGAGTGTGGACGTCCCACCGAAACCGTGCAGGAAGAAAACTATTTCTTCAAGCTGTCCGCCTTCCAGGACAAACTGCTCGACCTGTACAACAGTCAGCCCGACTTCATCCGTCCGGAAACGCGACGCAATGAAGTGATGTCGTTTGTGCGCTCCGGCCTGCGCGATCTTTCGGTGAGCCGCAGCACTCTCTCCTGGGGCATTCCGGTTCCTGACGATCCCAAGCACGTGATCTATGTCTGGTGGGATGCGCTGGCGAACTACATCACGGCACTGGGCTATGGATCGGAAGACACTGGCAAATACGATAAGTATTGGCCGGCCGATGTGCAGATGATCGGCAAGGAGATCGTGCGTTTCCACTGCGTCTACTGGCCGGCATTTCTGATGGCCGCGGGACTGCCTCTGCCACAAAAAATCATGGCGCACGGCTGGCTGTTGTTCGAAGAGAGCAAGATGTCGAAGTCACGCGGCAACATCGTGCGCACGGAAACGATTCTCGACGTGCTGGGCGCGGACGCGTTGCGCTACTTCCTGTTGCGCGAAATCGTCTTCGGACAGGATGGAGCGTTCTCCTTCGACGCGCTGGTGCAACGTTACAACTCCGACCTGGCCAACGGGCTGGGCAATCTGGCCAGCCGCACGCTCACCATGATCACGCGCTATTTCAGAGGCGAGGTGCCGTATCCCTCGCGCGCCGCAACTCACACAGCAGAAGAGAATACCATTGTCGAGACTGCGCGCCGGACGATCACGCAATTTAACGCGCTGTTCGACCAGCGCCAGTTTTCGCGCGCTTTGGAAGTGGCGTGGAGCTTGGTGGCGGCAGTCGACAAGTACATCGTCGAGAGTCAGCCCTGGGCGCTGGGGGAGAAGCAGGACGACGAGAGCCGCTCTCGCCTGGCCACCATTCTCTACACCAGCGCGGAGGCCCTTCGCATCGTGACGGCTCTCGTTCATCCCGTGATTCCCGAAGCCACGGCGAAAATTTGGGGACAGCTGGGACTCGGAGATATAAGAAAATTCTCGCTGTCGGATTTGCAGTGGGGGCAGCTTAGGCTGGGAACGAAATTGGGCGATGTGCAGCCTGTCTTTCCTCGCGCTGACAAGAGCGCAATTGAAAGGATGCAGCAAATGGAAGAGCTGGGACGTGGTGCTACGGTCGCGGTCGAAGAAAAGAAGATTGAGGAGAAAAGTGACAAGAAGGTTGAGGTTCCCGCGCCACTCGCGAGCACGCCTGCACCGAAGCCAGCCGCTACCGTGCCCGACGGCAAGATCAGCATAGAAGACTTCGCTAAGGTTGAATTGCGCGTGGGCCAGATAAAGGTCGCTGAGAAAGTTAAAGGCGCGGACAAGTTGCTGCGACTGGAAGTTGATCTTGGGACTGAAGTGCGGCAGGTGGTGGCTGGGATCGCCGAGGCCTACGCACCGGAAACGCTGGTGGGCCGAAAGGTCGTGATCGTCGTGAACCTTGCTCCGCGGAAACTGCGCGGACTCGAATCGAACGGAATGATCGTCGCGGCGTCACCCGAGGGCGGCAAACCGATCCTGGCATCCTTCTTGGAGGATGTGCCTGTGGGGACCAGGCTGAAATAGATCGGAATGGAAAGCCTGCCGAACTCCGCTCCGCCTGGACGGGTCCCTTCGAGCTTCGCTCAGGGCAGGCTCCGACCCGTCCCCACACGGCCATTGCAGATCCCTGATGACCAACGACCAATGACAAGCGACCAACGACTGTGTTTGTAGATTCCCACGCTCATCTCGAAATGGAGCAGTTCGACGCCGACCGCGAACTCATGATCGCGCGGGCGCGGGACGGCGGCATTGAGAAGATCGTCGCCATTGGCAGTGGAACGGGTCCCGGCTCGCTGGACTGCGGCATTCAACTGGCTGAGCGCCACGAATTTATCCTGGCCACGATCGGGATCCACCCGCACGAAGCCAAACTCGCTACGGACGTCGACTTTCAGGAACTTGAGCAGCTGGCGAGGCACCCCAAGGTCATTGCGTGGGGTGAGATTGGGCTGGACTACTTTTACGATCATTCGCCACGCGAGTTACAGCAGCTAGTATTTCTAAGACAGATGGAGCTGGCGCGAGCGGCCAAACTGCCAATCGTAATTCACTGCCGGCCTTCCGCGGGCAGCGACAACGCCTGGGAGGATTGCCTCACTCTTCTGGAACAACATTGGAAAGCCGGCGGACTGGGAGGAATTCTGCACTGCTTCACAGGCGCCTGGCCATACGCCAAACGGGCCCTCGATCTGGGCTTCATGATTTCTTTCGCCGGCAACGTGACCTTCCCCAAAGCACAACCGATCCGCGATGCCGCCAAGGAAGTGCCGCTGGAACGCCTGCTCATCGAAACCGACTCGCCATTTCTGGCGCCCGTGCCCCATCGCGGCAAACGCAACGAGCCGGCATTGGTGAAGGAAGTGGCCCGGCAACTGGGCGAGCTCCGCGGGCTTTCGACGGAAGATATCGGCAAGCAAACCGCCTCCAATTTCTACACCTTTTTCAAGCTGGCTGGGGCGTAGGTAGTGCCGTAATAAATCCCCAAAGAATTGTCATTCCGAAGCGCGGCCTTGTCGCGCGAGGAATCTTCTGCTTCGCTGCGGGCAGCAAGCAGATGCCTCGCCCATAGACCCGGCTTCGGAATGACAAAGGGTGGGAGTGTTTTTGGGCAAGCTGCACTACTGCTGGAGCGTAGGGTAGAGGCCGGCTGGAAATTCCATCTCCGATCTCAGGCATCATGCTGAGCTTGCGAAGCATCTTGCGCGCAGCCGATGTGTCGCTCGGCGGGCGATGAGACGATACACGCCGGATGCTTCAGGACTGAAATCCCTCAGAATCACGCAGGAGAGCTCGGTTTATGGTGGGCCCACTACCAAAGCAAAGAACTGCGGCGTTGAAACCGCTTCTTCTGGTAACCTCAAAGGTTACATTTTCATAGTTTCCAGAAAGCGCTACGGACATGCCCGAAAACACCTTTGACATCGTAAGCAAAATCGATTTGGAAGAGGTATCCAACGCCATCCAGCAAGCGTCAAAAGAAGTACACACCCGCTTCGATTTGAAGGACTCCAAGTCCAAAATCGAACTCGAGAAAGACGCGATCGTGCTGCACTCGATCGACGAATACAAATTGAAAGCGGTGAGCGACATACTGCAGCAAAAGCTCGCGAAACGCGGCGTGCCGCTGAAGGGGCTAACTCACGGCGTCATTGAATCGGCCCTGGGAGGCACTGCCAAGCAGAAGATCACCCTGCAGCAGGGGATCCCGATGGAGAAGGCCAAAGAAATTGTGCAGTTGATCAAGAGTTCGAAAAACAAGGTGCAGGCCTCGATTCAGGGAGACCTCATTCGGGTAAGTGGCAAGGACCGGGACACCCTACAGGCGGTCATCGCGCTGCTGAAGCAGAAAGATTTTGGGATCGACATGCAGTTCACGAATTATCGGACGAACTAGTGAGCATGCCCGCGGCCATCAACGGAAAAGAAATCTTCGAGCTGCTGCGCGAAGACCTGGCAGCCATTGAGCGCGAGTTTGGGCGGGACACAGTCTCGGGCGTCGAAGCCATCACCGAAATCGGCGAATATCTCCGCGGCGGCGGCGGCAAGCGTCTTCGTCCCGCGCTCCTGCTACTGTCGGCCAAATTGTTCGACTACCAGGGACGCGGCGCCATCCGACTAGGCGCGGTGGTGGAGATCATTCACACCGCGACGTTGGTCCACGACGACATCATCGACGAGGCCCAGACGCGGCGTGGCCGGCCCGCAGCCAACACGCAGTGGGGCAACTCCAAATGTGTATTGGCGGGCGACTGGCTCTACATGCAGGCCTTCAAGGTCGCGGTCCAGGAGCGAAACTTTCGTATCCTCGACACGCTGATCGACCTGACCCAGCAAATGGTCGAAGGCGAACTTCTGCAGATGGAGAAGCTGGGCAAGCTCATTTCACTCGACGAGTATTTTGATTTGATCTTCCGCAAGACGGCCTGCCTTTTTTCAGTCTGCATGCGTATGGGCGCAATCCTGGGCGGAGCTAATCCCGAGCAGGAGGCAAGCCTGGGACAGTACGGGCGCGATCTGGGGATGGCGTTCCAGATCGTGGACGATGTGCTCGATCTGACCGCGTCGGAAAGCGTCCTGGGAAAGCCCGTGGCCAGTGATTTGCGGGAAGGCAAAGCCACCATGGCGGTGATCCATGCTCTGGAGCGCTGCTCGCCCCACGAACGCGAAATGATAGAGGCGGTCGTAGAAGATCGGGCCTTCGAGAGAGTCACGCATCGAGAAATTATCGGAATTCTTGAGCATTACGGATCGCTCGAAGCAGCCACCGCACGCGCCCTCCAATACGCTACCCTGGCACGAAACGCGATTTGCAGCTTCCCCGACAGCGAGTTCAAGCGGGCCTTGTTGTGGGCCCCGGATTTCGTCGTAGCAAGAGAGAAATAAGTCCACGTTCGCCGCTACCCCTCCACTGGCCACGTCCCGGGCCTACGGGTAACCGTGCGCCGTTTCAATCCATTTCCCTCCAAGACCGTACATCCCTCGGGCAGTTGATCGACATCCAAAAAACCTAACCCAGGAGGAGACTAAAATTATGAAAAAGCTGTTGATTCTCGTAGTGGCCCTCTCCGTCATATTTACCGTGGCGGGCTTCGCACAGGACATGTCAAAAGACAGTGGAATGGCCAAAGCTGCACCGGCTCCGCTGAAGAACATCAAGGGCACGGTAAAAGCCGACGGCGATAAGTTGACTTTCGTGTCCGATAAAGACAAAAAGTCGTGGGACGTGGCCAATCCCGAAGCGCTCAAGGGACATGAAGGCCATCACGTGGAAGTGAGCGCGCATGTGTATTCCGACAAGGGCCAGATCCACGTCATGAGTGTAAAGATGCTCAAGACCGACAAAATGGGCAACATGGATATGTCGAAATAACGGTTCTTGACTGGAGCACCAGGGGGGCGGCAGAGGCCGCCCTTTTTCTTTATACTAGCGCTGGCGCAACCCTGCCCACGGATGCAACCGTTACTCTCACTCATCGGACACCATGGATATCTGTTGGTGTTTTTCATTGTCCTTGCCGAAGCATTAGGCATGCCCGTTCCCGCAGCCGTGGCCCTGGTGGCGGGCGGTGCGGCCGCCGCTTCCGGAGCTCTAAGCGTTACCCGGCTTTTGCTTCTGGCCTTGCTGGCCATGCTGCTGGGCGATGTGCTGCTCTTCGTCGCCGGGCGCTACATGGGATGGAGCCTGCTCGGCTTTCTCTGCAAATTGTCGGTCAATCCCGAAACCTGCATCCTGCGATCGGCCGAATCGTTTTACAAACGGGGCAAGGCCACGCTGCTGTTCGCTAAATTCGTTCCCGGAATCAACACCATGGCGCCACCGCTGGCGGGAAGCATGAGAATGCCGGTGGATACGTTCTTGCGGCTCGATCTGCTGGGGGCGTCGCTGTACGCCGGCGTCTATGTTGCAGGGGGTTACTTGTTCCGCGATGTTCTGGTTTCCGTGATCCGCGGCTTTCAAACCGCAGGCCGTGCGGTCGAAGCGGTGACTATCTGCGCGCTCATCGGCTACGCTCTATACCGGGTCTGGCTCTATCGCAAGCACGCCGTCTACCGGGTCGTGCCGCGGATACAGGTGGAAGAAGTGACCCGCAAACTGGCGTCGGACGAGAAGGAGAAGGTCCTTCTCATGGATGTCCGGAGCCATGGCTACTACGACGCAGGCACAGCTCGTATCAAGGGATCGATCCGGCTGGAGCCGAATAACCTCAAGGAAGAACTTAAGAACATACCCAAGGACAAAGACATTTATGTCTACTGTACTTGAGCACGCGAAGCGACCAGCGCCCGGGTGGCGCATATGCTGCGGGAAGAAGGATTCAACGCGTTCGTGATCGTGGGCGGATTGGCAGCCTGGCGCAAGGCTGGTAATCCGCTGGAACCTGTGCCGCGTGATGATTTGGTAAAGCTGCCAACTTTTTCGTGACCTGACGAACCACTTGGGAAAGCCGCCCTCGGCTGTCCCCACGTGGTTCGTGCTCAGGTCCGACTCCCGACCATGCCCCAGGAAATTGAAATCAAATTTCGCATCGACCATGTCCGCGAACTTACGCGGCGGCTCCGGGCGGCGAAGTTCCGTCAAGTGACGCGGCGGACCCACGAAAGCAACACTCTTTATGATCTGCCCGGACAGCCTCTACGAAAACGTGGAGAACTGCTCCGCCTGCGGAAGTATGGCAACGGATGGCTCCTGACCCACAAGGCCAAGAGCAAGGTGACTCAGCACAAGACCCGAGTCGAGACTCAAACCGGAATTGACGATGGCGCACAGTTTGAAAAAATATTGCTGGCACTCGGTTACGGTCCTTCGTTCCGCTACGAAAAATTTCGGGCGGAGTGGGGCGACGGCAAGGGCCACGTCGTCCTGGATGAAACGCCCATCGGTTTCTTTGGAGAGATTGAAGGGCCGGCGCACTGGATTGACCAGACTGCCCGCCTTTTGGGAATCGAGCGCCAATCCTATATCACCGAGAGCTACGCTGAACTCTTCTTGGCCTGGAAGCGGCGAACCCGAAGCCGCGCTAACGAGATGACTTTCGCCGCGGTTCATCGCTCTCAACGATCGGGCTAAACCGTTCACAAGGTTTTACATCCTGGGACAGTGCGTTCGAAAACTTTGCGCTCTCGCCCCCGTCTAACCCAAGCAAAGGCAGATGGCCAACCGGGAGGCGGTTGTGAGTTGGGTCAAGCAGAGTCTCTGGTGTGCGGTGGCGATCATCTCAACGCTCCTCGGACCGATCTACGCAGCCGCGCCACCCACTCTTGGTCGAATCACGATCCCACGAGTCAGCAGCCCTCCACAACTGGAAGATTTCCTGGACATGAAGCCGAGCCCGGCCTGGGCGGACAAGTTGGCGAAGATCGATCGCTTCACTCAGCGCACACCCAGTGACGGCCAGCCCGTCTCGCAGCGCACCGAGGCCTACCTTGGCTATGACGACAAGAATCTCTACGCCATTTTCATTTGTTTCGATAGTGAGCCCGGAAAGATTCGCGCCCGGCTTTCGCGACGTGAAGACGTCTTTGACGACGACAGTGTCGAGCTGATGCTGGACACTTTCCACGATCATCGTCGCGCCTATGCTTTTTTCTCTAACCCCCTGGCCGTACAAGCTGATGCCCTCTGGACGGAAGGTCAAGAGTGGGACTTCTCTTTCGACACAGTATTCAACACCGAAGCCAAGCTGACACCGGAAGGGTTCGTGGTAAAGATGGCAATTCCCTTCCGCAGCCTCCGGTTCGCCTCGAATGATCCGCAGACCTGGGGCATCCTGCTGGATCGGGACGTCCGGCGCAACAATGAAAGCTCATTTTGGCCCTGGTACTCGAGCCGTATCGCGGGCCGGCTGAATCAGGAAGGCGACGCTACCGGCCTTGAAAATATTTCTCCCGGACATAGTTTCCAGCTCATCCCGTACGGAATTTTCCGCTCGTTCCGGGACATTGACCTGCGGGATCTCGACCATCCCACCTTCACCCAGCGCGACGCCTTTGGGCAGATCGGTCTCGACGCAAAAGCCGTCGTGAAAGACAAGTTCGTGCTCGATGCGACTGCGAATCCCGATTTCAGCCAGATCGAATCCGACGATCCCCAGGTCACGGTAAACCAGCGCTTCGAAGTCCAGTTCCCGGAGAAGCGCCCGTTCTTTCTAGAGAACTCCTACTACTTCCAGACGCCAATTCCGCTGCTCTTCACTCGCCGCATCGTGGATCCCCAGTGGGGTGTGCGTCTAACAGGCAAAGACGGGCCGTGGGCCGTCGGCATGCTCGTAGCTGATGACGCTTCCCCAGGCACCCAGGTCGCCCCTGGTGACCCTCTTTTCGGACAGCATGCCTACTTTGCAGTCGGCCGTGTCAGCCGTGATCTGGGCAACCAGTCCTGGTTGGGAGTGATGCTTACTGATCGCGAAGAAGGTCCATACTTCAACCGGGTGGGCGGCATTGATGGCCGCTTCAATCTGAATTCGAACTGGGTTGCCGCTTTCCAGGGAGTTGTGAGTTCCACGCTGTGCAGCGACACCCGCAACGACGTCTGTACCCTCGGGACCTATCTCGCCGGGCCTGCCGCCGAGGTCACGCTGCAGCGCGAGGGACGGAAGCTGAATTACTTCATGGACTACTCCGACCGCAGTGATGGGTTTCGCACCTTCACTGGCTTCGATCCACAGCCCGACATTCACAATGTTTATCAGCGGGTGCAATACAGTTTCCGTCCGGAAGGCAAGCACCTGATTTCATGGGGACCGCAGATGGAGATCTACCACACCTTCGATCACGAGGGGAATTATTTGAACTCCGGCTACTTCCCCTCCCTGAAAACGGAGTTCGTGGGCCAGACCTTTCTCAACTTCTACTACGCGAAAGAGATGGAATTGCTGCGACCGAGGGACTTCGGCGTCCTGACCTCAAACCAGAAATACCTCCGCCACACCACCGAAGTCGAGTTCAAGACCAGCCTGTACCGGCCAATCTCATTTCAGCTGGATTATCGCTTTGGCACACGGATCAACTACGACGCGCCCGACGGCGTAGCTCCATTTATCGCGGGACGCACCACTGTCAACGCCACGCTGACGGTGCGACCCAGCCGATCGCTGCGGGTCGACAACACCTACATACTCTTCCGGCTGCTCAACCGGCTGGGAGCCCCTGGCAGCCTGAACAATCACATCATTCGTTCCAAGTGGAATTATCAGTACACGAAGAGACTTTCTTTTCGCTTTATTGGCGAGTACAACTCCGTGTTGGCCAACCCCGCCTTCACGTTTCTCGAGACCACCAAGAATTTCAACGCTGACTTTCTGGTGACCTACCTGGTGCATCCCAGCACCGCCATTTACGTTGGCTACAACAGCAACCTGGAAAACGTGCTGCTGCCTTTAAGGAATGACGTGGATGGCGACCTGCTGCACGGCGGCCGCATGAGGAATGACGGGCGAGGCCTATTCATAAAAGCGTCCTATCTTTTCCGCTTTTAGACATGAACCTGTAGGCGCACGCACCCGTCCGGACAGCTCGCCGAGGTTTTGATGCTAGGCAGGTGTGGGGCGGACACTCTTGTCCGCCGCTTGTGACTTGGATTTAAACATTCAGATCAACCCATCAAAATCGTAAGCAAAATCAAACTCAAAGGCGGACAAGAGTGTCCGCCCCACACATCTATCCGACTGGAGCAGGTTTAACGCAGAATTTGTCGAATACCCCTTTGAGCTCGGCGGCGATGTCCACCGCCTCGCGATGTTCAATGTCGCTACGATGCATCATGTGGACCACTTTGCCGTCCCGCAGCAGCGCAATCGACGGAGACGATGGCGGATATCCTGCGAAATAAGAACGCGCGCGCTCGGTGGCATCTTTGTCCTGGCCGGCAAACACGCTGAACAATCTCTCGGGACGACTCGAGTGCTGCAGCGCGGCCCGGACCGCGGGACGCATTCGACCGGCGGCACATCCGCAAATGGAGTTCACCACTACCATGGTTGTGCCGGGTTGGTTGGGTATGGCGCGATCCACATCGGCTTCCGTACGGAGCTCCTCAATGCCGAGACGGGTCAACTCCTCGCGCATCGGGACCACCATGATTTCTGGATACATTTCTTCTCCTCAGGGTCGTTTTAGTTACGACGAAAGTCTCGGTTTCAAGCGACGCAAGTCACAGCAGGATATGTCCTGACGTACCGCGCTGACGCTGCCACCAGTGCTTCTTCTCGTCGTATATAGTGAAGCCATCATACCATCATGACGGTTCTGGAAAACGTATACTTAGCGCCTCTCACAACCCTCAAAGTGGGAGGGCCGGCACGCTATTTCACGGAGCCAAAATCTGCTGCTGAGGTGGCAGAGGCCGTCAGCTTTGCGCGCTCCAAAGACCTTCCCTTATTTGTGTTGGGGGGCGGCAGCAACCTTGTGGTCTCGGATGCTGGCTGGCCGGGCCTAGTCTTGAAACTTGCCGTGCGGGGAATCGAAGAGCACACGGAAAATGGCAAGACGCTCTTCGATGTAGGGGCCGGCGAAGAGTGGGACAGGTTCGTGGCCCGCGCCGTTGCCAGAAATTGCGCGGGAGCCGAGTGTTTGAGCGGCATTCCGGGGAGCGTGGGCGGGACCCCCGTTCAGAATGTAGGAGCTTACGGTCAGGAAGTTTCCGAAACCATCGAGTCGGTTCAGGTCTTCGATCTTATAGACGGACAGGTTCGTGAACTCTGTGCCGAAGCTTGCGGATTCCAATACCGCACCAGCATCTTCAATACCAGCGAACGGGGACGTTTCATCATCCTGCGGGTAACCTATTCGCTCACGCCGGGCGGCAACCCTCGCATCGACTACGCAGACCTGAAAAAGCATTTTGCCGGATTCCAAAACATTCCATCATTGACCAGCACCCGCGAAGCCGTGCGTCGAATTCGCGCCGCCAAAGCCATGCTCATTACTCCGGGCGACGAGGACTGCCGCAGCGCCGGTTCCTTCTTCAAGAACCCCGTGCTCTCCGCCGAACAATACGACCAACTTATGGCGCGGGCGAAGGAGAAGGGTTTGCAGGTTCCCAGTTATCCCGCTCTCGATGCCCAGAGAAAAGTTTCCGCCGCCTGGCTGGTCGAGCACTCCGGCTTCAGCAAGGGTTACAGCAGCGGGCGAGTCGGGATCTCGCGTAAACATGCGTTGGCCATCGTGAACCGCGGAGAGGCTTCCGCCGCTGACATCCTGGGATTGAAAGAGCACATCCAGCAGCGCGTCGAAGAACTCTGGAACATTCATCTTGAACCCGAGCCCGTGTTCGTGGGCTTTTGAGCTGGTCGCTAGTCTCTGAGCCGCCCCGCGCGCTAGAAATCGTCATAACCTCAGCCGAATCTTAATGTTGCCTCATTCTGCCAAAAACGGATTGACATGTTAACTACTGTTGTAGTTAACTATAACAGTAGTGTTACAAGGTATCGATCAGCGCTGATCGATCGCACCTGGGTTACGCCAGGCCCGGAAAGTTCAAAAGACTGAGGAGAATGAAAATGAAATCCCTGCGAATTATGTTGCCTGTTGTTCTGATTTCGCTGTCGACCGTTGTGGCTTTCGCGCAGTCGGACGCACAGAAATCTTTCACCCAACTGAAAACCCTCGCGGGTACCTGGCAAGGCCCGGTGACCGTCGTCCCGCCGCAACCCGAGATGGGGGACGGGACGCACACACAGGTCTCGCTGCGTGTGACTTCCAGGGGAAATGCGATCGTGCATGAGATGCATGAACCGGGAAAGCCGGACGATCCAACTCGTTACGATCATCCGGTCACCATGCTCTACCTGGATGGCGATCGCCTGCTCCTGACGCACTATTGCGATGCCGGAAACCGGCCGCGCATGACGGGCACAGTGTCGCCGGACGGGAAGAAGGTGGAGTTCGAATTTCTCGACGTTGCCGGTAGCACACAGTACGGACACATGCACCACGCCGTGTTCACCGTGATCGACGCCAACCACCACATCGAGGACTGGACATATATGATGCCAGGGGACAAGCCCGTCCACGCGCACCTCGACCTGACCCGGGCACAGAGCGGGAACGGTGTGGCTGGTAACTAAGGTATCCGGAAACCTGATGGACCGTGAGTGGAACGACAGTCAGCCGATTTATCGTCAGCTTCGCGACCGGGTGGTCGCGATGATACTCGACGGCGTTCTCAAGGAAGGCGATCCGCTGCCCTCCGTGCGCAATGTCGCGGCCGAATACCGGGTCAACCCACTCACGGTTCTGAAGGGCTATCAGCAACTGGTGGACGAGGGTCTGGTCGAGAGCCGACGAGGCCGCGGCATGTTCATCAACGCCGGCGCGCGCAGTCTTTTGCTGCAGGGCGAACGGCAGAAGTTCCTTGACGAAGAATGGCCTCGGGTCCACGCCACCATTCAGCGCCTCGGCCTGAGGCCGGATGAGCTACTGAACGGCGCAACCCGCCCGTCATCTTCGGACGCCGCCCCGTCGAAAACCGCCAAGTCAAATTCCCCCGAGGAGGAAAGCTGACTCCATGGCCTGCATAGAAGCCCGCGGCCTCCGTAAGTCCTTCGGCACAACCATCGCGCTGGACGGCATTAATTTGCGTGTTGAAGAGGGCCGCATTCTCGGGCTCATCGGTCCCAACGGCGCGGGCAAGACCACCGCGCTCAACGCAATCCTCGGCCTCACCCCATATCAGGGAGAACTGAGGGTGCTCGGACGCGACCCCTGGACCGAGCGCGACCAGCTCATGCGGGATGTCTGCTTTATTTCCGATGTCGCCGTGCTGCCGCGCTGGACAAAGGTTTCACAGGCGCTTGACTACGTCGCCGGCGTGCATCCCAGATTCGATCGTGCGAAAGCGGAGAGTTTTCTTGCCAAGACCACCATCAACCGCACCAGGAAGGTCAAGGAGTTGTCGAAGGGCATGGTAACTCAACTGCACCTCGCCCTGGTGATGGCCATCGACGCCAGATTGCTGGTGCTGGACGAGCCTACGCTCGGCCTCGATATCCTGTATCGCAAGCAGTTCTACGATTCCTTGTTGCACGACTACTTCGACCGCAGCCGCACCATCGTCGTGACCACACATCAGGTGGAAGAGATCCAGCACGTCCTCACCGATGTGATGTTCATCAACCGCGGCCGCATCGTATTTAATTGCAGCATGGAAGAAGTAGAGTCGCGCTATCTGGAAGTGATGGTGCATCCGGAGCAGATCGCCGCGGCACGGGCGCTCAAGCCGATACACGAGCGCCAGGGGTTCGGTCGCAGCATTCTGCTGTTCGATCTAAAGTTCGCTCATGTCGAGCGAAAGCAACTCGCCGCATTCGGCGACCTGCACACGCCCAGCATCGCCGACTTGTTTATTGCGGTGTTGGCAGATACGCCGGGCGATAGTTCGGGCCATCAGGCCGGCCAGGTCCCGGCTAATCATGAAGGAGCGCATCGATGAATACTCAATCGAACGCCATGCCCGAGTCTCATCTCGAATCGCAGGTAGTTGCGCCCGCGGAGATCTCCGGGACTCGGCGCTTGTACTGGTCGCTGCGACGCGAATTGTGGGAGTACCGTTCGATCTATGTGGCGCCGTTGGCCGTCGCCGCCCTGATCCTGTTCGGTTTCCTGATCAGTACGATTCATCTGCGGGAAAAAATGCGTACGGCGGCGACGCTCAGCCCCATGCAGCAGCACCAATTGATCGCGCAGCCGTATGACTTCGCTGCGCTTCTGATCATGTTCACCACGCTGGTGGTCGCGGTGTTTTACTGTCTCGACGCGTTGCACGGCGAACGTCGCGATCGCAGCATTCTGTTCTGGAAGTCGCTGCCGGTTTCCGACCTCAACGCCGTGCTCGCAAAGGCGAGCATCCCGCTCGTAGTCCTGCCCCTGGTCACCTTCTCGATCACCGTGGTCACCCAGCTCATCATGCTGCTGCTGAGCACCATGGTCCTTCTGGGGGACGTTCCGGGTATCGCAACGCTATGGACACAGCTGTCGTTGTTCCAGACTTCCCTGTTGCTGCTCTACCACCTTTTCGCGGTTCATTCGCTCTGGTATGCACCCTTCTTCGGCTGGCTCCTGCTGGTCTCAGGCTGGGCGCGGCGCGCGCCATTTCTGTGGGCCGGTCTGCCACTACTCGCGATTGGAATCGTGGAGAAAATCGCGTTCAACACTTCGCATTTCGCTGCCATGTTGGAGTACCGCCTGGGTGGCAGCGCGGAAGCCGTCATAGCGCCGGGTACCGTGCCGATGAATCCGATGACGCACCTCACTCCGGGTCATTTCTTGAGCAACCCGGGTCTGTGGCTCGGCCTGGCAATCTTCGCGGCTTTCCTCGCCGCAGCGGTCCGGCTGCGCCGCTATCAAGGACCGATCTGAGTTCGAAGTCGCCCTTGAAGCAATTCCTCCGCATAACGGTTCGAGGCTCCTGCGCCAAATGATCATTAGCGGTAGCACATTGGTGATTTCAGACAAGCCGGTCATCATCGGCAGCGTCGATGATCCAAATTCCAAGCGCCAGTTTCAACTCGAGGTCAGGGTGACGAGGCTTCGGTAGTCCGAATCGCTACTTCTGGGGCAGCTTGCGAAACGGGTGTTCGAAGCTCAGATAAAGTAAGACCGCTCTTTCACCCGCGCTGGGCCCGACTCCCAGTGGCACACCGATTCCGGGAACGATCTGCAAGCCATTCTTGAAGTTATAGGACCAGCGGATACCGGGGCTAAGGAAGAGCGAGTTCGTCCAGTCCGTGCGGTCGCTGGCCACGACGGCCTGTGACCGGACAAACACAGTTTCCAGCATGACATTGAACCGAGTGTGGACCAGCCAGATAAGGCTCTGCCCCAGGTTGTAGCCGGCTGATGCGGCTTGGTCGCCTGAAACATCCTGGGCGTGAGGGAAGTAGGTGGCGCCCACATTCCAGTGACTGACCAGTCTCTTGTTAAGCACTACGCTTAGCGGAAAGCTGGTCTGCACTCCAAAACTGCCAGCACCCCGTCCCTGCGAAGAATCGCCAGTTGGAAGAATCAAGCTGAGGCGAGGAGAGAAAGCGACCCGCGTGTCTCCGTTTCCCACCAACTGGTACCGGTAATTCAGGAAGACGTCGCCGATGCCGATTCCGGAGCCAGGAAGTCCTCCGGAGTGCAACGCAACCAGCGTGTAACTGAGCTGGTGACGTTCATCGCCGGGAACCGGCCATTCCTGGGTGAAGCTATAATTCCAGTCTTTGCTGTTCCAGAAGCGAGTGAAGCTGGAAATGTGCTGCACCACGCCGAAATTCTGGTTATAGGCTTCTTCCACCAGGAAGCTATTGTCCTGGATGCCGGGTTCGACAGCGGGCGCTGAGGTTTGCTGGCCCATGGCGTAGACGCCGAGCAGGACCATCACCGCGAGGATCAAGCAACGGAGAAGGCGACTCTCATGGCACTGGCTCACAAATTAACCATGGTTAAGTAAATCACATAATCATCAGTTAACTCAACCACTGCTTTCAGAGGTCTTGACAGCCTGGGTGTCCGCCAGCCGTGCGGCCTCTTCAAAGATCTTCGTAAACATCTGGCGCGTAAGTTTGCCGGTTTGGGTATTTTGGTTTGAGGGATGGTACGACGCCAGCAAAATCTTGCCATCGGGCATCTGGTAGCTGGCGCCGTGCTGGAACGGATAGGGATTCTTGCGCGGGAGCATTCCTCGGCGCTTCAGGTAGTTGAGGTACGCTTCAAATCCAATCCTGCCCAGCGCGACGATCACCCTGACGCGCTTGAGCCCATCCATTTCGCGGTCAAGATATGGTACGCAGTTGGCCAGCTCTTCTGGCAAAGGCTTGTTGTCGGGTGGTGCGCAGCGGACCGCCGCGGTGATGTAGAGGTTCTTCAGTTCAAGACCATCGTTGCGATCCGTAGCATAGGGCTGATTGGAGAATCCGGCTTCATGCAGGATTGGATACATGAATTTGCCGGAGGCATCGCCGGTGAATGGGCGCCCGGTGCGGTTTGAGCCATGAGCTCCGGGCGCGAGTCCGAGCACTAGGACACGAGCGTCCGGATCGCCGAAACCAGGAACCGGCTTTCCCCAGTATTCCCAATCGACGTAGGCACGGCGCTTCTCGCGCGCGATTCTCTGGCGATATTCGACCAGGCGCGGACAACGCGTGCAGGAGACTACTTCCCGATTCAGTTCAACAAGCCAGCCCGGCATTCGATAGCTCAGTTCTAATTTCTCCCTCTTAACGTCGGGTCATCCTGAGCTTGCCGATCTAGCGCGCAGCGGAGACGCATCTTCGCATCAAATTTGGGCGTGCGTGCGAGGTCCTTCAGGAGGACACCGTGGTAGTGGCTCTGTCCGAAATGGGCCACAACACGGCACTCGCACCATTGTATGCGGAACCGCAATGCTAGACTTCTAACCGAGGTCAGGATTGCTAACACGGAGAAGATTTCTCAGCCGATTTCTGATCGGTGCTTCGGCGGTCGCCGCCATCGGAAGCGCCGACGCGCTTTTCCTGGAGCCAAGGAACCTGGCTTCCGAACACATCGACATACGGCTGAGGAGATTGCCCGAGGAGTTTCGCGGCTTTCGTATTGCGCAGATCAGCGACGTGCATTTCGGCCCCTACATGGGAAAATCAGGCCTGGAGCGGGCACTGCAGCTGGCACAGTCTTTTCAGCCTGATTTACTGGCGCTGACCGGCGACTTTGTTTCCCACTCTTTCGGCGGGTCCAATGGTCCGCGGGGGGCGCGCTATGCCGAGCCTTGCGCCGATGTTTTGGCGGCGGTCAAGGGAGTTCCCGTTCTCGCCATACTGGGCAATCACGATCACTGGAACAACGCAGCGATTGTCGAAGGCGCGCTCAAAGATCGCGGTATCCAGGTGTTGCGCAACCACTCGATTCCACTGCAACGTGGACACAGCCGGATTTGGATCGCTGGTGTCGATGATGCGCTGGTTAGAGCGGCGGACCTGGGCAAGGCGCTGCACGATGTTCCTGCTTCGGAAACCACTCTGTTGCTGGCCCACGAGCCCGATTTTGCCGACTACGCTGCAAGGTTTCCAGTCGACTTGCAACTCTCAGGGCACTCCCACGGTGGCCAGGTCAGACTGCCGGGGATTGGAGCGTTGGTCCTGCCTGCTCTGGCAGAAAAATATCCCATCGGTTTGAACCAGGTAGGATCTTTACAGGTCTATACCAATCGTGGTCTCGGCGTGATCAACCCACCGATACGCTTCTACTGTCCGCCCGAGGTTACGTTTGTTACCCTGTTTCCACCCCAGCCAGTTTGACGCTTCTCTCATCTAGTCTTTACACTCAGATTTACAGCCTATGCCGTTCGACTCGTCCGAAAATGGAACGGTCCGGACAGTCAAAGCCTGAAAGGCAAATGTGAGCCCCACTGAAACCACTAGCAGCACCCGGCGAGAGATTGCAGTTGAAATTCCCGTCGAAGAAGTAAACCGCGAGACTGCATCCCTGATCCAGAAGTATCAAAAGCTGGCGCGCATCCCCGGCTTCCGCCGCGGACATGTGCCCGCGTCCATTATTCGCCAGCGTTTTTCTGAGGATCTCAAGAGCGACGTTGTAGAAGCCCTCGTCCCTCGCTATTTCCGCAAGGAGGCGGACAAGCAGGGACTGATCCCGGTCTCGCAGCCGCAGGTTACTGACCTCCAGCTGAAAGACAACGAGCCGCTGCGCTTTAAGGCCAGCTTTGAGGTGATGCCTGAGATCAAGGTCGAGGGCTACAAGGAATTGCGCGCAGAAAAGACTGAAGTTACGGTTACCGACGAAGAAGTCGAGCAGTCCCTGAACAGCCTGCGCGAGCAGCACGCCACCTTCACTTCTGTGGAAGGCCGGGCGCTAGCCGACGGGGACTACGCCCAAGTTTCGCTCGACGGTAAACCCAAGGATGGGGAAGACAAGCCCGTCCATATGGATGAAGTGCTGGTCGAGATCGCGGGTAAGAACACCATGCCCGAGTTCACTGAAAATCTGCGAGGGGCTTCGCCGGGCGACGAGCGCGTATTCGAGGTTACTTACGCCGCGGATGCCACTGAACAGCGCCTGGCGGGAAAGACCTTCACTTACACCGTGAAAGTGCAATCCATCAAGCAGAAGACCCTGCCGGAACTCGACGGCCAGTTTGCCACTCAACTGGGAGAGTTCAAGACCCTGGACGAAGTTCGCCAGCGCATTCGCGAAGGCATGGAATCGGAGCGCAAACACGCCGCCGAACACGAAGCCAAAGACAAACTGGTTGCGGAACTGGTGAAGCGCAGCGAATTCGAAGTGCCGGAGGCACTGGTGGATCGCCAGATCGATGTCCGCCTGGAGCGCGGCCTGCGGGCTCTGGCGGCGCAAGGCATGAAAGCCGAAGACATCAAGAAAATGGATTTGAACCGGCTGCGAGTGGGACAGCGGGAGCAGGCGCTGCAGGAAGTGAAGGCTTCCCTGGTGTTGGACAAGATCGCGGAGGAGGAGAAAATCGAGGTCAGCGATGAGGAGATCAATCGGGAGATCGACGCGCTCGCCACTCAGTCAAAACAGACGCCGGAAGCGATTCGGGCCCGTTTGACACGTGATGGAGCGCTCGATAGAATCCGAAATAGAATCCGCAGCGAAAAGACCCTCGATTTTCTATATCGCCAGTCCGCCTGACGCGGACCTTTCGATCCTCCCAGAAGAGCTAGTAGTCAGGAACAGGAGTGTGGACGGTGAATGTGAACGATCCCAAAATGATGCTGGTCCCCATGGTCATCGAGCAGACTGGCCGGGGTGAGCGCGCCTACGACATCTACTCCCGGCTGCTGCGGGACAACATCATTTTCATCGGCACTCCGATTGACGACAACATCGCCAACCTGGTGATTGCGCAGATGTTGTTTCTGGCGCAGGAAGATCCGGAGAAAGACATCCAGCTCTACGTGAACTCGCCGGGCGGATCGATCACCGCGGGCATGGCGATCTACGACACCATGCAATACGTGAAGAACGATGTGACCACGATTTGCATCGGGCAGGCGGCCAGCATGGCGGCGCTGCTGCTCGCCGCGGGCGAGCCCAAAAAGAGACTGGCTTTGCCCAACTCGCGCATTCTGATCCACCAGCCGTCAATGGGCGGACTTTCGGGTCAGGCCACGGACATCGACATCCATGCCCGGGAAATTCTTCGTATGCGTGAGATTACTAACCAGTTAATGGCGAAGCATACCGCTCAGAAGCTGGAAAAGGTAGAGAAAGACGTCGAGCGCGACTTCATTATGAACTCCCAACAGGCTAAGGAATACGGAATCATAGACGATATCATCTATAAGACGAGATAAAGGTATGATCGGGGTTCGCCCGATCA
>Ga0137403_10000755_pt1 | contig 37495 bp, 34 predicted proteins | sample CZOMad2_1_16fung_FD_122057 | JGI IMG/M metagenome (GOLD analysis project Ga0137403, IMG submission 122057) | Vadose zone soil fungal communities from Angelo Coast Range Reserve, California, USA - CZOMad2_1_16fungal (Hybrid Assembly) | ecosystem: Environmental > Terrestrial > Soil > Vadose zone... | reverse complement strand
ACCAGGTAGTTGATCTGCAGCATGATCACCGTGATCGGATTGATCATCGCGTTGCGCACGGCGTGGCGCAGGATGACGTCGCGGAACGGCATGCCCTTCAGGACCGCGGTCCGGATGTAGGGGCGCTGCATCACCTCGATCATCGAGGCCCGGATCATGCTGATCACGTAGCCGGAGTCGAACAGCACGATCACCGCGACCGGCAGGACGAGCTGGGTCGCCACCGACCAGCCGCCACCGGCGACGAGCGTGGCGGTACCCGGCAGCCAGCCGAGCCAGACGACGAAGACGCTGGCGAGGAAGACGCCGAGGGCGAACTCGGGGATCGAGGCCACCACGGTGCTGAACAACAGAATGGCGCGGTCCAGGCGTGACGACTCACGCATCCCGGCGGCGATGCCGAGCAGCATCGAGAGCGGCACGATGCACGCGAACGCCAGCGCGGCCAGCAGCGCCGTGTTGCCGAGGTGCTTGCCGATCACGTCCTTCACCGGGAGCTTGAAGCGCGCCGAATAGCCGAGGTCGCCGGTCGCCGCCTTGCCGAGATACTCGGCGTAGCGGACCGGCAGCGGCCGGTCGAGTCCCAGCTGGCGCGTCAACAAATCCACCTGCTCCTGGGTCGCGTAGGCCCCCAGCTCCTTGCGCGCGACGGCCCCGGGCGAGAACTCGTTCAGCGCGAAGACGAGGAACGAGACGACGAACAGCGTGAGCAGGAGGAAGGCGAGGTGCTTGGCGAAGAAGCGCGCCATCGCGCCCGGTGGCTAGCCGGACGGGCCGCGCGCGGAACGGTAGTTGCGCCGGGCGTACTCGAGATAGTCCTGCCGCAGACGCTTGTCGGTGCCGAACAGGATGTGCTTGGACATGTCGGGCGAGAAGCGGCTGGCCGGCGGCCGTCGCCCCAGCGCCTCGGCCAAACTGCGGATGTGGTGCGGCCCGGCGCCGCAGCACACGCCGAGGTACCGCACGCCGAGGTCGTAGGCGGCCTTGCCGAACTCGGCGATCTCGTAGCGATTGCACACGAACGGATCGAGGGCGATCGGGAACGGCCGATTGTCCGGAAGGCCCGCGTAAGCCGCATCGGTGAGGCTCTGGAACGTGGGCTCGGCCGCCGTCGTGCGGTAGGGCACCGGCAGCGCCGCCATGTGACACTTCACCACCGGCCGGACATCGCGCAGCAGCGGCAGCGTCGTCGCTGGCCCGCGCGCGCAGTTGAGGCCGACGACGTCGGCGCCCGCGCCCTCGAGCCGCTTGCACGCCTCGGCCGCCGTCGCGCCGTCGCGCATCCGTCCCTCGCGCGGAACGGAGAGCGTCATCACCGCCGGCTTGCCGGAGCGCGTGATCGCCTCCAGCGCCAGCAGCGCCTCGCCGGCGAAGGAGTACGTCTCGCCCACGATGAAGTCGACGTCGGCGTCGACGGCCCAGCCGACCTGCTCGTCGAAGATCCGCCGCGCCTGCTTGTGCGAGGCCGGGTCGTCGGCGCCGTAGATGCTGGTGTTGCAGATGTCGCCGGCCAGCAGCGTGCCCGTGCTCCGGGCCACCTTGTCGGCGATGCGCAGCGCCGCGCGGTTGATCTTCTCGAGATCCTTCTCGCGCCCCACGATCTTCAGCTTCGCGCGGTGAGCGTAATAGGTGAACGCCTCGACCACGTCGGAGCCCGCGTGCACGAAATCCCGGTGCAGCGACTCGACGAGGTCGGGATGCTCGAGAACGACCTCCGGCACGTAGGCGCCGGCCTGGAGATATCCGCGTCGCTCGAACTCGAACAGGTAGCCCTCCGCGCAGATGACCGGGCCCGCCGCGAGCCGCTCGAGCAGCCCGGCCGACTTCCGCGTGGTCTTCGCTTTCGTCGTCGCCTTGTTCGGCATGTCCGGACCATATATCACAAAGCGACCGGCCCGCGCCAACGTGGGTCCCGGCAGTCGCCGCAACGCGTGCCGACGCTGCGCCGAGGGCTGCGCTATGCTCGGGCCCATGTCGGACCGCCCCCGCCTCTCCGAGCTGCGCGTGCCGACCGTCAGCGGGTTCGACTTCGCGAAGCTCCGTGCCGGCCGGCTGGCGCGCCTGCAGACCATGCTCAGGCGCTACGACCTGCCGGTCGCGCTGCTCTATAGCACGCCGAACATTCGCTACGCGACCGGCGTGAACGTCATGTCGGTGTGGACCGCGGGCACCTTCGCGCGCTACTGCCTCGTCCCCGCCGAGGGCACGCCGATTCTCTTTGAGTACAGCGGCTCGGTCCACGTCTCGCAGAAGCTCGTCAGGGACGTGCGCCCCGCCTACACGTGGCGATTCGGCGGCGTCGCTGCGCGCGCGAAGGCGCGCGAGTGGGCGGCCTCCATCCGCTCCGCGCTGCGCGAGCTCGGACTCGAGCGCGAGCGCCTCGCGGTGGACCGGCTCGACGCGCCCGGGTTGCTGGCGCTCCAGGACGAGAACATCGCCATCACCGACGTCGGGCCGGCGACCGTCGACGCGCGCGAGGTGAAGACACCCGAAGAGGTCCAGCTGTTCGCGCTCAACGGCAGCATCGGCGATGCCATGCTGGCCGAGTTCGAGGCGGCCATCCGTCCCGGCATCCGCGAGTACGAGCTGCTGGCCGTCCTGAGCGACTCGCTCTTGCGCCGCCAGGGCGAGGGCCTCTTCACGCGGCTCGTCGCGTCGGGTACCAACACGAACCCATGGCTGACCGAGGCGCACGACAAGCTGGTGATGCCCGGGGACCTCGTCGGAGTCGACACCGACGCCAACGGCTACGAGGGCTACGTGATCGACGTCTCGCGCACGTTCCTGTGCGGCGATGATCCCTCACCCGAGCAGAAGGAGGCCTATCGCGTGGCGCTCGAGTGCGTCACCGGGATGTTCGACCTGCTCCGGACCGGGATGAGCTTCGAGGACTTCGCGCGCAAGGCCCCGCGCCTGCCCGAGCCGTATGTGGCCCAGCGCTATCCGACGATGGTGCACCAGGCGGGTCTCGAGGACGAGGGTCCCGGCATCCCCTACCCCGACGACGAGCGCGGTCCGCGTCGCATCATGCCCGACCGCGAGATCAAGGAGAACATGGTGCTGTGTCTCGAGTGCTACGCGGGCAAGGTCGGTGCGCCGTTCGGCGTCAAGCTCGAGGACCAGGTGCTCGTGACCGCAAACGGCGCGCGGCTCGTGTGCACGTATCCGTTCGAGGCGAAGCTGCTCGGACATTGAATCATGCTCAGATGGCGCGCGCGGCCCGGGTGCCGTCGAGGATCGCCTGGTGGACGCCCCGCGGCGCCACGCAGTCGCCGGCGGCGTACAACGTCGGCACCTGGCCCTTGAGCGCCCGGTAGAGGGCGTCGGTGGAGCGGCTGCCCGTCGCCAGCACCACGGTGTCGACCGATTCGATGCGACGCTCGACGCCCGAGAAGACGTTGCGTACGACCACCGTCGAGCCCTCCACGGCCCGCAGCTCGCAGCACGGCGTGAGGACCGCGCCCTTCGTGTAGAGCCGCGTGTAGAGCGGCGCGATCGAGGTGACGCCGATGTCCTGACCGACGTAGAAGAGCGGCGAGATCACCTCCACGCGCTTGCCCTGGTCGAGCAGCAGCTCCGCCGTCGAGAGCGCTTGCTCGGTGTGGACGTCGTCGATCACGACCACGTTACCGCCGACGGTCACCTCGCCGCCCAGCACGTCGCGGTCCGTCACGACGTGCTTGCCGTCGCTGCCGGGGACCGGGGGGATGTACGGATGCGAGCCGGTGGCGACGACGACCGCGTCCGGTCGCTCGCCGAGCACGAGAGCGGTGGTCGCCTCCACCCCCAGCCGGACGTCGACGCCGAGCTTGCGCACCTGGCCCGCGAGGAAGCGGACGATGCCGGCGTACTCCGCGCGAGCCGGCGCGCACGCGGCGAGGAGTACCTGTCCGCCGAGCTCGGCCGCTCTCTCCATCAGCACGACGCGGCAGCCGCGGAGCGCGGCCACCCGGGCGACCTCGAGCCCGGCCACGCCGCCGCCGACGACCACGACACGCTTGGCCGTCGCCGCCGGCCGTACGTCGCCGAGCTCGCCCTCGCGTCCGGTGGCCGGGTTCTGCACGCACGTGACGGCCTTGCCCTGATAGATGCGGTCGATGCAGCCCTCGTTGGCGCCCACGCACCTGCGAATGTCGTCCAGCCTGCCCGCGCGCGCCTTGCGCGGCAGCTCGGGATCCGCGATCAGCGCGCGCGTCATGCCCACCACGTCGATCTGTCCGGCGGCGACGATGCGGTCGGCGTGCAGCGGATCGACGATGCGGCTGGCGTGAAAGATCGGCAGTCCGGGCGCGGCGCTCTTGATCGCGGCCGCGAGGGGCACGAACACGGCGGGGGCGAAGCTCATGTTCGGCACGGCGGCGGCCTGCAGCGTGTACGTGTGGGCGCCGCCGCCGATGACCGAGAGGAAGTCGACCAGGCCGGAGGCGGCGAGCCGGCGCGCGATCGCCCCCATGTCCTCCGCCGCGAGGCCGCCCGGGCTGAACTCGTCCCCTGAGATGCGGGCGCCCACGACGAAGTCGCGGCCGGCTCGCCGTCGGATCTCCGCCAGCACCTCGAGGCCGAAGCGCATGCGGTTGTCCAGGCTGCCGCCGTACTCGTCCAGCCGCTCGTTGAAGACGGGCGACCAGAACTGATCGATGAGATGGTTGTGCGCCATCGAGATCTCGACGCCGTCCAGCCCTCCCTCGCGACAGCGCCGCGCCGCCTCGCCGAACGCCCGGACCAGCTCGGCGATCTGCTCGGCTTCCAGCTCGTGTGGCACCTCGCGATGGACGCGCTCGGGGATCTGCGACGGCGCCAGCAGCGCGCTCGGAACCTCGGGGTCGGACTGCGCGCGCCGTCCGAGGTGCGTGAGCTGTGTGAAGACGAGACAGTCGTGCGCGTGCACCGCGTCGGCGAGCGCACGGTAGGTCGGGATGATGGAGTCGTCGTGGTTGGCGATCTGCTTCCAGGCGGCGGCCGGCGACGACGGGTGGACGCTCGAGGACCCGCCGAAGATCGTGAGCGCGCAGCCGCCCCGGGCCTTGGCCTCGTGGTACCGCCGCAGCCGCTCGGTCGGCCGACCGCCCTCGGCCATGGCTTCGGCGTGACCGGAGGAATAGATGCGGTTGTTCAGCGTGAGGCCGCCGACCTTGATCGGCGTGAACAGCGACGTGAACTCGTAGGCCATCATCGCCTCCGTCCAGAGCGGCCGGCTCGAATCCAGGCTGATACGCTACCATGCCAGCCGCGCTGTCCGGACGGTCCACCAGGCGTCGTCAGCCCGAGAACGCCCTCACTCGTCCACGACAGGCTCGAACAGTATGCCGGGCCCGCCAGATGCGTCTACCGTGTGATACCTGACCCAGTGAATCTGCGGGCGGGTGATCTGCCGCGCGACGCTCCTGAGCAGGGGGGAAAACTGGGGCGCGAGGAGAAACAGCCTGGGCGGAAGAGAGAAGTTGACGGCCTGCTCCCGATACATGCGCTGGACGTTCGGCATGTTGCGCACGACCCAGTCGAAATGACCAATCCCGCGAAGTAACAGGCCGTCGTCGAAGGTCATGTCGAAGTCGATGATCGTGAGCTGGCTCGCGCGATCGACCGCGAGGAGGTCGATCTCGCCGCACGGACGGCATGGAATCTTTGCGTCGAACGCTCTGAGCCCCTCCTCGAGCGCGCCGTCGAACTCCATCAGGGCGACGGCCAGCCGGTCCCTGGTGACCGGCGCGGGTCGCAGAAGGGCGATGCATGCCTGGGAGCCGGGCGGAGGAGACGAGCGCTCGGGCGAACGAACCGCGGCGCGGTCGCTTGCCGGCGCCTCACCTGTCTTGCGTGACAGGAACAGATGGGAGACGTCCTCCAATCCCCGCCCGAGCGGCCGGTCTTGTGCGCCCGCCGAACCACCAGTTTCGTCCGGATCCATGTTGTTCGGTCCGTCTCAGCTCAGCCGGCAACCCTCTCGTCCATGACCAGAACGGAGTCGTCTCCACCGTAGGGGCTCGGTGCGACGGCGGCATTCAGCGGATCGTTCTGCCACCGCCCATCGATCACGTAGCGATATCGGTAACGTCCGGGCGGCAGCTTCACGACCTTCGTCCAGACTCCGCCGATGGCTTCCATCTCGTTCCCGTCCAGGGTCCAGTTATTGAAGTCGCCCGCCAGTTGAACTCGCTCCGCGTCGGGAGCTTCGATGGTGAACATGACGCCCTCGGACGTCACCGCGGGTGCCGATGGCCGTGCACAATCCTCGCCCGCGCTCGCTCCGATCGCGCTCCTCTTGATGGTGACACGCTCACTGTCGGGCAACGCGGCTTCCTGTTTCAGGACTTCGGCGGCGAGCGCCTGATAGTCGGCGAATCCCGCACAGTACTTGCAATAGTCGGCGATGGGCACACCATGGCTTGCCGCCTCCGCAAGCTTGACGCTATACCGGATGACGGTATCGAAGTGCCGGCCGTCGAGGTGTTGGCGAATCTCATCGACGACCGCCTTCACGAAGGCCGACCGGCCTGAATAGAGCGTCACGAGCACGCGAGCGGCGACGTGATGATCGGTCTCTTTTGCCAGCACATCGAACGTCTCCAGCAGCTTCCCGAGGCCGTGCAACGAAAAGAAACTGGGATCCATCGGGACGATCGCTTCCGAGCAGGCGTTCAGCGCGTTGAACGTGAGGAGGCCGACGTTCGGCGGGCAATCGACCACGACGTAATCGTAGTGGTCCCTGACGCCGGCAATGGCGTCAGACAGGATGTCCTCCCGGCCGTCGCGCCCTGCGAGTGCTTCCGGGATCGCACTCAACAGAATATCGGCAGGAGCCACATCAAGATTCTCGCGAACCGTGCGGATGATGTCACGAAGACCCGTGGGGCGTCTGCCCGGGTCCCGCAAGAACACGTCGTACATGGTCCTCGAAGGCTGAGCAGCATCGGCGAAAAGCCCCAGGGTGGCATGGCCCTGCGGGTCCATGTCCACCAGCAACACCCTGCGCTGCTCGCGCGCGAGAAAGGCCGAAAGGTTGATCGATGTGATGGTCTTGCCACATCCGCCCTTTTGGTTCACGACCGCTATCGTTCGCATGCAGGCTCCTTCTGGCTGTGGTGTCCTCCTTCGTCGGTTCGACAGCAACCGCCCCGGTCCGACAGTACCAAGGGTGCCGGCCGAATGCCAACTATTAGTTGGGGTGTCTGGCGGTACGCCCCCCCACATATAGGGCCAGACCGGCTTCGGCCGGGGACCGGCTACGAACCGCTATTATGATGAGGCGTCCAACGGGTCCCGATGGCTGCGCTCTTCTTTGTCACCGTCTTCCTCAGCGCCGGCCTGCTCTTCGTCGTGCAGCCCATGGTTGGCAAGATGCTCTTGCCGCTGCTGGGCGGCGTCCCCGCCGTCTGGAACACCTGCCTCGTCTTCTTCCAGTCGGCTCTGCTGATCGGTTACGGCTACGCGTACGCTGCAGCGGCTCGACTGGAAGGCCGGCGGCAGGTCATCGTCCACCTCACCCTGGCGCTGCTGGCCTTCGGGGCCTTACTCCTCCGGGCTCGCCCGGATCCGGCTGGATTCTTCTCCGCGACCGAACGGCCGATCCCGTGGCTCCTGCTCCAGCTCGCGCTTGCCGTGGGGCTCCCGTTCGTCGTGCTCTCAGCCACCGCGCCGATGCTGCAGCACTGGTTCGCCCGTGCCGCGGATACGCCGAGTCGTGACCCGTACTTCCTCTACGCCGGGAGCAATCTCGGGAGCCTCGCCGCGCTGCTGAGCTACCCGCTTCTGCTCGAGCCGCACCTGAGTCTCGAGCGGCAGAGCCGCCTGTGGACGGGGGGCTACGTGGGTCTCGTGGGACTCGTTGCCGCATGCGGGCTCTACTCGTGGTGGGTGAGGAAGACGGATCGCGCCCTGTCCGCACCGGCCCCCTCCGCGAGGACCGGATCACGTGACCCGGTGGAGGGTATCGACGCGCGCCGTCGCGTTCGCTGGATGGTGCTGGCCTTTGTTCCATCCAGTTACCTGCTCGGCGTCACGGCATTTCTCAGCGCTGACGTCGCCGCCGTGCCCTTGCTGTGGGTCGCTCCCCTGGCACTCTACCTGCTGAGCTTCATCCTGGTCTTCGCCCCGCGGCCGCTCGTTCGACATCGTCGCGTCGCGCATCTGCTCCCCGCTCTGATTTTGCTCGCCGTCCTGGTGAACGTGTCCGGAATGACTCTTCCTCTGTGGCTCTTGATCCCGTTGCACCTGTCGGCCTTCTTGGCCGCTGCCGTGATGTGCCACGGAGCACTTGCGCTCGACCGCCCGTCTCCTTCGGCGCTGACCGAGTACTACCTGCTGATGTCGTTCGGCGGCGCGCTCGGCGGCGCGCTTACCGCGCTGGTCGCACCCGTGCTCTTTGATCGCATCGTGGAGTATCCCCTCGTCATGGTGCTCAGCTGTCTGCTCCGTCCGGCGGAGGCGGGCGACGCGCGGCAGAGCCCGGTCGTCTCGGATCGAGCCCGGCGCCTCGATCTCATGCTGCCGCTCGCGCTGGGCGGCCTCACGGCCGGACTCGTGCTGGGAATGCCCTGGCTGGGGCTCGTCACCGAGCGCGCGCGCGTGGCCTGGATGTTCGGTCTGCCCGCCATCCTTTGCTACACCTTCGTGGCACGGCCGGCCCGTTTCGCGCTCGGCTTGACGGCGCTCCTGCTCGCCGCGGAACTCTACGCGAGTCCTCAAGGCCGGCCCCTCTTCGAGGAGCGAACGTTCTTCGGGGTGCTGCGGGTCACCGTGGATACGAGCGGACGTTTCCACCAGCTCGTGCATGGCAACACGATCCACGGTCGGCAACGACGCAGCGGAACGCTGCGCGACGAGCCGCTGTCCTACTATCATCCGAGCGGCCCGGCGGGCGACGTCTTCGGGCGCTTTCGAGAGCGCAGGGCGCCCGGAGCCTTTGCCATCGTCGGCCTCGGCGCCGGCTCGCTGTGTGCGTACGCCAGAGCGGGAGAGGAGTGGGTGTTCTACGAGATCGACCCGGCGGTGGAGCGCATCGCCCGCAATCCGGCGTACTTCACGTTCTGGCGGGATTGCCGCGCGGAGCGGCGCTCGGTCGTGACCGGCGACGCCCGGCTCCGTCTGGCGGACGCAGCCGACCGTCGGTACGGGATGCTCGTCGTGGACGCCTTCAGCTCCAGCGCCATCCCCGTCCATCTCATCACGCGAGAAGCGTTGGAGCTCTATCGGCGCAAGACCGCCGCCAGCGGATGGCTCGTCTTCCACATCTCGAGCCAGCACCTGGATCTCAAACCCGTTGTCGCGAGTCTCGCCAGGGACGCGGGGTGGGTCGCTTACGCGCGGGCCGACCTCGTCCTCGCACCCGAGGAGCGGGAGGCCGGCAAGGATCCGTCGCAGTGGGTCGTCCTGGCGCCCACGCGATCCGGCCTCGGCGCGCTCGCTGAAGATCCGCGGTGGCTCGCGCTGACGGTTCAGGCCGGCGCCCGAGTGTGGACGGACGATTTCTCGAACCTCTGGGACGTCATCAAGTTGGAGTAGGTGCAGCCTCACCCCGACTTCCGTTGCTGAATTTCTTGACTTCTTCCTCCTGCATGCGCCACGTTGGTGATGCGGTGATTGAGACCGCCTTCCACGCCCACGTAGTCGGGAGGAGGTTGCAATGACGCGGAACATGTTCCTGGCGCTGGCCGTCATGGTCCCAGCTCTAGTTCTTGCCAGCGGCGAACGAGCCGGGGCGGATGTTGTTTCTTTTGAGGACCTCCCCGGAATGATGGGAATGGGATTTTTGGACGGTACGCCCGTCCCGTCAGATGCACGGCTCAGTAGCCAGCTGCAACTTTCTCGGGGTGTGAGCTTCAGCTCGATCGCAGGCTACGTCGCTCTGGTCAATCTGGGTATCGGGCACGCGACAAGCGGGCTCAACGGAATCGGCGGAGTCAACGCCGCGAACAACCTCAACTACAACTCGCCGGTGATCATCACGTTCACTGTACCCGGCGACCCCTCCACGCCGGCCGTCACGGACTTCGTTTCCATACGAGGCGACAACTTCCCCGCAGGCATCAGCGGCTGTCCGCCCGCCGTCGGCGGCTGCGCGATGATGGAGGCGTTCGACATCAACGGCGTACTGCTCGGGGAAAAAGTGGCGGTGCCGGACGAGCCTGGCCTCACGCTCAGCGTCTCGATCCCGGGCATCCATTCCATCCGGCTCACACAAACTCGATCGGACATTGCGTTTGACGACCTACGCTTCAACCCGCTGACGACGCACGTGCTTCAGGCCCCGATCGCGAACGCGGGAGCGGACCAGTCGATCCACGTGGGCCAGCTCGTCACGCTGGACGGCAGCGGATCCTTCGACGACAACACCCCCACCGACAAGCTGGTCTTCAGGTGGACGCTGACCAGCAAGCCGGAGGGAAGCTCCGCCACGCTGTCGCGTGCCGACATTCCGCGGCCGTCGTTCGTGGCTGACCTGCCCGGGGGGTACTCCGCGACCCTCACCGTCACGGACGCCGATGGCCTGTCGAGCGCTCCGGACACCGTCGTCGCCAGCTCACAGAACGCAGCCCCCGTCGCAGATGCCGGGTCCGACCGGGGCACCTTTGTCGGCGACGTCGTCACCCTCAACGGCTCGAAGAGTCAGGATCCCGACCGCGATCCCCTCGAGTTCTCATGGACGCTCGCCACGCCGGCCCGGAGCGCAGCCGTGCTCACGGCCGCGACGACCGAATTCCCGAGCTTCATCCCGGACGTTCCGGGGAGGTATACCGCGACGCTCACCGTCAAGGATCCCTTCGGCGGCGTCGCGAACGACAGCGTGGACGTGTCGGTGATCACGGGCGCTGAGTTCGCCGAGAACCAAGTCGTGAGGGCTCTCAACTTCGTCGGCGAGCTTGGGTCGGAGCACGTGACGACCCGAGGGAATCAGAACGCGCTGCAGGAGTTCCTCACCCAGGTGATCGCCGCGCTCCAGGACGGCGACCTGGACGAGGCCCGCAAAAAGCTCACGAGGACCATCGAGCGGACCGATGGGTGCGCTCTCGAGAAAATCCCCGATGGCAATGGCCACGGCCGCGACTGGGTCACTGACTGTGCGGCGCAGGCCCCCTTGTATGCCATGCTGACGGCCGCACTGGACGCGCTGACGCCGTAGCCCCGGGCCCCGTCACCCGATCGCCGGGGAGGTTCGGAGCACCGACCGTTGCCCGCTGCCTGTGCGCGCGCTGAACATCTCGCGCGCGCGCAGCCGGGCGCGTCTATTCCTCGTACGCCTTCTTGAGCGTCGCCACGACCGTTGGATCGGCGAGCGTACTCGTCTCGCCAAGCGCCCGGCCTTCCGCGATGTCGCGAAGCAGCCGGCGCATGATCTTGCCGCTGCGCGTCTTGGGCAGCTCGGCGGCGTAGATGACGTCGTCGGGCCGCGCGAGCGCACCGATCTTCTTCGTCACGTGCGCTTTGATCGCTTCCTGCAGCTCGGGCGTCATCGTGTTCCCCTGCTTGAGCGTCACGAACGCCGCGATCGCCTGGCCCTTGATCTCGTGCGTCTTGCCGATCACCGCCGCCTCCGCCACCGTCGGATGCTCGACGAGCGCCGACTCGACCTCCATCGTCGAGACCCGGTGCCCGGAAATGTTCATGACGTCGTCGATCCGGCCGAGCAACCAGAAGTAGCCGTCCTTGTCCCGCTTCGCACCATCCCCGGTGAAATACATCCCGGGAACCTGGCTCCAGTACGTCTTCTCGTATCGCGCGGGATCGCCGTAGATGCCGCGCAACATCGCGGGCCAGGGCTTCTTGAGAACCAGGTAGCCGGCCTCGACCCGCTCTCCGCGGTCGTTGACGATATCGGGCTCGATGCCGGGAAACGGTAGAGTCGCCGAGCCCGGCTTGCACACGGTGATGCCGGGCAGCGGCGTGATGAGAATCTGACCGGTTTCGGTCTGCCACCACGTGTCGACGATCGGGCAGCGGCCGCCGCCGATGACCTTCCAGTACCAGACCCAGGCCTCGGGGTTGATCGGCTCGCCGACCGAGCCGAGCAAGCGGAGCGACGAGAGGTCACAACGCTTCGGATACTCTTCGCCCCAGCGCACGAACGTGCGGATCGCGGTGGGCGCGGTATAGAGAATCGTGACGCCGTACTTCTCGACGATCCGCCAGAACCGGTCCTTGTCGGGCGTGTCCGGCGTCCCCTCGTACATGACGACGGTGGTGCCGTTGGCCAGAGGCCCGTAGACGATGTAGGAGTGACCGGTCACCCAGCCGATGTCGGCGGTGCACCAGTAGACGTCCTCCTCACGCAGGTCGAAGATCAGCCGGTGCGTGGCGCTCACGCCGGTGAGGTACCCGCCAGTGGTGTGGATGATGCCCTTGGGCTGGCCGGTCGAACCCGACGTGTACAGCAGGTAGAGCATGTCCTCGGCGTCCATCGGCTCCGGCGCGGTGTACGCGTCGGCGGTCTTGACGAAGTCGTGCCACCAGATGTCGCGGCCTTCCTGCCAGCCGACGTCCTGGCCCGTACGCCGACCGACGATGACCGTCGTGACGAAGGGGCAGTCCTTGATCGCCTCGTCGACGTTCTTTTTGAGCGCCACCGTGCCCCCGCGCCGATAGCCCCCGTCGGCGGTGATGACGACCTTCGACCTGCAGTCGTTGATTCGGTCCCGCAGAGACTCCGGCGAAAACCCACCGAACACCACGCTGTGCACGGCGCCGATCCGCGCGCAGGCGAGCATCGCGATCGGCAGCTCGGGGATCATGGGCATGTAGATCGTCACCATGTCGCGCTTCTTCACGCCGTGCCGCCGCAGCGCGGCGGCGAACCGGTTCACCTCGCGATAGAGGTCGCGATAGGTCAGGACCCGGGTATCTCCCGGCTCGCCCTCCCAGATGATGGCCGCCTTGTTGCGGCGCGGCCCTTCGACGTGTCGGTCGAGACAGTTGTCGGAGACGTTCAGCTTGCCTCCGACGAACCACTTGGCGTATGGGAGCTTCCACTCGAGGCCCTTGCGCCAGGGCTTCATCCATCTGAGCTCCTTCGCCTGCTGCTCCCAGAACCGGACCGGGTTACGCTTCGCCTCCTGATAGATACGCGGCGTCTTGACGCGAGCAGCCTTCGTGAATTCCTTCGGCGGAGGAAACTTCCGGCCCTCCTGCATGAGGGCCTCGATGGGCTCGTCCTTGCGAACCGCTCTCGCCATGGTGCGACCTCACGTTCCGGGGATTGGGCTATCGGCTGGGATTCTAAACCACAACAACCCACTCGAGCATCCGTCGGCCCTCAGGAGGCCCGAAACGCTTGATGGTGTGTCCGATCGCGTCGAGGATCGTCCCGATGTTGGAAGGGAGGACTAAAATTAGGCCGCACCGGTCGGATCGTGCTTGCTCTTTCTGTGCCTTCCCAGGTGCATTGGGAGTGCGAAGGCGCGACGGCATTCAGGGCACAAGAGAGTCCTGCCGCGATCATCGGCAGGCGGCGGTCGCACTGGTGAGGCGCTCTCCGAGAGGTTGAGCATGCGACGGACCGCGTCAGCTCGATCGGTCGAGATACGTCGCCGTGCGACCCTCGCAAGGCGTGCCTCTTCGGTTTCTTGTCGGGCGAATTTTGCAGATAGCTTCATGCGCGATCGTCGATCTCAGAATACCAGAGCCCGCTGTGGAAACGCCTGCTGAAGTTCGCGGTTCTTGCTCACCTGCTGACAGGGAGAAGAGGACAGTATTATGGGGGACATGCGACGGATCGTGATATTCAACTGGCTGACGGCGGACGGGTATTTCGCGGGACCCGACGGAAACTTGCAGTGGGTCGTGCCGGACGAGGAGCAGGCCAAAGCGGCCGCGGAGGGCATTTCTGGCGGCACGCCGTCGACGACTCCCCCACCGCGCCGGACCCCCACCGTCCTGGACTACGATCTCGGGAGCACCGTGCCATTGCGATCGGGTTGAACGAGATGACCAAACTGGTCTTCTCCAGAACCCTGAAGGACGTGACGTGGAGGAATTCCCGCCTCCTCCATGAACTCGACCCGCGCGAGATCGAGACCATGAAGAAGCAGCCCGGCAAAGACATGATCGTCTTTGGTAGTGGCTCCATCGTGCTGAACCTCCTGGAGGCCAAGGCGTACCCGTCGGGCGACGTCATGCTTCGCTACGCGCGCCCGAACTAGGTGGAGTCAGAGCGTTGCGAGCGCGGGGATGACCTTGGCACCCATCAGCTCGATCGAGCGCATCGTGGTGGGATGATCCATGCGCGATTCCTGCGCCTCGAGGAGCAGGTGGCCGATGCCCAGCTCGCGATGCACGTGGGCGAACCGGTCGGCGACCTCGTCCGGCGTCCCGGCGATGATGAAGTGCTCGGCCAGCAGCTCGTCGTAGCTCATGGCCGCCAGTGAGCGTGGCCGCGCGCGGAGCGCGAACTGGGTGCCCGCGCTCGAGCGCATCCCCACCGGCTGGAACCAGTCCACCGGCCCTCGCAGCGTCGGCCCCATGCGCCACACGAAGTGCCGGCCGGCTTCGAGCGCCTTGGCCTTCGTGTCGGCGGTGACCGCACAGATCAGGAAGCCGAGGTTGTCGGGGGTGACGGCGCGCCCGACCTCCGCGGCGCCCTGGCGGTAGAACTCGAACAGCTCGCGCGCGACGTCGAACGGCACGAGGAACGGCACGTACGTGTAGCCGCGGCGGCCGGCCCAGATCGCCGTCTCGGGGCTCGCCGTGCCCGGGATCCAGATCGGCGGGTGCGGCTTCTGCAGCGGCAGGCACCACGGGTTCACGTGCCGGAAGTGATAGTGCCGCCCCTCCCACCGGAACGGTCCGGGCTCCGTCCAGCACTTGAGGATCAGGTCGTGGCACTCTTCGAAGCGCTCGCGATTGTGCACCGGATTCGCGTTGGCCCACCACTGCTCGATGCCGACGCCGCGCACGAAGCCGGAGAGCACGCGGCCGCCCGAGATGAGGTCGGCCATGGCGATCTGCTCCGCCATCCGGACCGGGTTGTCCTCGATCGGCAGGATGTTGCCGAGCAGCAGGAGCTTCGCCCGCCGGGTCGTGCGGGCGAGGATCGCCGCCGTCATGTTCACGCCGACGTTCACGCAGGAAGGCGTCGAGTGGTGCTCGTTGATCATGAGCCCGTGATATCCCGCCTGGTCGGCCAGCTCGTACTCGTCGAGGTAGCGCGTGTAGTTTGCCGCGGCCTTGGCGCGGTCGAAGAACCGGTTCGGGAACGCGAGCCTGAGCGACGGGTACTTCTGCCCTTCCTCGTCCGGATACTCGTGGTGCGGCATCTCGCTGAAGTAGTAGAGCTTCATCGCCGCGCATCTCCCAGGAAGTCGAGCACGAGGCGGGCGAACGCCTCGGGCTGCTCGAGCGGCGGCAGGTGACCGCAGCGCTCGAGCACGGTCAGCGTCGCGTTCGGCAGCAGGCGCCGGTACTGCTCGCCGCAGTCGACGGGCACGATCCGGTCCTCTCGCCCCCACACGATCAGCGTGGCGTTCGCCACGCGGGGCAGGACGTGCGCGAGCCGCGGGTTGTACATGTAGGGCTTCCAGGTCAGGCGCGCCGCCATCTCGCGGTTTCGCGTGGCGATCTGCAGCTCGGCCGGCGTCGGGGTGCGGCCGAACAGCTCGTCCCAGTCGGGGACGGTCTTCGGATCGTGGACCATCAGGTCGCGCAGCTCCACGGGCGAGTGATAGAAGACGTCGAGGATCTCGCCGCTCTCGGGCTTGAGGCCGACCGGGTCCACGAGAACCAGCCGGTCGATCGAGCTCGGACTCATCGTCGCCATCTCGGCGGCCGTCCATCCACCGATTGATTGACCGAGTAGGTGGGGCCGCCCGAGCTTCGCGGCGTCGATGAACCAGAGATAGAAGCGCGCGAGGTCGTCGATGCCCTCCATCCAGTCGGCGTCGCCCGACACGCCGAAACCGGGGTGCGTCGGCGCCCACACCGTGAACCGCTCCGCCACCTGCCGGGTCCAGCGCGTGAAGCCGCGATTACCGCCGGCGCCGTGGAGCACGAGCAGTGGATCGCCGCGCCCTGCCACCCACGCGTGCACGTCGATGCCTCCGACCCGGATCGTCCGCTCGGTGGGTTGCATGGGGGGCATTATGCCCCCGAAACCTGCGGCATCACCCGGCTGGCGAGCAAGTCGAGGGTACGACGCGCCTCGGCTTCGGCGCCGGTGAGGCTCACTTCGTACCGTACAGCCGATCGCCGGCGTCCCCCAGGCCGGGAACGATGTAGCCGTGCGCGTCGAGGTGGCTGTCGATGGCCGCCGTGTAGACGGGGACGTCCGGATGGTGCGCGTGGAAGTTCTCGAGCCCCTCGGGACACGTCAGGAGACAGAGGAACTTGATCGAGCGGGGCTTCGTCGCCTTGAGACGCGTCACCGCCGCCACGGCCGAGTTGCCGGTGGCGAGCATCGGATCGACGACGATGGCGTCGCGATCGCCCATCTCGCCGGGCACCTTGAAGTAATACTCGACGGCGGCCAGCGTCTCCGGATTCCGGTAGAGGCCGATGTGCCCCACGCGGGCGCTGGGGATCAGACGCAGGATGCCGTCCACGATCCCGGTGCCCGCGCGCAAGATGGAGATCAGCACGATCTTCTTGCCCTCCAGCATCGGCGCCGACGTTCGGGCCAGCGGCGTGTCCACCGTGACCGGATGCGTCGGCAGGTCGCGCGTCACGTCGTAGGCCAGGAGCACGCTGATCTCGGCCAACAGATTCCGGAAGGCCGACGTGCTCGTGGTCTTCATGCGCATCAGGCTGAGCTTGTGCTGCACGAGCGGATGATCGATGACGTGGACGCGGCCGGGCATGCGCGGCGGCCTCTCGTCAGATGACGGCGGCGGCGCCCGCAGCGCGGTAGTACTCCATGGCGGCCTCGACGCCCGCGCCGGGATGCGCGCGCCAGCCCTCGCGACGCAGCACCTGCTCGAGCGCGCTCAGCAGCAGCAGGACGTTCTGGCGGCGCGCCGAGTAGCCCATGGTCCCGATGCGCCACACCTTACCCTGCAGCGGGCCGAAGGCGGCGCCGATCTCGATGCTGAAGTCGTCGAGCAGCGCCCGCCGCACGCGCGCGTCGTCCATGCCGTCTGGAACGAGCACGGGCGTGAGCATCGGCAGGCGGCGCTCGGGCGGCTCCTTGCCGAAGAGGCTCAGCCCGAGCGCGGCGACTCCCGCGCGCAGCGCGTCGCCGTGCAGGCGATGGCGCGCGAAGCGCGCCGGGAGGCCTTCGTCGGCGACGGCGCGCAGCGCCGCGCGCAGGCCATAGACCATCGACGTCGGCGCGGTGTGGTGATTGACGCGCGCGGGACTCCAGTAGCTTGCGAGCTGGCCGAGGTCCAGGTAGTTGCTGCGCACCGTGCTCCGGCGCCGGCGGAGCGCGTCCTCGGCGCGCGCGTTGTAGGCGAGCGGCGCCAGTCCCGAGGGACAGCTCAGGCACTTCTGGGTCCCGCCCACCGCCACGTCCACGTTCCAGGCGTCCAGCGCCACCTCGGCGCCGCCGAGCGTGACCACGACGTCGGCGACGAGCAGGGCGTCGTGCGCGCGCGCGAGGCGCCCGAGGTCCGCCAGCGGCTGCAAGACGCCCGTCGACGTCTCGCCGTGCACCACGGCGAGCACCTTCGTGGGCGCCTGGCGGAGCGCGGCCTCGACCGCGACGGGATCGAGCGCCTGTCCCCAATCCGCCCGGACGACGCAGACGTCGGCGTCGCACCGCCGCGCGAGGTCCTCGAGCAAGAGGCCGAAGCGGCCGCATTCGCCGATCACCACGCGGTCCCCGGGTTCCAGCAGCGACACCATCACCGCCTCCAGCCCCGCGCGCCCGGTGCCGGAGACGGGGAACGTGCGCGCGCTCGCGGTCTGGAACACCAGACGCGAGAGCGCCATCACCTCGTCCATGATCGCGGTGAACGCCGGATCGAACTGCCCCAGGAGCGGCGTTGCCATGGCGCGCAGCACCCGGGGGTCGGCCATGCTCGGTCCCGGCCCGAGGAGGATGCGCGACGGCTCCGTCGACATGACGGCACGCTAGCAGCGCGCGCGTGAGCGCGTCAATGCGCTCGCATCGGCATGCCAACGGAACGAGGCGGGCGGTTGCTCGACGAACACTGAACTGTATACTTGACTGCCCGCATGATCCCGACGCCAAGGCGCCGATGCTTCGCCGCGTGAACGACGTCGACAGACGAGAGAGGAACGACCGCTGATGCGATACGAGGCACCCGAAACAGCAGAGAGCGCGGCGGCGCTGCTCGCGGGAGCGACGGGCGACGCCCGCGTCCTGGCGGGGGGGACCGATCTTCTGGTGCAGATGCGCAGCGATATCGTCGATCCGGCCCTGATCGTCGACATCAAGCGAATCGCCGAGACCCGGAAGATCAGCGAAGACAAGGGCGGCTGGCGGATCGGCGCGGCGGTGACCGGGGCTGAGCTGAAGGAGCATCCCCGGCTCAAGCAGATCTGGCCGGGCGTCGTCGAGGCGGCGAACCTCATCGGCTCGACCCAGGTGCAGGGACGGGCGACTCTCGGGGGCAACCTCTGCAACGGCTCCCCGGCCGCCGATAGCGTGCCGGCGCTCATCGCCGCCCGCGCCGTCGCCACCCTGGCCGGCCCGCGGGGCCGGCGCGACCTGCCGGTCGAGGACGTCATGCTCGGCCCGAGAAAGCTCGCCCTCACGAAGGGTGAGCTCGTCGTCTCCTTCCTGTTGCCGCCGCGCCCGGCGCGCTCGAGCGACGCCTACCTGCGCTTCATCCCGCGCACGGAGATGGACATCGCGGTGGTGGGCGCGGGCGTGAGCCTGACGGTCGACGCGGCCGGAACGATCACCGCGGCGCGCGTGTCGCTGGGCGCCATAGCGCCACGAGTGTTGCTGGTCCCCGAGGCGGCCGCGGCGATCGTCGGCAGCCGTCTCGACCGGGCGGCGCAAGACCGGCTCGAGGCTGCCGCGCAGGCGGCGTGCTCGCCGATCGACGACAAGCGTGGAACGGTCGAATTCCGCATCCAGGTCGCCGGCGTGCTGGCGCGTCGCGCGGCCTTGATCGCGCTGGACCGAGCGAGGAACTCCTGATGGCCAAGCACCACATCGAAGCGACCGTGAACGGCGACGCGGTGGAGTTCCTCTGCGAGACCGAGGAGACGCTGCTCGACGTGCTCCGCGACACCCTTCAGCTGACCGGCAGCAAGGAAGGCTGCGCCTCGGGCGACTGCGGCGCCTGCAGCGTCATGCTGGACAGCCGGCTGGTCTGCTCGTGCCTCGTGCTGGGCTGCGAGGTGGGCGGCTGCCGCGTGGACACGATCGAGGGCGTGGCGAAAGGCCCGGCGCTCCACCCGCTGCAGCAGAAGTTCCTGGAGCACGCCGCGCTGCAGTGCGGGATCTGCACGCCCGGCTTCATCGTGGCCAGCAAGGCCCTGCTGGAGCACAATCCGAACCCGAGCGACACCGAGATCCGCTACTGGCTGGCCGGCAACCTGTGCCGGTGCACGGGGTACGACAAGATCGTCAGCGCGGTGAAAGACGCCGCCGTCGCGATGAGAAATGATTTCCGCGGGTGAGATTCGCCGAACGTCGTGTGATCGAGGAGCGCCACGGCTTCGCCGGGGCGCTCCGAGCGGTCGGGGGGTTTGGGGGGCGCCCGGAGCCCCCCAACTGAGAAAGGGATAGGCATGGCCGAGAACGGGACGAACGGGACCAACGGACAGGGCTACGTCGGCACGCGCACGATCCGGCCGGACGGCGTCGACAAGGTGACCGGGCGGGCGCGCTTCGGCGCCGACTTCAACCTTTCCGGCCAGCTCATCGGGCGCGTGCTGCGCAGCCCGCATGCGCACGCACGCATCGTCCGCATCGATACGTCCAAGGCCGAGGCGCTGCCGGGCGTCAAGGCCGTCATCACGCGCGACGACTTCGACGATCAGCCGTCCGAGTTCATTCCGGCCGGCGAGATGATGATGAATTACAAGGACGTGGTGCGGAACGTGATGGCCCGCGAGAAAGCGCTCTACGAGGGCCACGCGGTGGCCGCCGTCGCCGCCACCAGCGCCGCCATCGCGCGCAGCGCGCTGAAGCTGATCGACGTGCAGTACGAAGTCCTGCCGCACGTGATCGACGTCGTCGAGGCCATGCGGCCCGACGCGCCCGTCCTGCACGACGACCTGTTCACGGTCGGCGTCGAGCCCAAGCCCGACAAGCCCTCGAACATCGCCAAGCGCGTGGAGATCTCGGTCGGCGACGTCGAGGCCGGCTTCAAGCAGGCGGACGTCATCGTCGAGCGCGAGTTCAAGACGGCGCCGGTTCACCAGGGCTACATCGAGCCGCACGCGGCGCTGGCGAGCGTGTCGGAGGACGGCTCGACGGAGCTGTGGTGCTGCACCCAGGGCCACTTCATCGTGCGCGCCCACTGCGCGCGGCTGCTCGGCATGGACATCGCGAAGATCCGCGTGACCGCCTCCGAGATCGGCGGCGGCTTCGGCGGCAAGACGGTCGTCTACCTCGAGCCGCTGGCCATTGCGCTCTCACGCAAGGCCAAGCGGCCGGTGAAGATGGTCATGTCGCGCGAGGAGGTTTTCAAAGCTTCCGGCCCGACTTCTGGAGCCACGGTGCGCGTGAAGATGGGCGCGACGAAGGACGGCAAGTTCGTGGCGGGCTTCGCCGAGCTGAAGTACCAGGCCGGCGCCTTCCAGGGCTCGCCGGTGCAGCCCGGCGTCATGTGCGCGTACGCGCCGTACGACATGCAGAACGTCAAGGTCATCGGCTACGACGTCGTCTCCAATCGCCCGAAGGTCGCGGCCTACCGGGCGCCCGGGGCGCCGATCTCGGAATTCGCGGTCGAGAGCGTGGTGGACGAGATCGCGAAGAAGCTCGGCCTCGACCCGATCGAGCTGCGCATGATGAACGCGGCCCGCGAGGGCACGAAGGCGGCCTACGGGCCGAAGTTCGGTCCCCTCGGCCTGGAGGAAACGCTCAACTCGATCAAGAAGACCGAGCACTGGAACACACCGCTCCGGAAGTGGCAGGGCCGTGGCGTGGCCTCCGGCTTCTGGTTCAACATCGGCGGCGAGACCTGCGCGTCCCTCACGATCAACGAGGACGGCACCGTGTCGCTGATGGCCGGCACGCCCGACATCGGCGGCCTGCGCGCCTCGCTGGCGTCGGTGGCGGCCGACGAGCTGGGCATCGCCTACGAGAAGGTGCGGCCGATCATCGGCGACACCGGCTCGCTCGGCTTCACGTTCCTCACCGGCGGCAGCCGCTCGGCCTTCTCGGGCTCGATGGCCATCGTGGAGGCGGCCAAGCAGATCAAGGCCGAGCTCTGCGCACGAGCGGCCAAGCTGTGGGAGGCCAAGCCGGACCAGATCGAGTTCAAGGACGGACACGTCAGGCCGCTCGGCGCGCTGGCCGAGAAGGTCAAGCCGATGTCGATCGCCGACTTCGCGAAGATCGCCGGCAAGACGGGCGGTCCGATCGGCGGCTACGGCCGCATCAACGCGCAGGGCGCGGGCCCGAGCCTCGGCACGCACCTCGTCGACCTCGAGGTCGATCCCGAGACCGGCCGCGTGACGATCCTCAGATACACGGTGGCGCAGGACGCCGGCAAGGCCTTGCATCCCGCCTACGTCGAGGGCCAGTTCCAGGGCGGCGCCGTGCAGGGCATCGGCTGGGCGCTCAACGAGGAGTACATCTATGGCGCCGACGGCAAGCTGCAGAACGCCGGCTTCCTCGACTACCGCATGCCGGTGGCGTCCGACGTGCCGATGATCGATGCGATCCTCGTCGAGGTCGCGAACCCCAAGCACCCCTACGGCGTGCGCGGCGTCGGCGAGACGCCGATCGTCCCGCCGCTCGGTGCGATTGCCAACGCCATGGAACAGGCCACCGGCATCCGCTTCACCGAGCTGCCGATGTCGCCGCCCAGGGTCCTGAAGGCGCTGAAAGAGCGCGGCCTCAACAAGGTCTGACACGCATGGCGCGTGACCGAGGAGCGCCCCGGGTCCCCCCCGGGGCGCGACGAGCGCTGGGGCTGTGGGGGCCATGTCGGGGCCCCCACGTCAAGGTCTGATCGTGGCGCGTGACCGAGGAGCGCCCCGGGTCCCCCGGGGCGCGACGAGCGCCGGGGGTGTGGGGGCCATGTCGGGGCCCCCACGTTAAATGGCGCGCGTGGTGCTGGTCGGCAATCTCGCGCGCCTCACGGGGGGCGTCGCCGAGTTCCAGCTCCCGGCGACCTCCGTCAAGCAGCTCTTCCAGCAGCTCGCCGAGTTGCATCCCGAGCTCGAGGCGCACCTGAAAGAGGGTGTGGCGGTGGCTGTCGATGGCCAGATCTACCAGGACGATCTCTTCCAGCCGATCGCGCCCGACAGCGAGGTGTTTGTCCTTCCTCAGATCGCCGGCGGGGTCTCATCGATCCGCGTGATGTAGCCGTACTCTGGCATTGCACGGTAGGCCGCGTGGCGCTGGCCCTCGCGTCCCTGCTGACGGCCGCGTGTGCGACGGCTCAGCCCCATCCGCCAATCGGGGTGATGTGGGGATACCTCGGGCCGGCGGCAAACCTGCCGAGTCTGGAGATCCTCGTCTACACACCGGATCGGCCATCGTGTGAGTTCAGCCGCGCGATGGGGCAGACGCGCAGCGGCGTGCCGGTCCCGTCGCAGGGTTCGGCCCAGTGCCAACAGATGGCCGTGCTGCCGTATCGCGAGGGCGCGGACTCCGTTTACTGGGTATTCACTACGGACACTAACGCGGAGCAATTCGCGGCCGGCGGCAACGATCGCGCCCTGTGTACGAACTTCCGCGAAGGGGCCCTGAAGGCGCTCCCTCGTGGTGACACGCTGGGCGAGTGCGAGCCAGTCGTCGTCAGGCGAGTCTCATAGACGTCAGGCACATCCCATGGCGTAGACCTGTGTGGCTCCCGGAGGCAACGGCCGTTCGGCCCAGCTCTCGCCGCCGTCCTGACTGGCGAACACGTCGCCGCCGCTCGTCGCACAATACATCCGCTTCGGCTGGCGCTCGTCGAAGGCGATGGTGAACATGGTGGTCTTGGGCTTGACGCCCATGTCCACCCGAGTCCAGCTCGAGCCGCCGTCCTTGCTGCGGAACAGGACACCGACGTCGCTCTGGAAACCAGCGCCGGCGGCCACCCAGATGGTTTTCGGATCACCTGGGACCTCGCGAATATCACGGCAATAGGTTTGACCCTTGGGGTTCAGCGGCTCGAGCCTGGCGCTGGCCCAGTGCCCGCCCTGGTCCGTGCTGCTGAACAGGCCGGCGCGGCCGATGGCAAAGACCGTCCCCGGACGCCAGCGCCCGACGAGCACGCCGTGCATATCCACGGTGTCATCGTTCACGTACTGGCCATGGCTCATGTTCTGCCAGTGCTCACCGCGGTCGAGGCTACGGATGACACCGCCCACTTCGATGGCGCCATAGACTTCATTGGGGTTGGCGGGATTGACGGCCAGCTTCAGGACACGCTTGGCCGGGTTGGCGCCGGGAGCCACGGTGACTTCCGGGAAGCGAACGGTCACCGGGAGCTGTTGCCAGTGCTCGCCGCCGTCGTCACTGCGGAAGATCTCGCAGTTCTCGTAACCCGCGTACAGCAGCTTGCCGTCGTGCGGATCGAACGCCAGGGACCACACCGGCGAGCCGTGGTCTGGAACGTCGACCTTTTCCCAGTGCTCTCCATTGTCCGTGCTTCGGTAAGGACCGTGCTGCGTGCCGACATACACGGTGTCCGCGTGCTCGGGATCCGTGGCGATGGCCCGGATGGCCGGCGCCTCGGGCAGGCCACGAGTCAGCAGCTCCCACCGATCGTCGCCCACGGCCATGCGATAAAGGCCGGATTGGACTGGACGGCCCGGAGCGGTCTCACCCGCCAGACCGACGTATACGTAGGACGAGCGTTGAATCGTCATGGCGTGCTCCTCACAGCGACGGCTCTCGCTTCACGTACACCGTGTCGTCTTGGACTTGTACCGCATACGTGGCCACGTCAGCCGAGGCGGGCCCACTCAGCAGCCTGCCGGTGCGCACGTCGAACGTCGCGAAGTGCAGCGGACACTCGATGACGTAGCCATCGAGCCTTCCTTTCGACAGCGGCGCCTGACGATGACCGCAGGCGTCCCGCAGAGCGTAGAAGACGCCCTCGACGTTCGCGAGCAATATCCGCTCGCGGTCGACGGCCACCCACCTCATCGCTCCCGGCGCCAGCTCGGACGCCGTGGTCACCGGCACGAAGCCGTATGCTGACATGCTCAGTCCAGCTTGAAGCCGAACATCCGCGCGGCGTTCTCCGAGGTGATCTTGCGCACGTCCGGCTCGGGGACCCCGGTGAAGATGCGATCCAGGAAGTCCCGGGACTTCGGCCACGTCGACTCGGCGTGCGGGAAGTCGCTGCCCCAGAGCATGGTGTCCACACCGATCGCGTCGCGGAGCTGGACGCCGAGATCGTCTTCCATGAACTCCACGAACATGTTGCGGCGCCAGTAGTCGCTGGGCAGCAGGCCATCCTTCGACCTCCAGCCCTTGGTGAACACGGGCCGCTCGCGGTACGTGAAGTCCATCTGCTTCAGCCAGTGAGGGATCCAGGCGGCCTCGTGCTCGACCGAGCCGACCCTCAGCTTCGGATAGCGATCGAAGACGCCCGCGAAGATCATCGCCGACAGCGAGTAGCGCACCCAGTAGTCCGTGGTGGAACGGCCCGCGCCGGTGAGCTCGCCGAGGTTCATCGTGAACTCGCAGCCGGGAACGCCGCCGCGTGGGGTGCCGATGTGCAGCAGCAGTGGGAGCCCCAGGTCTTGCGCGGTCCACCACAGGCGGTCGTAGATCGGGTGACGATACGGTCGGTCGGCCAGCGGAGAGACGGGGATGAAGGCGCCGACGAGCCCGAGCTTCGCGCAGCGCTCGAGCTCCAGCGACGCCTCCTCGACGTCGTCCACATTGAGCATGGCGATGCCCTTGAGACGATCGGGAAAGGGCTTACAGAAGTCGGCGATCCAGTCGTTGTAGACGCGGCAGATGGCCGAGAGCATGACGCTGTCAGGGATGCGGTACCAGAAGAGACCCTGGCTCGGCTGCAGGCACGCGCCCCACACGCCGTCCATCTCGTTCTCCTTGACCATCGCCTGGGGATCGTAGCCGCCGAGCCTGACGTCCTCCCACGTCCCGAGGAAATCGATCTGCGACGGATCTTCGAACCGCTGTCCGGCCTGCATCACGGCGCCGAGCGTGCCGGCTTGCTGCCCATCGATCACCCAGGCGTCGAATTTGCGGCCCGTGGGCGTCTCCAGCCGCTCCAGGCGCGGGGCCCGGTCCCGGAATTTTGCCTCGATCCGTGTCGCGTACAGGTCCGGCGGCTCGACGATGTGCGAATCGGCCGAGATGAGCTTGTGCGTCAGCATCGCAACTCTCCTTCCCGGTCAGGACGGAAGGCCGTAGTACGCCGCGCAGTTGTCCCACAGGATCTTGCGCTTGCTCTCCTCGGAGATCGGCAGGCGGAGGAACGATTCCACCGCCCGCGGGAACTTCGAGTCGCCGTGCGGAAAATCCGTCGAGAAGACGATCCGGTCGTCACCGATGGCGTCGATGACGTGCTTCACCGGCTCTTCGTCGCACTCGACCGACACGAAGCACTGCCGTTTGAAGTATGCGCTCGGCGCCATCGTGAGCTCGCGCGCGTAGATGTCGCCGAGCCACTCCCAGTGCTCGTCCATCCGCCAGAGCAGGAACGGCACCCAGCTGCAGTTGCCCTCCAGGAACGCCACGCGCAGCCGCGGATGCCGCTCGAGGATTCCGCCCGCGCAGAACGCGCCGACGGTGAGCATTTGCTCGACCGGATGAGAATAGATGTGCTTCAGCATCGTGTTGGCGCCGAACTGCTCGCCCACCTGCCGCAGCTGAGAGCCCGACCCCTCGTGGAATCCCAGCGGGACCTCCAGCTCTTCGAGCGCGGCCCACAGCGGCTCGTAATAGGGATCGTGCCAGTTGCGCCCGTTCACCTCGTTCGGCCGCAGGAACATCGCCCGGAAACCGAACTCGCGCACGCAGCGCCGGGCCTCCGCGACGGCATCGTCGACGTCGAACGGCGAGATCATGCCGGCGCCGAGCAGCCGCTCGGGATTCTCCTGGCAGAACTCGTGAAGCCAGTCGTTGTACGCGCGCGCCATCGCCGCGGCCAGCCGCGGATCCATGTCCGCGATCGTCAGGGCGAAGAGACCTCGCGAGGGATAGACCACCGCCACGTCGATCCCCTCGATGTCCATCGCCTCGAGCTGCACCTTGGAGGTCCAGCCCCGCTCGGCGTATGGCCGCCAGCGCTCCTGGTTCAGCGCGTAGTTGCGCCCCTGCCGTCGCTTGCTGCGATCCGCGTCGATGGCGATCCGCCCCCACGGCTTGCCGGCAAGGGCGAGGCGCAGGTCGCCTTCGTCCTCCGTGAGGCCGACCGGCGCGCGGTCCCGGAAGGCGGGATCGATGTACCGCGGCCAGAGATCGGGGGGCTCGATGATGTGGATGTCGCTGTCGAGGATCTTGAAGGCGCCGTGGGCCATGGCTCACCTCCGTGCGCCGGCACCCTAACCCCCGAGCCCATCGTTGTCAAAGGCATCGCGTGACGCCGGGGCGGCGCTTGGACGTCTTCATCCAGATCCCCCTGCGCCTTGCCGGCCCCGGCTACCACCGGCCGTGCGCTCGCGATGGCGACGGCCAATGCAGTGATCTGGGCTCAGAGAGGCAGGGCGGTCGGTGTGACGCGCTTTACGGTGGGCCTCCTCGCAACGCGGCCGTGAAAGATACCAACATCGGCAAAATTCGTTGCGCTTACTCAAACAAGCGGCGTTGCACTAGCGCGTACTTCTTTGCCTTACCACGCGTCTCGACGGCCCCAGCGACTTCGGCCTTTCTTAACCAAGCCCTCACCTGTGCCGCTTCAAGGCCTAGCGATTTGCCGATGTCCTTTGGGGACATTGGTTTGTCAGCCAAGACAGCATTTAGGCGTATTAAGAACTCCTCATACAAATCGAGTGGAATCCGAGCAACGAGATCTGGTGCGGTCGTTGTGGATGTAGGTGGGACTGTCCGGTACTCGGCGGTCTCCTGCTTGGCCGTGATCGTCTCCCCCGCTCCCCTCGAAAACAGTTCGGACTCCTGTTGCTCCGTCCGACTCTCCAAGTACGTGCGCAAACTGTCGTGAGTGCGAGGATCGTAGTCGAAGGGGCGCGCACCTTTGCGGATCAATTCCCGATTCCCGGCTGACTGCAACTCTCGCCATACAAATACAGGCACCCAGCCTTCGCGAAGGTTTTCAGTGGCTCCGGCCCAGGTTCCTCCTTTATTGAAATCTGACTGCACAACCAGCGCGTAGTCAGCCAATGCATATATGCAACGATTGCGCGCCATGGCGTTGCCGGCATTGAATCCTGCCTCGGGATAGAAAGGCGAAACGAGCACGAGCTTTCTCGCCTCGATTCCGATCCGATTGTGCCGATTGCGGATCGCCTGAAGAAGCGCCTCCGCCAAAACCCCAAGAACTACGCCCCCTGCCTCTCCTGCTGCTTGCATGGCGGCGCTATCGATACCACGCGCACCACCCGAAACTACCGCAAGGCCTTCGACCCCGCAGCGCCCAGAAACAGCTCTCGCGAACTCGAGACTGGATTCCGAGGCATTCCGGGAGCCGACGACCGCCAGTCCTCCGGATAACAGCAGCTGAACATCGCCGGCACCATAGAGTATTGGAGGCGCGTCGATGCCAAGCAGCTTCTTCAGGCGTTTCGGATACGCGTCATCGCTACGCGAGATAACCCAAAGTCCGCTCCGCAGCCATTTTTCAGCGGCCAGAGCGAGTGCAGCACCTCTTTGTAGCAGCATGCGAACTCTAGAAGGATCAAGCTTCGCCTCGACTAAGTCCTCCAACTCAGACTCAGCCATCTCTAAGAGGTCGGCGGGGCGCCGTTTGCGCTCGATGAGCCACTTCGCGAGGCGGCTATATTCCCCTCCGGCTAACGGCTTCACCGTCCCATCGCCTGCTCTACCGAAATAGCCGCAGAGCAGCAGCACTGCCTGGGTATCTGTCCGTAGTTCCCTAACGCCATTCATATCGTTATTCGGCAGCGGCGCTGGCTAGTGCGAGCGGGAAAACTCGCCCGCTTCCTGCCTGGCGTAGCAACGCCGAGATTATCGCCAAGGTCCATCCTGAATCGGTCACGTCGTCCACCAACAAAACAGGATCCGCGAACCTCGGAGATTGCGCCCTGACCTCGAACACTCCATCGAGGTTCCTGCATTGGTGATAGCGATTCTCCATCTCCTTCTGCGGTTGCGTCTCGCGCACTTTGATGACGTCAGGGCTAAAGGGTACTCCGAGGGCGCCTGCAACGCGACGCGCGAAGTCCGGCACGACCTCCGGATGACGTAACGAAGGCACACACGTCACCCACTGGACTTCGGCCGCCTCGGGCCACCGTTCGCGCATCATTTCTACGACGCCGGTTACTAACTCATCATCGAAACGGCCACCCGCCTTTCCCGCCGCAACCCGCACCCCCCACCCGGTCTCCCGCCACCGGCAAAAGACCCGTCCGGGCGATGCTAGAAGCGCCTCAGGAATTTTGGCGCCTCTCCATCCATAACCGTCAAATGCACGTAGCGGCCACTGCTTCTTCGGCTCTAGGCTCATCTCGCTTCGCCGCAGGAATCGTTGCGCTGCTTGCAGTGTTTCAGCGCGGACGTCCTCGGAAACGAGCGGGCGCCCGAGGCATACCGCGCACTTCCCGCAATTCTCATTCATCTCATCATCGAGCGCGTTGGCCAGAAACCGCATGAGGCATATGGCGCTCGGGACATACGCCTGCACCTGTGCCCATTCTTGCTCGCGTTGATGAGTCAAGTGCTCGATCCGCGCTCGATCCATCTGCCAAGCGTTCGGCGTTCGATACCATCTGCTCCGATCCCTGACTACCGGAGCGTTGGCCTCGACTGAAATAACTTTGAGAACCTGCTCGATCTGGCCATAGCGCAGATTGACCGCCTGCTCGATGCCACGGATGTCGAGACCGTTGTCTGCTTCACCGAGGGCCTCGAGGATTCTCTCTACTTGCCATTCGGGCGGAAACGCGCTGTCGCGGAAAAACGCATTGATCTCGTCATCCTCTTCGCCCGCCATCAGTATTCCAAAGGCCTCAGGGATAGCTCGGCCCGCTCTCCCTACCTGCTGGTAGTAATGCACGACTGATCCCGGCGCCTGGAAATGAATGACGAAGCCGAGGTCCGGCTTATCGAAGCCCATGCCAAGTGCAGTGGTCGCGACCAAGCATTTCAGATGGTTGCCGAGAAGCTGTCGTTCCAACTCCGCCCTATAGGCATTGGAATCACCGCCACCTTCCGGTGCGGCTCCGCTGTAATAGGCCGCAGCCGTGATACCGCGGCTATTTAGCCAGTCTGCGACTCGCTGAGCGTCACGCTTCGTAAGCGTGTAGATGATTCCGCAGCCCGGAAGCTCAGGCACATGGTCGTCCAACCAAGCCAGACGAACTGCTGCATCCGGCATCTGAAGCACCTGTAGCGAGAGACTCTCGCGCGTCAGCGATCCTCTCAACGTTTCGATCCCGGGACCAAGCTGCGCTTCCACATCGGCCACAACGCGGCTGTTTGCGGTCGCCGTTGTCGCAAGCACCGCGATATTCCGCGGCAACTGCCTTAACACCTGCACGATGCGTCGATAGTCTGGCCGAAAATCATGTCCCCAATCCGAAATACAATGCGCCTCATCGACGACGAGCAACCCAATGCGTTCTGCAATTGGCAGCAGGACGCCTTCCACAAATCCGTCGTTAGCAAGATGCTCGGGTGAGACCAACAGCAGGTCGGCTTGGTCAGCGAACAAAGACGCCTTGACCCGCTCCCATTCAGCGATATTTGCGGAATTGATGGTCGCCGCTCGAAGTCCAAGCCGCTCTGCTGCTTCGATTTGATTGCGCATCAGCGCCAAAAGCGGAGACACGATCACAGTTGGCCCTGCGCCTTGATCACGCAAGAGCTTCGCAGCAAGAAAGTACACCATGCTCTTGCCCCAGCCCGTGCGCTGTACGACGAGCGCGCGGGACCGTCGGTTGACCAATCGGTCGATCGCCTCCCACTGTCCTGGCCGGAACTTAAGATGAGGTTCGCCGGTGGCTCGCTGAAGCAGCCCTTCGGCCTCCTCACGACTAGTCACCTTGCGCCTTCTTACGGGGCGTTTCGCGTGCCTTACGTTGCTCACCGAGCGACGTGTGATTGTCAGCAGTGAGTTCACCCCTGAAGACTGTGCACCAAAGTGTCGCGAGCGACATCAGGCCGCGGAGGGGCGCTTCCAGCCGAGCCAGTCGACGACGGCGCCACCCATCACGCGTTCGAGGTCCCGACCCTTCAGCCACGGCAGCTCCTCCGTGAACATCGTCACGCACTGTCGGTACGAGCACGGCATCCGGGTGATGTCGGTGCCCCAGAACGAGCGCTCGGGCCCGAACGTCTCGAAGATCTGGCGCAGATAGCCGTGGATGTTCTTGTACGGGTACGGCTGGCTCGAATAGCTCGGCGCGCCCGACATCTTGATCGCGACGTTGGGATATCTGGCGAGCGCGAGCGTGTCCGGCAGGTCGGCGAAGGCGGCCGCGTCGGTGATCCCGGTGCCGCCGCCGTGACGCCCGAGATGATCGATGTGCAGCTTCAGACCCGGATGCCGCTCGGCGATCTTCGTCAGCGCCGCCATGTTCCCGCCGGCCAGGAGTCCGACCGGCAGTGCCGCCCTCTCGCACGCCGCCCAGAACCAGTCGAGCGAGCCGTCGGTCCACCACGCCTTCTGGTGCGGCTGGTTGAAGGTGAATCGGAATCCGAGCATGCCGGGCCGTTCGCGCCAACGCGCGACGATCTTCTCGCGATCCGGGCTCTGGGGATCGAAATGCCCGAGGATGCAGAACGTATCGGGGTGCCGCCGCGCCGCCTCGACGGCGAGCACGTTGACCGGTTCGCCGAGCGAGCTGGGCGGATGGAGCACCGCGCAATCGACCCCGGCCGAGGCCATCTCCGCCAGCGCATCGTCGACCGAATAGGTCGGAATCTGGCGGTGGTGGGCGCTCATCTTGCCGTTCTGCCAGAGGTGGATCTGGGAATCGACGATCAGCATGGGGTCCTCCAGTCAGTGGGGCGCATGAGCATCGCGATCACTCGCGGTGCGTCGGCTGGTTGCAGTCCATGGGCCGGCTGCGTTTGCACGAGATGGCTGCGGAGATCGCCCATGTCGACGTGATCGTCGATGATCACGTAGCCGCCCACGGCATGCTCCGCGAGCCAGGCTGCGATCTCCTCTCCCCGGTCGGCGCCGGGCGTGCCGGTCGGGGTCGTGTCAACAACGCGGCCCGTGAAGCCCTGCGCTTGCAGCATCTCTTGCAGCTCGGTGACGGTCTTGCCGTACCGCCAGGTGGACGAGACGATGACGTCGGCTTGGCCGCGCGCCACGACCTCGTTCAGTACCTGAATGCACGCTGGGTCCAGATCGCCGTAGCGATCCCAGCTGCGGATCGGGGCCAGCACACCGTCGATGTCGAGAAAGATCGCCCGTCGCGTCGCCGTGCTCAGCCTCCGAGGCCCTTCGCCTTGTAGACCGGCGTGGCGCGAGGGCCGGCCAGGAACTCGATCAAGGCTTTGGCGGCGCCGGGTTCCGGCACCCCGGTCGCCAGCCCGACCGAGAAGATGGTCACGGTCTGGAGCTCCGCCGGCAGTGGGCCGACGACCTCGACGCCAGGCACGGCCATGAGCTCGGGAATCTGCGCGGCAGCGAGATCGATCTCGTCGGCCGCCAGCATCTCGCCGGCTTTCGTGCCGGTGTCCTTGTACTTCGCCCTGACCTGGTCGGCGATCCCGAGTCGCTCGAGGACCCGGGCGAAGGCCACGCCCGAGGCGCCTTCCCGGGAATAGCCGATCGACCTGGTCGCGAGGACCGCGCTTTTCAACGCCTCCGGCGTGCTGATGTCGGGCCTGGGCGCGCCGGCTTTCACCGCAACACCGACCCCGGACCGCGCGACGTCCTTCTTGCTCTCGGTCACGACCTTCCCCTGCTTCGCCAGGTCCTCGATGATGGGGCTCGTCAGGATCAGCACGTCGGCCGGCGCGCCCTCCAGGAACTTCGTTTTGAGGACGGCGGCCAGACCGTAGGTGACGACGACCCGATGACCGGTGGCCGCCTCGAATTGCGAGAAGAGCTCCGGAGTGGCCGGTTGCATCCCGACGGTGCTGAGGACTTTGATCTCGGCAGCCTCGCCGTGCGCCGATGCCAGAAGAGCGACGAGACCGAGTCCAAGCCATGCGGCGAGCGTGACAGGCGCTTTCATGGATTCCTCCCGGGGAAGCGGCGAGAACCACTGACGGCCGACAGTATAGTCGAGCCGGACCGGTGGAACTGCGGGAGGCCGAGGAAGAAACCGACCAGGAGCAGCGAGGCCAGCGCGAGCGCGACCGACTGCATCAGCCACATGCCCGCGATGCCCCACGGAGGCCCCCAGAGCCCGCCGAAGGCGACGAGGTAGCCGCCGGCCACGCCCACCCCCCACAGCGCGGCGGCGTGGACCAGGGTGGGCGCCATCGCCAGCTTGTAGGCGCGGAGCACGAAGCTCGCGACCGTTTGCAGCGCGTCGAAGAAGTGGAAGGCGGCGAGATAGGGAATCAACGTCAGCGCCATCGCCGCGACGGCTGGATCGCGCGAGTACAGGTGGACGATGCCGCCGCGCAGCGTCCACACCGTGAGCACGGTGGCGGCGGCGACGAATGCGCCGATTCGCATTCCAGTCAGCGCCGTCTCGCGCGCCCGCCGCGGATCACCCGCGCCGAGGGCCTGGGCGGTGAGCGTAGCGGTGGCCACGGAGAGCGAGAGTGGGAGCATGAAGCAGAGCGCGGCCAGGTTGGCCACCACCTGATGGCCACCCATCACCGTCGTGCCCAGGCGCGCCGCCAGCAGCGTGATGGCGGTGAACGACGTCGACTCGAGCGCATAAGACAGGCTCATGGGGATGCCGAGTTGGAGGATGTCGCGCAGCAGCGGCCACCGCGGCCACGCCCAGTGGATGGCGAAGCGGAGATAGAACGGGCTGCGTCGCATGTAGGCGAACCCCATCAGGAAGAGAGCCCAGAACACGGCGGCGGAGGCCACCGCGCCGCCCACCGCCCCCATCCCGGGCATGCCGAGACCGCCGAGGATGAGCAGGTAGCTGAGGCACACCTTGAGCGCGAGACCGACGAGCTGCAGGGCCATCACGACGTGAGGGCGCGATACCGCGGTGTTGACCGCGTAGATCGCGCGGAACATGAGCGCGCCGGGCAGAGCCAGGGCGAGGACGCGGAGATAGCGCGTCACGTGCGCCTCGACCTCGGATGGAGCATGCAGCCAGGGTAGCCAGAAGCTCGCGAACAGCAGCGGGAGCATGCCGAGGGCGGAAAGGAACAGCGCCATCCACAGCCCCTGCACGTAGGTCGCGCCGATCGCGGCGAGGCGCCCGCCGCCGAAGTGCTGGGCGACGATCGGGTTCAGCGCGCTGGTCGCGCCCATGAGGCCCACGAACACCGTCGAGTAAACGCTGAGCCCGAGGCCCATGGTGGCCAGATCCACGGACGAGGCGTGGCCGCTGAGCACGGTATCCACCACCGCGAACGCCATCGCGGCGAACTGACCGATGAGGATCGGCCGCGCCTGACCCACGATGCCGCGGACGATGGACGCGCCTTCCATCATCTCTCTTAAAAGGGGGCCTCGAAGGGCCCCCTTTATCCCCCAGTCGCTCGGAGGCGCCCCGGGGAACCCGGGGCGCCCCTCGTTCCCCTACTTCGCCAGAGCCTCGCGCATCCGCGCCAGCGCCGACCCGTAGATGTGCTCGGGCCGCACGACCATCGCGACGCGCTTGTCGGTTGCTGCGATCCGGTCGTACTGCTCCCAGTCCGCACTGCGCCGCCGCGTGGTGGCGCTGAAGATGTGACGCCGGGCCAGTCGGAGTGTCTCGGGATCGCTGTTGCCGGAATGGACGAGCTCGGCTTTGCCCTCGAAGACCAGGAACCCCGACCACCAGTCGACGTGCGACACCAGCACGGAGCACCGAGGATCACGCAAGAGATTCCTGAACTTCGCCCGCGTCTCCGTGATGGAGATGCCGACTCCACCGTCCCGCGGGTACACCGTCACGATGCTGAGCTGCGGCATGCCGTTGCGCCTGAACGAGGTCAGGACGCCCTGCGGATTGTCATGGAGGAACTGCTCGACCTGAGGCGGCAACGGGGTCGGCGTCGGCATGGTGCGGCCTACCGCAAGGCGCCGCGATTGGAGAAGCGCGTTTCCTGGCTGGTGATGAACTCGAGCAGCGCCGCCTGGCCGCTCTCGGTGGCCTTTCGCGCTCGGGCGAAGGCGCCGGCGATGTCCTCGGGCTGCTCGACCCGCTCGCTCCAGCCACCCATGGCGCGCCCCAGATCCGCGTAGCGTCCGCCGATGTCACGTGCGCCGTACTTGTCGTGCGAGACGACGAGGTGCGGGATCTCGATGGCCATGGCCGAGTTGTTGAGCACGACGGTGAGAATGGGGGTCCCGCAGCGCACCGCCGTCTCGAAATCGAGCCCGGTCATGCCGAAGGCGGCGTCGCCCATGAAATTGACGCAGAACTTGTCGGGGGCGGCGAGCTTGGCGCCGATGATGAGGCCGAGCCCGGTGCCGAGTGCATGCGACTTGCCCCAGCCGAGATAGCTGCGCGGCGAGACGGCCCGGTAGAAGGGCAGCAGCTGATCGCGCGGGCTTCCCGAGTCGTGCGTGACGATCGCGTCGCGCGGATTCACCGTCCGCATGAACTCGCCGATGACGCGGTACGGGTTGATCGGGACTTCCTTCGAGCCGAGCGTCGCCGCCCATTCCGCGAGCCACGCCGCGCGCACGCGCTCGAGCTCGGCGCGCACGTTCTCGCGTCCCGCGGGACGCCCGCCCTGGCTCTTGACGGCCTCGATGAACTGGCGCAGCACGAGGCGCGCGTCCCCCAGGAGCGGGTAGTCAGCAGCGTAGTTCTTGTTGAGGTCGCGCTCGTCGTTGGTGGCGTGGATGAGCGTCTTGCCGGCCGGGATACTGGCCGCCATCCCGTGGCGGGTGAAGCTACATCCGATGCCGAAGACCACGTCGGCCTCGCGGAGATACTGCAAGGTGTGCCCCGTCACCGCCGGGCCCCCGGTGCCGAGTGCCAACGGGTGATCCTCCGGAAACGCGCTCTTGGCTTCCATCGTGGTCATGACCGGAGCCTGGAGCAGATCGGCCAGCTCGAGCAGATCATCCGACGCCTCGGCGTAGAGCACGCCCTGGCCGGCGTGAATCACCGGCCGCCGCGCCGCGCGAAGCACCCGGGCGGCGGTCTCGACCTCGCGAGCATTCGCGCCGGCCGACGTCACCTTGACCGGCCGGTACGCCTCGATCAACGCGTCGGGCACGTCTTCATTCAGGATGTCGGCGGGAATCTCGACCATCGTCGGGCCCGGGCGGCCCATGCGCATCAGGCTGATGGCCCGGCGCATGACGTCTACGACCTGAGTGCCCACGCTGATGGTCTCGACGGACTTGGTCACCGAGGCGTACGTGCGCGCGGAGCTGAACAGGGGAAAGACCTGGGCGCGGTCGCGCGGGTGCCCGAGTGGCAGGACCAGCATCGGCGTGGAATCAGAATACGCGGTGGCCACGCCGGGGAAGGCGTTCTCGGCCCCGGGGCCATACTGCATGCAGAAGACGGCGAGCGCCTTGCCGTTCTTCACCCGCGCATAGCCGTCGGCGATGCCGACGCCCACTCGTTCCTGCCGGCAGAGCACGGGCCGGATGTCGGCCTTGGCCGCGGCCTCGATCACCGCGGTCGTTGGATAGGCGCTGAGGAACTCCGTGCCCTCGGTCTTGAGAATGCGGGCGATGGCATCGACGACTTTCACGATGACGCTCCTTTAGCGTTTCGGCTCCGCGATGAACACCGGGATGCGGCGCGTGGTCTTCGCCTGATATTCCTCGTACGGCGGATAGGCTGCGACGGCGAGCTTCCACAGCCGCGCCCGCTCGGCCTCGTCCTTGACCTCGCGGACCCGCATCGGCAGGACCGCGGTGTGGTCGCGGATCTCCACGGCGGGGTTCGCGCGCAGGTTGTTCACCCACACGGGATTCGTCGGCGCTCCGCCCACCGAGCCGACGAGGACGTAGTTGGCGCCGTCCTTGACGCGCATCAGCGGGGTCTTGCGAATCGCGCCGGTCTTGTTACCGGTGTGCGTCACGATGATCACCGGCAGCCCGGTGTCGCGGAGCGTGGTGCCTTCCTTCCCACCGCTGCGCTCGTAGAGCTCGACCTGGTCGCGTACCCACTGCCTGGGGCTGGGGATATAGTCTGGCATGCTTCCTCCTCGTGAATTCGTGACGTAGCATAGCCGACCGTGACCACCGTCGATACTACCGAGCGAGTCCACCTGAGCGTCGCCGAGGCCCGCGCGCTGTCCGAGCGTGCCATGCGCGGGATCGGATACAAGCTCGAGGAGGCCCGTATCCTCGCCGACCACGTGATCGACGCGGCCCTGTGCGGCTACGAGTACTCCGGCCTGCCGAAGCTGCTCAACGTCGCCGACTACCCGCGCTTCAAGGCGGAGCACCAACCAATGCGCGTGCTCAAGGAGACGAGCGTGTCGGTGCTCTTCGACGGTGGCAACCAGAGCGGCATGCTGGGCATGTACTATGCGACGCGCGCGGTGATCGAGCGGGCGAACGCGCACGGCTTCGCACTCGTCGGCGTCAACAATCTCTGGATGAGTGGACGCAGCGCCTATTACGTCGAGATGGCGGCGCGGGCAGGCCTGATCGGGATCCACACGGTGGCTGCGCCGCCGATGGTCGCGCCGCCGGGGGGCGTCAAGGCGGTCCTCGGCACCAATCCGATCGCCTTCGGCTTCCCGATGGAGGGCGACCCGCTGGTGATCGATCTGGGTACCTCCGCGTTCATGGGCACCGATCTGCAGTTCCGGCAGCGTCTCGGCATCCCGCTGCCCGAGGGCGTGGCGCTCGACGAGCACGGCCGTCCCACCACGAACGCGGAGGCCGCGCGACGCGGCGCGCTCCTGCCCTTCGGCGGGCACAAGGGCTACGCGCTGGCGCTCGCGATGCACGCGCTCGGCGTGAGCGCCGAGTACCTCTTCATCGCGTTCAAGCCCGATCTGTTCACCCCCCTGGACGACTATCGGCGCGCGCTGGCCGCGGAGATCGCCGCGATCAAGGCGACGCCGCGGCAGGACGGCGTCGACGAGATCCGCATTCCCGGCGAGCGCGCGTATCGCGAGCGTGCGCGCCTCACGCGTGAGGGCATCGAGATCGACCGGCGCATCCACGACGCGCTGACCCAGCTCGCGGAGGGCAAGCGCGGCGCGTGAGAAGGTGTCACGGGTGCGGGCACCGGCGCGTTCCAGTCGGTTGCGTTCGGCAGAGTCCCGGGATTCGGTCAGACGCTTCACCAGCGAGAAGAAGCGAAGACACGCACA
>Ga0137403_10000922_pt1 | contig 37527 bp, 38 predicted proteins | sample CZOMad2_1_16fung_FD_122057 | JGI IMG/M metagenome (GOLD analysis project Ga0137403, IMG submission 122057) | Vadose zone soil fungal communities from Angelo Coast Range Reserve, California, USA - CZOMad2_1_16fungal (Hybrid Assembly) | ecosystem: Environmental > Terrestrial > Soil > Vadose zone... | reverse complement strand
TCGCCGGCGTGAAGGACAGCGGCGGCGACCTCGGCTTCACCGAAGACCTGCTGCGCCGCTTCTCCCATCTGCGGATCTTCACGGGCACCGAGACTCACATACCCGCGGTCCTCGCGAGCGGCGGCGCCGGCACCATCTGCGGACTCGCCAACGTGATTCCGGGGTTGCTGCGGCTGATGAGCGACGGCTGGACCCTGCCCGACCGCCGCCGCTACGTGCCGATGGTGCAGGCCGTGGACAACATTCTGTCGCGCGGCCCCTTCATTCCCGCGCTCAAGGCGGTCATCGCGGACGAAACGAGCGAGCCGGCCTGGCGGCGCGTGGTGCCGCCGATGGCCGAATTGGGCCTCGCCGACGAGCAGCGCCTGCTGGCGGATTTCCGCCGGCTCGCGACAGCTTTTCCGCGGGCTCCCCTGGCACCGCCCGCGCGTTCGCGCGCCCGTACGGCATCGATCGCCGGGACCTGAGCGTTGCGCGCTCCGGTGCGACTCCATGCGGCCTTGCATAGGCGCGCGCAATGACTTGATACTCGTCGCGGCTTCGGCGATCGGCAGTCACAGCGCAAATGGGGTGCGCCATGCCCGGCCAGATCAGCATCAATTTCCGCAACTTCTGGGGCCTGGATCCGAGTCAGTTTCAACGCGCCCGGCCGCCCGGCCGGTCGGGCGGCTCCTTCCAGGACAGCGTCCTGCGCGGGGCGATCGGCGCTCTCGCCGGCACGGCCAAGCGCGGGCCGCTGCTGCGCAGCGCGCTCGGCATGATCACGCCGCCGCTCGGCAGCATTTCCCTGAGCGGCATGATCCCGGGAGTCACCATCCGCTCGCCGCGGCCGGACTTCACGCTCACGGCCGGCATCACCGCCTCGGCCGGCGCCGTCGTCAACTTCGGCGGCGGCGGCGGCGTCTATTTCTGGAACAAGAGCCCGAGCGGCGAGGTCGGACTCTACGGCGGCATCTCCGTCGGGATGATCACCAACATCGGCGCCTCCATCGGCGATCAGCTGTGCTTCCTGTTCGGCCCGGCCGGCACGGTGCTGGCCGGCGACAGCATCACCGTGGCCGTCGACGTCGATATCGTGATGGCCAGCGTCAGCGGCATGCTGATCCTCAGTGCGCCGCCGGTGTCGGTCGGCTGGCCGCCCACCCTCACGGGTCCGTGGCGGCCGGAGGTGATCGGCATCGGCATCGCGCTCACGGTCGGCGTCAGCGTCCTGCCGGTCGACATCTCCGTCATGCCCGGCCGCACCTGGATCAAACCGATCACGCCCTGAGGCGGTCGCGCGTCGTCAGCGCCGGATGTAGCGCGGCAGGACGTGCGGGGTGAGCCAGACGCCGTTGTCGGCGATCTGGAAGGCGTGACCATCGCGGTGCATGTCCCCGGCCTGGATGACGAGGATGACCGGTTGGCCGCGGCGGGCGCCGACGCGCCGCGCCGTCGCCTCGTCGGGCGAGAGATGCACATCGTGCCGCCCACCCGGCTTCAGCCCATCGCGCAGGATGTCCGGCAGAAACCGCTCGATGGTGCCGTGAAAGAGGAGTTCCGGCGGCACGGCCGTCGGATGACCGAGAGTCACGGGGATGCTGTGGCCTTGCGCGGCGCGGATCATGCTGCCGTCGGGGCTGAGGGCGAAGCGCTTCTTGTCGCAGGTGGCGACGATTTGCTCGAGCTCGGCGCGCGTGAGCGCCGCACCGGACCCGGCGAGCGCAGCGAGGAGCGCATCGACGGCAACCCAACCGGCCTCGTTGAGCGTAATGCCGATGCTGTCGGGACGGTGACGCAGTACGTAGGAGAGCTTCTTGCTGATTTTCCTGCTCATGGCCGGCGGCGGTCCTCGCGCAGCATGGCGGCGCCCTTCTCGGCGATCATGAGCGTCGGCGCATTGGTATTGCCGGAGGTGATGGCCGGCATCACCGACGCATCGATCACGCGCAGGCGATCGATGCCGCGCACCCGCAGCCGCTCGTCGACGACGGCGCCGGAATCGCTTCCCATCCGGACCGTGCCGACGGGATGGAAGATCGTGGTGCCGATCTCGCCGGCGGCGCGCGCGAGGTCGTCGTCGTCCTGCCGCGCGGCGCCCGGGCGGAACTCCTCGGGCGCATGGGGCTCCATCGGCTTGGCCGCCATGATGCGGCGGGTCAGGCGGATCGCCTCGGCGGCGACCCGCCGGTCGCGCGCGGTGGCGAGATAGTTCGGCCGGATCGAAGGCGACGTGCCGAAATGCGGCGCCGCCGCATGCACGCTGCCGCGGCTCTCCGGGCGCAGATTGCAGACGCTTGCGGTGATCGCGGGAAAGGGATGCAGCGGCTCGCCGAAGCGGTCGAGCGAGAGCGGCTGCACATGGTACTGGAGGTCGGGCGTCTCCAGGCGCGGGTCCGACTTGGCGAAGGCGCCGAGCTGGCTCGGCGCCATCGACATCGGGCCGCTGCGCTTCAGCAGATATTCGAGCGCGATGGCGGCCTTGCCGCGCAACGTGCCGGCAAGCTGGTTGAGCGTGAGCGCGTTCCTGATCTTGTAGACCAAGCGGAGCTGCAGATGGTCCTGGAGGTTTTCGCCGACTCCCGGCGACTCCCGGATGACATCGATGCCGAGGCCGCGCAGCCGTTCGCCGCCGCCGATCCCCGACAGTTCCAGCAGATGGGGCGAGCCGATGGCGCCGGCGGCGAGGATGACCTCGCCGCGCGCCGCAACTGCCGCGTCCCGGCCGTCGATGCTCACCTCCGCGCCGACGGCGCGGCCGTCTTCCAGCAGCACGCGCTTGGCGTGGGCGCGCAGGACGATTCGCAGATTGGGCCGCCCGCGCGCCGGGCGCAGGAAGGCCTTGGCCGCATTGACGCGCACGCCGCGCCGCTGGTTGACCTGGAAATAGCCGATGCCCAGATTGTCGCCGCGGTTGAAATCGCTGACGCGGGGAATGCCGACGGCCACGGCGGCGTCGCGCACGGCGTCGAGGATCGGCCAATGCAGGCGTTGTTCCTCGATGCGCCACTCGCCGCCGCTGCCGTGACGGTCGTCGGCGCCGTGCACGAAATCCTCGTGCTGCCTGAAATAGGGCAGCACATCGTCCCACCCCCAGCCGGCATTGCCGAGCTGGCGCCAGTGATCGTAGTCGCGGGCCTGGCCGCGCATGTAGATCATGCCGTTGATCGAGGAGCAGCCGCCGAGCACCTTGCCCCGCGCGTAGTTGATGGCGCGACCGCCAAGCCCGGGCTCGACCTCGGTCTTGAAGCACCAGTCGGTGCGGGGGTTGTTCATGCAATAGAGGTAGCCGACGGGGATGTGGATCCACAGGTAGTCGTCGCGCCCGCCGGCCTCCAGCAGCAGGACTGAGATCTCCGGGTCGGCCGAGAGCCGGTTGGCCAGCAGACAGCCGGCGGTGCCGCCGCCGACGATGACATAGTCGTAGGTGCCGAGGGAGGTGTCGTTTGCGGATTTCATAGTTCGCGCGGGAGACACTTCGCACTATCAACTCTTCCCGTCTCTAACCGATCCACCACTCCTTGTCATTCCCGGGAAAGCGGCATCCAGGGTTGCAGAACTCGTCGCCTGCTCTGAACCCCCGCTTTCGCGCTTGGGGATGCACACAAGTTCGCAATGATGCAGGTCCGCCTTACAGAGTCCCCTCTCCCACAAGGGGAGAGGGGACTCTGTTGAGACGCCTTGCGCAGTTCGCAAGATGTGTGCATCCCCAAACGCTTTCGCGGGGGTGACATTAAGGGAGAGCGAGAACGAACATGATCCGGCAAGCCGATATCAGGGCCAGAGTAGAGACATTCACCCCCGCAGCATCACGCGACGGTAGCTGAGCGCCTCCGCGATATGCGGGCGGCGCACGGAATAGGCGGCCTCGAGGTCGGCGAGCGTGCGCGCTACCCGCAGCACGCGATGGTAACCGCGGGCGGTCAGGCGGAATTTCTCGGCGGCGTCGGTCAAGAGCTTGCGGCCCTCGGCGTCTGGTGCGGCGACCTGCTCCAGCAGCTCGCCGTCGGCATCGGCATTGGTGCGGATCGTCCGACCATTGGCCTTGGCGTTGGCGATTTCGAAGCGCGATGTCTGTCGCGACCGCGCCGCCGCGACGCGCGCGGCCACCTGCTGCGAGTCCTCCGCCGGCGGCGGCAGCGTGAGGTCGGCCGGCGAGACGGCGGGCACGTCGACATGGAGGTCGATGCGGTCGAAGAGCGGGCCGGAGATGCGGGCCTGATAGTCCTCGGCGCATCGGGGCTGGCGCGAACAGCCCATGCTGCGGTCGCCGAGATAGCCGCATTTGCAGGGGTTCATGGCGGCCACCAGCTGGAAGCGGGCGGGATAGGTGACGTGGGCGTTGGCGCGCGCCACCGAGACGCGGCCGGTCTCGATCGGCTGGCGCAGGGATTCGAGGGTGGCGCGCTGGAACTCCGGCAGCTCGTCGAGGAACAGCACGCCCAGATGCGCCAGCGAGACTTCGCCCGGCCTGGCGCGCATGCCGCCGCCGACCAGCGCCGGCAGCGAGGCCGAGTGGTGAGGATCGCGGAAGGGCCGCCGGCGCATCAGCTTGCCGTCGGCCAGTTGTCCCGCGACCGAATGGACCATGCTCACCTCCAGCGCCTCGGCCGGATCGAGCGGCGGCAGCAGGGCCGGGAGACGCGCCGCCAGCATCGACTTGCCGGCGCCGGGCGGGCCGAGCATCAGGAGGTTGTGGCCGCCGGCGGCCGCCACCTCGAGCGCGCGCTTGGCCGTCTCCTGGCCCTTGATGTCGCGCAGATCCAGATGATTGGTCTTGTCTTCCGCAATCCTGGGTTGTGGCGGCGTCAGAATCTGCGTGCCCTTGAAGTGATTGATCAGGGCCAGCAGGTTCGGCGGCGCCACCACCTCGAGCCCGCCGGCCCAGGCCGCCTCGCCGCCCTGGGCGGCCGGGCAGATCAGGCCGCGCTCCATCTCGACGGCATGGATCGCCGCCGGCAGCACGCCAGCGACCGCTGCGATGGTGCCGTCGAGGCCGAGTTCGCCCAGCGCCGTGAAGCGCGCCAGCTCATCCGGCGGCAGCACACCCATGGCGCCGAGCACGGCGAGCGCGATCGGCAGGTCGAAATGGCTGCCCTCCTTCAGCACGTCGGCCGGCGCCAGGTTGACCACCACGCGCTTGGGCGGCAGGCCCAGGCCGATGGCGCCGAGCGCCCCGCGCACGCGCTCGCGGCTCTCGCCCACGGCCTTGTCGGGCAGGCCGACGACGATGATGCCGACGGCGCCCGGCAGGATCTGCACCTGCACGTCGACCTCCAGCACCTCGATGCCCTGGAAGGCCACCGTCTTGACCCGCGCGACCATGCTTCGCCCGTTGCCGCTACAACCGGGGCGATTGTAGGCAGATCGGGCCCTTGGGGGCTATGACCGTCCGGTGCCGGCGGGGATGGCGGCTATGAGAATCCGATTCGGGCGAGCAGGCGTCAGCGCGCCGCCCGTGCTTCGACCGCGGCCGGGCCGTGGGGAGCGCGAGCGCCGCTGGTGACGCGCGCGTGAAGGTCGGTGATCGTGCGGCTGCCGGTGCGCTCGAACAGGAACGGGAACACGCCATGCAGCAGGCAGGCGACGCCCGCCACTAGCAGCCGGCCGCCAATACCGGTGGCGAAGGCGAGATGCTCGCCGTAGGTCTCGCCGACGGTGGCGGGATGGCGGGTGAAGGCGTCGATCGGCGGCATGTGCATGGCTCCGGCAGCGGTTCGTGGAGTGTGGATGATGATACTAGCCGCGATCGATAAATGTTTGCTTTTTCTGGCCCTCATGGGTCAGAATGTAGAGTATTTCACTGCTATATGATGTTTCTATAGATGAAAATATCAATCGATGAGTTCGATAGGAAAATCCTTACCATCCTGCAGGAGGACGCCGCGCGTCCCGTTGCCGATGTCGCCAAGCAGGTGGGGTTGTCGCCGACGCCCTGCTGGCGGCGGATTCGCTTGCTGGAGGAGGCGGGGGTCATCCGCGGCCGCGTCGCGCTGCTCGATCGCCGCAGGCTCAATGTCGGCGTCACCGTGTTCGTGGCGGTGCGCACCAATCAGCACAACCAGGAATGGCTGGAGCGGTTCTCACGCGCCGTCGAGAGCATTCCCGAGGTGGTCGAATTCTACCGCATGGCCGGCGACATCGATTATCTGCTGCGGGTGGTGGTGCCGGACATCGCCGCCTATGACGGCGTCTACAAGCGCCTGATCGAAAAGATCGATCTCACCGACGTCAGCTCCACCTTCGCGATGGAGGAATTGAAGTACACGACGGCGGTGCCGCTGACCTATGCGGCCAGGTCGGCGGCCGACTGACGCAACTCCAGTCAGGTCTGCTCAAACCCCGTGAGCACGTTGACGGCGTTGATCCCGATTTCCTCGACCGCGTAGCCGCCTTCCATGATGAAGAGCGTCGGGCATTTGAGAGTGGCGATCAGTTCGCCGATGCGCAGGTAATCCTCGCTCTTCAGCTTGAAGCGGGAGATGGGATCGCGCTCGAAGGTGTCGACGCCGAGGGAGACCACGAGCGCGTCGGCGCCGAAGGTGGCGATCTTCGCCAGCGCGTCGACGAGGGCGGGGCGATAGGCGTCCCAGGCCGTGCCCGAGCGCAGGGGGTAGTTGTGGTTGAAGCCTTCGCCCGCGCCTTCGCCGCGCTCGTCGGCGAAGCCGGAGAAATAGGGATATTCGTCTTCGGGATGGCCGTGCAGCGAGCAGAACAGCAGGTCGTTGCGGCGATAGAAGATCTCCTGGGTGCCGTTGCCGTGGTGGAAGTCGACGTCGAGGATGGCCGCGCGGGCGGCACCGCCGTCGATGAACGCCTGGGCCGCGATGGCGGCGTTGTTGAGGAAGCAGTAGCCGCCGTAGAAGTCATGGCCGGCATGGTGGCCGGGCGGGCGGCAGAGGGCGAAGGCGGCGCGCTCGCCGTCGGCGACCAGGTGCTGGGCGCTGAGCGCGACCTCGGCGCCGGCCTTGGCCGCCTGCCAGCTGGTGGCGGTCATGGCGGTGGCGGCGTCGAAGCAGTAGTAGCCGAAGCGGGCACCGATGCGATTCGGCAACTTGCGGCGCATGGCCGGTCCGATCCAGGTGGCGGGGATGGCGGCGCTGTCGCCGTAGACCTTGCGCCACTCCTCGTAACCGGTCGTCAGGAATTCCACGAACGCAGGATCATGCACGCGCGCAACCGCGGCCAAATCGCCGGCTTCGGGCGCCAGCACCGGCCCGAGCTTCGTTTCTTGCACGCGCGCCAGCACGATCTCCGCCCGCCGCGGAATCTCGAAACCGGGCACGAAGCGCCCGCCGCTGAACTCGACCTTGGGGTCGTGGAGGCGGTGCTGGTCGCTGTAGACCGTCTTCATCGCTAGCTGCGGGCCGCCTGCTCGAAGCCCGTCAGCACGTTCACCGTGTTGACGCCGAGCGCCTCCACCGCATAGCCGCCCTCCATCACGAACAGCGTCGGCTTGCCGGCGGCGGCGATCATCTCGCCGATGCGCAGATAGTCTTCATGCTCGAGCTTGAATTTGGAGATCGGGTCGTCCTTGAAGGTATCGAGGCCGAGCGAGACCAGGATCACCTCCGGCCCGTATTTCTTCAGCTTCTTCATGGCCACCTGCATGGCCTCCTCGTAGCGGTCCCAGGCGCTGTACCAGCGCAGCGGCAGGTTGAGGTGGAAACCTTCGCCCTTGCCCTTGCCGGTCTCGTCGGCATGGCCGAGGAAGAATGGGTATTCCTGGCGCGGATCGGCGTGTATCGAGATCGTGAGCACGTCGGCGCGGCGATAGAACATCTCCTGGGTGCCGTTGCCGTGGTGATAGTCGACGTCGAGGATGGCCAGCTTCTTGCAGCCGGCGTCGCGCAGCCACTGGGCGGCGACCGCGACGTTGTTGAAGAAGCAATAGCCGCCGAAGAAATCGCTGCCGGCGTGATGGCCGGGCGGGCGGCAGAGCGAGAACACTGCGCGCTCGCCGGCCTTCACCAGTTTGGCGCCGGTGAGCGCGACGTTGGCTGCCGCGGTGATGGCGCGCCAGGTGCCCGCCATGATCGGCGTGCCCGCGTCGATGGCGTAGTAGCTGATCTTGCCGTCGATCGCCTCGGGCAGGGGCGGGTTCTTGCGGAAGCCGCGGGTGTGCCAGGCCAGCGGCAGGGCATCATAGGCGCCGTGGGTCTGCACCCATTCGTCCCAGGCCGTGCGCAGGAACTCGACGAAGGCTTTGTCGTGGACGCGCGTGACCGGCTCCAAGCCGAATTCATCCGGCGGCTGGATTGGCCCCAGTTTCTCCGCCTTCACGCGATCGATGACGATCTGCGCCCGCCGCGGCATCTCGAACGCCGGCATGAACTTGCCGTCGATCAGCTCGAGCTTGCCGTCCTGATGGCGGTGCTCGTCGGTGTAGATTGTCTTCACGCTGCGTCCTCTGTCATTACGAAAACGGGGAGGCCGCCAGGCCTCCCCGCATCAGCAATCGCATCGCGACGGCCCCCTTACTTCTTCAGGGCCGTCCAGATCTTGTTATACTTGTCCGTCACTTCCTTCGAGCAGGGCGGCACGAACTCCGGCTCGATGCCAGCCGGGATCTTGAATTCCGGCGAGTCGACGAAGGTCGGATCCAGCTGGTTCATGAACTTGTCGCTGCCGACGATCGCGTTCTGGTATTTGGCGAAGTCGGAGATCAGCGCGGCGTTCTCGGGGTCCATGAGGAAGTTCTGCCACAGCTTGGCGTTTTCCATGTTCTTCGCATCCTTGAGGACCGCCACGTTGTCCGCCCAGCCCTCGACGCCTTCCTTCGGGAAGGAATAGGCCACGGTCGGCCGCTGCAGCCGGATGCGCCGCGCCGCGCCGTTCCAGGTCTGCGACATGTCCACGTCGCCCGACGTCATCTTGCCGATGGTGTCGTAGTCGAAGGTGCGCCACGACGCCTTGGCGGTCATCAGGAGATCGTAGAGCTTCTTCAGGTCTTCCGGATTGCCGTTGCAGCGCGGCAGGTTGAGATAGCGCAGGCCGGCATTGAACAGCGAGTTCATGTCGTCGAGCACGTTGATGCGGCCCTGCAGCTCCGGCGGCGGGTTGAACATCAGGGCCAGCGTGTTGATGTCGCCCTTGTACTTGGCCGTGTCGACGACGAAGGTGGTGGTACCCCACTGCCACGGCACGGTGTAGTGGCGGCCCTTGTCCCAGTAGACGTCGACGAACTTCGGTTCCACGTTCTTGAAGTTCGCCATCTGGTCGGGCTCGGTCTTCGCCAGCATGTCCTCCTCGACCATGATCTTGACCGTGTAGTCGGAGGGCACGACGACGTCGTAGCCGGTGCCGCCGGCGCGCACCTTCGCCAGCATGGTCTCGTTCGAGTCGTAGTCGTCGAGCGTGACCTTCACGTTGTATTGCTTCTGGAACTTCTCGATCAGCTTGGGATTGGTGTAGTCGCCCCAGTTGAAGATGTGCAGGTCGCCATCGGCGCGGGCGGCGCCTCCGGCCAACAGCAAGGCGACGGCAGCCGCCCCGAGGACTCGCAGTGTCATGATTTTCTCCCTGTTGCTGCGCGTTTTTCCTCTCGTCAGCGTCGACGGCCGACGAGGAAGGACAGTGTTACGAACATGATGGATATCACCAGCAGGATCGCCGAGATGGCATTGACCTCCGGCGTGACGCCGACCTTGTGCAGCTGCCCCCAGATGTAGAGCGGCAATGTGGTCTGGCCGGCGCCGGCGACGAACTGCGTGATGGTGAAATCATCGAACGAAATGATGAAGGCGAGCGCGGCGCCTGAGGAAATGCCGGGTGTCAGCAGCGGCAGGGTCACGCGCCGGAAGGCCTGCCACGGCGTGGCGTAGAGGTCGGCGGCCGCCTGCTCCAGCGTCAGATCCATGTCCTCGAGCCGGGCGCGGATCGGCAGGTAGGCGAAGGGGATGCAAAAAACGGCGTGGGTCACGATCAGATTGCCGATCCCGAAGCCGATGCCCACCTGCAGCGCGAGCAGCCCGAAGAACGACGCCGTCGCCACGGCCGTGACGATCTCCGGCACCATCAGCGGCAGGTTGATGAGGGTGTAGACCGTCGTCTGACCCGGCCAGGCCCGGCTGCGCGTCGTCGCCAGCGCCGCGGCGGTCGCGATCAGGGTGGCGATGACCGTAGCGCAGGATGCGATGACAAGAGTGTTGCGCGCGGCATTGTGGATGTCGCCGTTGGCCAGGACCTTCGAGAACCAGGAAAGGCTGAAGGACGACCAGCGCGTCACCGAAGGACTGTCGTTAAAGGCGAAGCCGACCACGATCAGGATCGGCGCATACAGCATAGCCACGCACAAGAGGGCGACGACGCCGAACCCCGGCTGTCTTTTGAGATCGAAGCGCCGGCCGGGCCGACCCGCCATTCGATCCAGCGCAGGGGATGCCGACAAAGCCTGCTCAGCCATGCAGCACCTGCGCCTTTCCCGTCGTGCTGCGGACGTAGGCCAGCAGCGCCAGCAGCACGATCGCCATCAGGATGAACGCCAGCGCACAGCCGAACGGCCAGTTGCGAGAGGTACCGAATTGCGTGGCGATGAGGCTGCCGATCATGTGCTGCTTGCCGCCGCCCAGGATCAACGGCGTCACATAGGCGCCGAGTGCGGGAATGAAGACCAGGATGCAGCCGGCGATGATGCCGGGCTTCGCCAGCGGGATCACGATGCGGCGCAGCACCCGGCTGCGCGTGGCGTAGAGATCGAATCCGGCCTCGACCAGTCGGAAGTCAAGTTTTTCGAGGCTCGTGTAGAGCGGCAGCACCATGAACGGCAGGAAGCTGTAGAGCAGCCCGAGCATGATGGCGAAATTCGTGTAGAGGATGTGCAGCGGCTGATCGATCACGCCGATTCCCTTTAGCGCGTCGTTCACCAGGCCCTCGTCGCGGATGATCAGCTGGATCGCATAAGTGCGGATCAGCAGATTGGTCCAGAACGGCAGCGTGATCAGGAACACCCAGAAGTTGCGCTGCGACGGCGGCCGCGTCGCCATGAAATAGGCGGTCGGGAAGCCGAGAATGAGCGAGGCGACGGTCGTGAAGCCGGCGAGCACGAAGGTGCGGAAATAGATCTGCAGATAGTCCGGAACGAATTGCAGCGTGTCGTCGAAGATGTCGCGCTGGAATAGAAAGCCGACGTAGTTCTCGATCGTGAATTTCCACTCGACGCCGCCATAGGTCGCAGGGACCAGGAACGAGTAGATCAGCATGATGATCAGAGGCAGGACGCCGAACACGCCGACGATGATCGTCGCTGGGCCCGCCAGCCGCCGGCGATTGAGCAGGAACCGACGTTCGGCGGCGGCCTGGACCAGGGCGATATGACTGGCTTCGGCGGCGACGGCCATGATCGACCCTAGTCCTGCAACATGCGCGCGGCGCCGGCCGGAACGTCGACGGCGACGCCGTCGCCGACCGTGAACTGGGCGTGGCCGTCGGCCGCGTTCTGCAGGCGCACGCTGATCGACGAACCGTCGCCGAGGCGCACCTCGTAGTTGGTGTCGGTGCCGACATAGACCGTCTGCGCCACGGTGCCGAGATCGCCCGGCTTCAGCATTATCTTCTCCGGCCGCACCGCCAGCGTGACCTTGGAGCCATGCCCGGCGCCGCCGATGGGGCTCGCCAGCAGGTCGAGACCGCCGCCGCAGCGGCAGCGCACATAGTCGCCCGCCCGCCCGTCGATGGTGGCGGTCACGAAATTGGTGTCGCCGATGAAGTCGGCGACGAAGCGATTGACCGGTTGCTCATAGATGTCGAGCGGCGCGCCCAGCTGCTGGATCTTGCCCTGGCTCATGACGGCGATGCGGTCGCTCATGGTGAGCGCCTCTTCCTGGTCATGGGTCACGAAGATGAAAGTGATGCCGGTCGTCTTTTGCAGGTTCTTGAGTTCCGTGCGCATGCCCTGGCGCAGCTTGAGGTCGAGGGCGGAAAGCGGCTCGTCCAGCAGCAGCACCTTCGGGTGGTTGGCGAGGGCGCGCGCCAGCGCCACCCGCTGCTGCTGGCCGCCCGAGAGCTGGGTAGGCCGGCGGCCGCCGAGCCCCGCCATCTTCACCAGCCCGAGCATCTCGGTGACGGTGGCGTCGATGTCGGGACGCGGCACATTGCGCATCTCCAGGCCGAAGGCGATGTTCTGCGCCACCGTCATGTGCGGGAAGAGGGCATAGCTCTGGAACACCGTGTTGACCGGCCGCTGGTAGGGCGGCAGGTGCTCCACATGCTGGCCCTCCAGCAGGATCTCGCCGGCGGTCGGCAATTCGAAGCCGGCGATCAGGCGCAACAGAGTCGTCTTGCCGCAGCCGGAGGGGCCGAGCAGCGTGAAAAACTCGTTCGCCCGGATGGTGACGGATACCCCATCCAGGGCGCGCACGGCGTCGGCGCCGGTGCCAAAGACCTTGCTGACGTTCCGCGCCTCGACGGCGGCGGCATCGACCACGAAGTACGCTCCCTGGACGTTTTATCGTTCGTTCTTGGCGACGAAGTTAGGCGATTTCGGATCATGCTGCCAATGCTTTGTTGCGGGTGCTCAGTGATACCAATAGTGCGCTGTGGTTTCGCGTTCCGTGCGCGCCACGGCCAGGTCAGGCCCGGGTGGCCACCGGTTCCAGCAGGCGCGCGATCAGGTGGACCAAGCAGAATTCGCTTTTGACGTCCACTTACATTGTCATTCCCGCGAAAGCGGGAATCCAGGGCCACAGAACTCGTCGCTTGCCCTGGACCCCCGCTTTCGCGGGGGTGACAATCTAAAATATGACCCTTCCAAATAAGTCCTGCTTAGGAACCACGAATTCATCTATTACCGATTGGGGCTCATGACGGACACGGCCAGTAGGACCGGCGCGGCAGCAGGCATCCTGCGCGGCATTTCTCTCATGGTGCTGTCGGTGTTCCTGTTCTCGTCGATGGACGCCATGATCAAATGGGCGTCGCGCGACTATCCGACCGGGCAGATCGTGTTCTTCCGCAATTTCCTCGCCTTCGTGCCGGTGTTCCTGTTTTTCTGGCGGGGCGGCAGCACGATGACGTTGCGGACGCGCCGGTTCGGCGGCCATCTGCTCCGCGGTGTCGTCGGCGTCGCCTCGATGTTCTTCTTCTTTCTGGCGCTCGGCCTGCTGCCGCTCGCCGACGCCATCGCGCTCGGCATGTCCGGGCCGATCTTTCTGACCGCCCTCTCGGTGCCTCTCCTGCGCGAGCGCGTGGGCATCCGCCGCTGGTCGGCGGTGCTCGTGGGTTTCGCGGGCGTACTCATCATGGTGCGGCCGGGCAGCGGCGTCCTCGAGTTTAAGGCGCTCACCGCCCTCGCCGGCGCGTTCTTCTATGCCCTCGCCATGGTCTCGATCCGCCGCCTGGCCCGCTCCGAGCCGGCCGGCACCATCGTTTTCTACTTCACGCTGTTCGCCATGGCGGCTGGTCTGTTCACGCTGCCGCTCGCCGCCATCGCGCCCGCCTGGATCGATCCCTGGGTGTGGCCGGACGCGAGCGGCTGGACGATCCTCGTCGGCATCGGCCTCATCGGCGGCACCGCGCAGCTGACGCTGACCTATGCCTTCAAGCTGGCGCCGGTCGCCGTCATCGCACCGTTCGAATACGGCGCGCTCGTGTTCGGCGTGGGCCTCGGATACTTCATCTGGCACGAGGTGCCCGATCGCTACATCATCCTCGGCGCCGTCATCGTCGTCGCCAGCGGCCTCTACATCCTCTATCGCGAGACCAAGCTGCGGCGGCTGGCGCGCAGCGCGTCGCCGCCGCTCTGAGCACCATGCGCCCTTATGCCATCGCCATCGTTCGCCGTATCATCGCCTTGGCATCGGCGACGAGCGCGGCCGTGGCATGTGGCCGGTTGAGGAAGTCCGCCCAGCTGTAGAGGTCCGCGAGCAAGCTCATCCGGCGCCAGTTGTCGGGCAGCTTGCCGCCGCCGCCGAGATAGCCCTCGACGACCGCCGCCTCGAAGCCCGGCCATTGACCCAACGGCGGCCGCAGCAGGTTGCCGAAATCGAAGAACGGCGTGCCGCTGAAGGCGAATTCCCAATCCAGAACGGCGGCGACCTGCCATTGCCCGTTCGTGCAGCGGATGAGGATGTTGGCGCCGCCAAAGTCCGAATGAACCAGGCAGGGATCGCCGGTCCATTCATCCAGCGTGCGCCCCGCGCGCTCGGTGAATGCGATCAGGGATTCCACGAGGTCGGGCTCGATCCGCTGGGCGCCGCGGCCCTCGATGAGACAGAGCTTCAGGAACTGCACGAGGCCGTCACCGCCGACGGACACCGGCCGCGCCACCCGCAGGCTCGCGTCGAAGAATCCGGTCCGCGCGAACGTGACGGCGTGAATCCTCACCAAGGTGGCGCCAACGGATCGACCGATGTCCATGGCCGCCCGTCCTGCCAGGCGTTGGCTGGCCAGGTCCAACCTCTCGCCCTCGATCCATTCCCTGATGCCATAGGGATGTCCCGTGAATGGATTGTCGGCGGCGGCGTGGAGATAGGGAGCGATCGGCGCGCGGCCGGCGAGCGTGCTGGTGATCGCGAATTCGACGGCGGCGGCCTGGGGGTCGCGCACGAAGAAGCGGATCAGCAGCGGCGACTTCCGGCCGGCCAGGAGGAGACGATAGTTGGCGTTGGCGAAGCCGCCTTGGGTCGGCGTGCTGTCGACGACCGTGGCGCCGGGCAGAGCCGGCTGCACCAACGTCGTGAGTTGACCGAGGCTGAGATCGAGGCCGGGAGCGGTCAGATCCCAGGTCTCCTTCACGACGGCCGCTCGCTCGTTGTCGATCTCGGGTCCGTCGTCAGATCGCGGGCAGCGCGTGGCGCTCCTTGAAACGCGCTTCGATGGCATCCCAGATGCGCTCTTCGAGGCGGACGTTGTCGAAACGGTTGATCTGCTGCAGGCCGGTCGGCGAGGTGACGTTGATTTCGGTGAGATAGTCGCCGATCACGTCGATGCCGACGAACACCAGCCCCCGCCGCTTCAGCGACGGGCCGATGGCTTCGCAGATCTCGCGGTCGCGCTTCGTCATCTCGATCTTCACGGCGGTGCCGCCGACATGCAGGTTGGAACGCGCCTCGCCGGCCGCCGGCACGCGGTTGAAGGCGCCGACGGCCTGGCCGTCGATCAGGATGATGCGCTTGTCGCCCTGGCGCACCTCAGGGATGTAGCGCTGGACGATGACCGGTTCGCGGTAGAGCTGGGTGAACAGCTCCAGCAGTGCGTTCAGGTTCTCGTCGCCGTCGGCGATGTGGAACACGCCGGCGCCGCCATTGCCGAACAGGGGCTTGACGATGATGTCGCGGTGGCGCTTGCGGAACTCGACGATCTCGGCGCGCTCCGAGGTGATCAGCGTCGGCGGCATGACGCCCTCGAAATGCGTGACGAAGAGCTTCTCCGGAGCGTTGCGCACATGCACCGGATCGTTCACCACCAGCGTCTGCGGGTGCACGTGCTCGAGCAGGTGCGTGGCGGTAATGTAGGACATGTCGAACGGCGGGTCCTGGCGCATCAGCACGATGTCGAGGGTGGCCAGGTCGATGGTCTGCGGCGCCCCCAGCGTGAAGTGATTGCCGCGCTCGCGCCGCACCTCTAGCGCCCGCGCCGTCGCATAGACGCGTTGCTCGCGAAAGAAAAGGTGGCGCGGCAGATAGTGGAACAGCGCATGGCCGCGCTTCTGCGCCTCCAGCGCCAGCACGAAGCTGCTGTCGACATCGATGTCGACGGTCTCCATCGGATCCATCTGGATGGCAACGGCGAGACTCATAGGTGTTGTGAACTCCTCTTTAGATCGCCTGTCGCGGTTCAGTTGAGCCGCGACTTCGTCTCTGCCAGCAGTTGTCTTGCCACGTCTTGCTGCTCGCTGTCAGGGCTGAGCGCGGCCAGCTTCTCGAGTGCGGTGATCGAGGCGCGCAAGTTGCCGATCTTGCCGTGGAGAACGCCGGCCTCGTGCCAGAGAGTGGGCTCATCGGGCGCGATCAGCAGCATGCGGTCGACCACCGCGGCCGCCTCGGGCAGCTTGTCGTCGCGCAGCAGCCGCAGCTTGATGTTGTTCTGGAGCCGCAGGAGCATCTGCCGGTTGCCGGCCGGCTGGCAATGCTCCGGCCGCAACTCGGCGTCATCGCCTTCCATCGTCTTGATGAGCTTCTCGAGGTCGGCGGCGGCGCGGATGCGTCCACCGTTGAAGGGATCGACAATGGCGGATGAGCCGCCGGCGCGCAGCCGCAGGAGGAAATGGCCGGGGAAATTGACGCCCTCGATCGCCCAGCCCTGGGCACGGGCGGCATGGATGTAGAGGATGCCGAGCGCGATCGGCAGCCCGCGCCGGCGATCGATCACGCTCATCAGGTCGGCGTTGCGCAGGTCGTTGTAGGTCTCGCTGTCGCCGGCATAGCCGTAGTCTTCGAACAGCACGGTGTTGAGCGTGTGCACGCGCGCCGCCAGATCGAGACCCTCGCTGTTCGCCGCTGCCGTCACGTCGACGGCCAGCGTCCGCAGGTGCGCGCGATAGGGCAGCAGCGCGGCGTCCGGCCGTCCCAAGGCCGCCAGCGCCAGGGCCGCGGCGGCCAGGTCGATGGCGTCGTCGTCGGTCCGGCCGTAGCGGCGCAGCAGCGCCTGCGGATCGTCGGTTGGCGGTGGGGTCTGCTCCATGATCGTCGCCATCCTGCCGTCGAAACGCCGACCCGGCAATCCTCGAACCGTCGATCAGATGACCTGGTCGATCTGCCAGGCATCGACGATGTGGCGCGGCCACCGGCCCGGCGTCACCAGCATGATGTCGAAGCGGATCGTGCAATTGCCGTGGCGGGGATGGCGGGCGACGAACAGGCGGGCGGCGTTGAAGATGCGGTGGCGTTGGCGCGGCGTGATCGCCTCGGCCGCCGCCGCCACGCTGTCGCGCGATTTCACCTCGATGATCGCCAGCGTCGTGCCGCGCCGGGCCACCACGTCGATCTCGCCGGCCGGCGAGCGGTAATCCTGCGCCAGGATGCGGTAACCCCTGAGGCGGAGCCACCAGAGCGCGGCCTGCTCGCCGCGCCGTCCCCGCCGGAAGGCGACGCGGCGGTCGTCGCTGTTGCGCGCCGTCGTCCGGCCGCGAGTCACGGCTGGCTCCCGGCCAGGGCCAGGGCGCGCGCATAGACGCGTCGGCGCGGCGCGTCCAGGGCTGCCGTCACGGCAGCGACGGCATCGCGCAGGCTCGATGTCGCGAGCGCCCCGCGCAGAGCGTCATCGATCGCTTCATCGCTGGCTTCGGCCGCCGCGGCCGGCGGTCCCACGACGATGACGATCTCGCCCTTGGGCGGCCCGGCGGCCGCGTAGTGCTCGGCCAATTCAGCCAGCTTTCCACGCCGGACTTCCTCATAGAGCTTGGTGAGCTCGCGGGCCACGGCGGCATCGCGCGCACCCAAAACGGCGGCCATATCCGCCAACGTCGCGGCCAGCCGTCCCGCCGACTCGAAGAAGATCAGGGTCGCGGCAATCCCCGCCAATCCCGCCAGTTCGGTCCGGCGCGCCGCCATGCGCGGCGGCAGGAAGCCGGCGAAGAAGAAGCGGTCGGTGGGCAAGCCCGATGACACCAGCGCCGCCAGCGCGGCCGAAGCGCCGGGCAGGGTGGTCACGGGAATGCCGGCCTCGACGGCGGCGCGCACCAGCTTGTAGCCGGGATCGGAGATGAGCGGCGTGCCGGCGTCGGACACCAGGGCGATGGTCTCGCCGCGCCGCAGCCGCTCCAGCAGCAGCGGCCTCATGCGCGCCGCGTTGTGCTCGTGATAGGCGAGCAGCGGCGTCGCGATGCCGTAGCGCGCCAGCAGCCGGCCAGTCACGCGGGTGTCCTCGCAGGCGATGCGGTCGGCGCGGCGGAGCAGGTCGAGCGCCCGCAGGGTGATGTCGCCGGCGTTGCCGATCGGCGTCGCCACGATGGCAAGGCCCAGGATGCGTGCGGAATCGTGCGGCTCGTCCGTCGACGGTTTACTTATCGAGCCGTCGTCGCTACCTTCGACGGCAGTCTGCTGGGGGGAGGGAATCGCGCGTGCCGCAGCGGTCCTCGATGTGTCTGACTCTCGCTTCTTCGCCATGGCACCGACCGCTTCGCTCGGCCGCCGCCCTTCTGTTCGCGCTGGTTGTGCTCGCGGCCTGCGGTTCCTCGAAGGTAGCCACACCCTCCGCGGCGACACAAGCCACACCCCCGCAGCCGACGGCGCCGACGATGGCGACGCCGATGCCGGCGGTGAACCACATCAAGGTCGCCTTGCTGCTGCCGCTGAGCGGCGACCAGGCGGCGCTCGGCGCATCGCTTCTGCAGGCCTCGCAGCTCGCCTTGTTCGAGGCGCCGGATTCCAACGTCGAGATCCTCGTGCGCGATACCGGCGACAGCGCCGTCGGCGCCGCCCAGGCGGCCCAGGACGCCATCGGCCAGGGCGCACAGCTGGTGCTGGGCCCGATTTTCGGCAACGCCGTCAAAGAGGTGACGCCGGTGGCCCAGACCGCCGGCATCAACGTCGTCTCCTTCTCGACCGACCGGTCGGTGGCGCAGCCCGGCGTCTACGTGATGGGCATCCTGCCCAGCCTGCAGGTGCAGCGCGTCGTCGGCTACGCCAGTCGCCAGGGCCTGCACCGCATTGCCGCCCTGCTGCCGCAATCGCCCTACGGCCAGACGGTGAAGGAGGCGCTGGATTCGGCGGCCCACGGCGCCAAGGCGCAGGTGGTGCGGGTCGACTTCTACGATCCGCGCACGCTCGATGCCTCGACGGCCGTCGGCCAGACCGGCCAGTACATCAGTTCCGGCGGCGCCGTCGACGCGCTGCTGGTGCCGGAAACCGCGGAGCGCCTGCACGGGATCACCGGCCAGTTCGGCAGTTTCGGCATCGACCCGACGCGGGTTCGCCTGCTGGGCTCGACCTTGTGGGCCGACGATCCCGCCCTCGGCAGCGATCCCACGCTCGTCGGCGGCTGGTATGCGGCGCCGGACCCAGGCCCCTGGGGCGACTTCCGTAACCGCTTCCGGGCCGCCTACAGCAGCGACCCGCCGCGGCTGGCCACCATCGCCTATGACGCCACCCTGCTGGCGATCCTGCTGGCCGGCGGCCCGCACGGGCCGGATTTCAGCACGACGGCTCTCACCGACCCGGCCGGCTTCTCCGGCGTCGACGGCATCTTCCGCTTCAACGGCAACGGCAGCGTCGAACGCGGCCTCGCGATCATGGAGATCCATGACGGCTTCGTCGACGTCCGCGAGCCGGCACCGACGAGCTTCGATCAGGTGATCTACTGAGGCTGTCGGCTGTCAGGGTCAGCCGCACTCACTTCTGCGCGGACTCCCGCTCCCTTACATTGTCATCGTCGGGCTTGACCCGGCGATCCATGCCGCAATCGACACCGTCCGTGCCGCGGAGAGCTGGATCGCCGGGTCAAGCCCGGCGATGACAGTTGAGGGGAAAGGCCGACAGCTGAATGCCGACTGCGTCTATGCCAGGAGATCGGCGATCACGGCGTTGAGCCGCTGACGGCCGGCAGGGGTGGCGCGCAGCCCTGCGTCGTCGAGCACGAGGAATCCGCCGTCGATCAGGCGGCGGAGTCGGGCCGCATCGAGCGCCGCTTCGAGCGGGCGGCCGCATTCGGCGATGATGCGGCTTCGGGGCACGCCGTCGACCGTGCGCAACCCCATCATCATCAGTTCGGCCAGGCGTTCCTCGGCGGCAACGGAGTCGCGCTGGCGGGTGGCGTGGCCGGCGGCCTCGACCGCCCCCAGCCAGGCCTCGGGCGCCCGGTGCTGGCGGGTGGCGATCTTGTCGCCCCCGATGGTCAGGCGGCCATGGGCGCCCGGGCCGATGCCGACATAGTCGCCGTAGCGCCAGTAGGTCAGGTTGTGACGCGATTCGCCGCCGGGCCGCGCGTGATTGGAGATCTCGTAGGCCGGCCGGCCGGCCGCCTCGAGCAACTCCTGGGTCAATTCGAACAGCGCCCCCGCGTCGTCCTCGCCCGGCACGTGCAGTTCCCCGCGCCGATGGGCAGCGCCGAAGGCGGTCTCCGGCTCGATGGTGAGCTGGTAGACCGACAGATGATCACCGGCGAGGTTGAGGGCATCGGCGAGTTCGGCGCGCCAGGCCGCTGCGGTCTGCCCCGGTCGTGCATAGATGAGATCGAAGGAGTAGCGCTCGAAATGGCGCCGCGCGATGTCGATGGCGGCGCGCGCCTCCTGCGCGCTGTGATGGCGGCCGAGGAACTTCAGGTCGGCATCGTTGAGCGCCTGCACGCCGAGCGAGACACGGTTGACGCCGGCGCTCCGAAAGCCAGCGAACTTTCCGGCCTCGACCGACGTCGGATTGGCTTCCAGGGTGATCTCGATGGCGGTCGCGAAACGCCACTGCTTGCCGGCGCGCTCGATGACAGCGGCGACGGTCGCCGGCTCCATCAGCGACGGCGTGCCGCCGCCGAAGAAGATGCTGGTGAGCTCCCGCCCCCGCGTGTCCGCCGCATAGTGATCGAGCTCACCGAGCAGCGCCGCCCGCCAGCGCCCGTGATCGACGGCCGTGCGCACATGGCTGTTGAAATCGCAATACGGACATTTCGACAGACAGAACGGCCAATGCACATAGAGGCCGAAACCGGGTTCGTCGCCTGCTCTCATCGCGCGAAGCACGCCGCCGTCAGCTTGCGGAAGGCGTCGGCGCGATGGCTGATGGCGTGCTTTGCCGCCGGCTCCATCTCGCCGAACGTGACGTCGTAGCCGTCGGGGACGAACAAGGGATCATAGCCGAATCCGCGGGTGCCGCGCGGCGGCCATACCAGCGTGCCGTCGACCCGGCCCTCGAAGGATTCACAGTGGCCGTCCGGCCAGCACAGGGAGAGCGCGGCTACGAAGTGCGCGCGCCGGTCGGTGGCGTTCCCGGTCTCCAATTCGCGCTGTACCCTCGCCATGGCGATGGAGAAATCCTTCGTCGGCCCAGCCCAGCGCGCCGAATAAATGCCGGGCGCGCCGTCGAGCGCGTGGACCACGAGCCCGGAATCGTCGGCCAATGCCGGGAGGCTCGATGCCGCAGCCGCGGCACGCGATTTGAGTTCCGCATTGCCGACGAATGTCGTTTCGGTCTCCTCCGGTTCCGGCAGTTTGAGCGATGCCGCCGAGATCACCTCGACGCCAAAGGGTGCCATCAGCTCGGCGATCTCGCGCGCCTTGCCGGCATTGTGACTGGCGATGACCAGGCGGCGATCGCTGAGCAGCCGATGCGAGCGTGGCGAAGCAAGAGGCTTGATCATGACCAGGCAGGGGTTCTCCGGAGACCACAATGTGGGAAGCTCCAACAGCGGATGGAAGCCCATGGCCGCATAGAACGCACGAGTCCGCTCATACGGCGCGGACTCGGCGGAAGAGCTCAGTGTCTTTACCGTCAGAAACTCGGCGTCATGGCCGTGCAGCCATCTCTCGGCTTCCGCTAACAAGCGGCGGCCGACCCCGCGCCGATGACGATCTGGCAGCACACCGATGGCGTGAATCTCCCAGGCGCAGGCGCTCTGCTGATGCAAGGTGATGAAGCCCACAGGTCTGGCGGTTTCGACAGCGGTCAGCATCGGCAGGTCCGCGGCCTCGCGGACGAATTGCAGCAACGCCGATTCGATTCCGAACCAATCCGGCAAGGCCCGCAGGATGCTCTCGCAGATCCGCGGCTTGTCGCGCGGGTGGGCGTACTCGATGGCGATCACGGCATCGGCGGTCCCGGCGTCAGCCAAGCCCGAGCGCCCGCCTCTGCGCGGCCACCAGCTGGGCCACGCCGCGCTTGGCCAGCGCCATCATGGCGTCGAACGCGTCGGCGCTGAAGGGCTCGCGCTCGGCCGTGCCCTGCACTTCCACGATGCCGCCGGCGCCGGTGAACACGAAGTTGGCGTCGGCCTGGGCCGTGCTGTCTTCGGCGTAATCGAGGTCGAGGACCGCTGCGCCGTCGACCAGGCCGCAGGAGACGGCGGCGACATGATCGGTGAGCGGGGATTCCTTCACCGCGCCGAGCTTGCGCAGATGGGCGAAGGCGAGATGGAGGGCCACGAAGCCGCCGGTGATGGCGGCCGTGCGGGTGCCGCCGTCGGCCTGGATGACGTCGCAGTCGACCTTGATCTGGCGCTCGCCGAAGCCGTCGAGCCGGGTCACGGCCCGCAGGGAACGGCCGATCAGGCGCTGGATCTCGTGGGTGCGGCCGCCCTGGCCGCCGCGCGCGGCCTCGCGCTCGGTGCGGGTGCCGGTCGAGCGCGGGAGCATGCCGTACTCGGCCGTCACCCAGCCGCGCCCGCTGTTGCGCAGGAACGGCGGCACCCGCTCCTCGATGCTGGCCGTGCACAGCACATGGGTGTCGCCGAAGCGGGCCATGCAGGAGCCTTCGGCGTACTTGCTGAAGCCAGGCTCGAGGGCGATCGCTCGCAGGGCGTCGGCGGCGCGGCCGGAGGGTCGCATGCGGGGCCTCGCGGGGGTTGGTGTGGATGAAGCCGCGCACGCTAACCCGCGCCCGCCCGCCGGTCCAGGGTCGCGGGGGCGGCGTTGACGCTGTCGGGGGCCATCACTACATTCCATCGGCAAATCGGGAACGAAGGAAGCAGATGCCCGAGGGTCAGCCGCGGGCAGGGCTCGCCGACCTCAATGAGCGGTCGCGCGATATCCTGCGCCACATCGTCGACGCCTACATGGAATCGGGTGAGCCCGTCGGCTCGCGCACGATCTCGCGGCGCCTCGCCATGTCGCTGTCGCCGGCCACCATCCGCAACGTCATGGCGGACCTGGAGGAGGCCGGGCTGCTCTACGCGCCGCACACCTCGGCCGGCCGCCTGCCGACCGAGCGCGGCCTCAGCCTGTTCGTCAGCGGCCTCTTGGAGCTGGGCGGCCTCAGCAAGGAAGAGCGCGAGAAGATCGACGGCAAGTGCGCCGCCGCCGGCCGCAGCCTCGCCGACGTGCTGGAGGACGCCACCACCATGCTCTCGGGCCTGTCGCGCTGCGCCGGCCTGGTGGTGGCCCCGAAGACGGAGCGCCGGCTGAAGCACATCGAATTCGTCCATCTCGGGCCCGGCCGCGCCCTCGTGGTCATGGTGACCGAGGACGGGCTGGTCGAGAACCGCATCATCGACGTGCCCATGGGCCTGCCGCCCGCCTCGCTGATCGAGGCGACCAATTATATGAGCGCGCGGCTGGTCGGCCGCACCCTGGGCGAGGCGCGCTCCGGCGTGCTCACGGAGCTGGAGCAGCATCGCGCCGAGCTCGATGCGCTCACCTCCAGGGTGGTTGAGGCGGGCCTCGCCACCTGGGCCGGCGAGAAGAAGGGCGGTGCCCTCATCATCCGCGGCCAGGCCCACCTGCTCGACGAGGTCACCGCACTCTCCGATCTCGAGCGCATCCGCGCGCTCTTCGCCGCGCTCGAGACCAAGGAGGCGATGGTCCGCCTGCTGGAGGCCGCCGATCTGGCCCAGGGTGTGCAGATCTTCATCGGCGCCCAGAACGAGCTGTTCGGGCTCGCCGGCTGCTCGGTGATCATCGCGCCTTATCGCAACAGCCGCGAGCAGATCGTCGGCGCCGTCGGCGTCATCGGCCCGACCCGCATCAACTACGCCCGCATCATTCCCATGGTCGACTACACCGCCCAGGTGATCGGCCGCATACTCGCGTGAGGTCAGCCATGGTGCAGGAGAAGAAGAAGGACAAAACCAACGTGGATCCGGAGGAAGTCGGAGAGGAGACGCTGTCGGTGATCGTCGACAATGACGGCACCGAGCAGGCTGCGGAGCGGGATCCCGAGCAGGTCGCCGCCGATCTGGCGCGCGCGCTCGCCGACGCCAATGCGAAGATCGTCGAACTCAAGGATCAGAACCTGCGCGCTCTCGCGGAGACCGAGAACGTGCGCCGACGCGTGCAGCGCGACCGCGACGAAGCCTTGAAGTTCGCCACCACCGGCCTGGCCAAGGACCTGCTGCCGGTGGCCGACAATCTGCGCCGCGCCCTCGATGCCATTCCAAAGGATGCGCTCGAGAAGGACGAGGCGCTGCGCAACTTCGCCACCGGGGTCGAAATGACGGAGCGCCTGCTGCTGGCCGCGCTCGAACGCCATCAGATCAAGCGCATCGAGGCGGTGGGCCAGAAATTCGATGCCAACCTGCATCAGGCCATGTTCGAAGTGCCCGGCACGGGCCAGCCGGCGGGCACGGTCGTCCAGGTGCTGGAGGCCGGCTATACGATCCAGGATCGCCTGCTGCGCCCGGCCCTCGTCGGCATCGCCAAGGCGGACACCGCCCCCTCCGGCGGCAACGGCCCCGCGCCCGCCACCAACGGCTCGGGTGAGCCGGTGGCTTAGATCTCAGGCTGCTCGCGCCGAAACGATCATCGGCGCAGGTCGTGTGGGCTGTGCCGTCCGGCCTTCGTACCGCCGGCGCGGCGCGCCAGCGTTCCGAATAGCACGACGAGACCGACGCCCATGCAGGCCAGGAAAGCGCCGGCGATGGCCAAGCCTGGAAAATCCAGCACGAACAGGCCGAGAAAGGCAAGCGCGCCGCCGATGGCTATGTCGAGGAGCATGAGCAGCTGGATCGAGCGAAACACGAATTCGCGGCTGGCTGGCGGGGAATGTCCGGGATCGCTCATGTCGGTGGCCTCCGCGGCCGGCGCACCATAGGCGCGCCGCGTTGGCTCAGCAACATGCGTGCGGTCGGGCCTATCTGCCCGACCCAAGGGTCGGCCGCAGACTGACCTCGATCTAGGTTCGGAAGGCCGCTGCGGCTATTCGTAGAACCGGGTCAACATGAACAGCCCGACGCTGATCAATGCGAGCACGGCGCCGCCGGTGGCCAGGACGGAAGAGCCGAGCGAAAAGCCGCCCAGCAGTGCCACACCCAAACCGACGATGCCGCAGAAGGCAATCAGCATACGGACCGCACCGTAGCGACCGAGCAGCGGCTTTTCGAAGTTCTTGTAGTCATCCATTTCCATGGCCAATTCTTTAGCAATACCAGAGTTACCAATTGGTTAACGATTGGCCGATTCGCGGATGCCGGTGCGGATGCGCGGGCGGCGGCGCGGCGGTGCCGTCCGCTCTTGATCGCGCGGCTACCCGTCGGCAACCTTGCGCGAACGCGGCCTCTGCCTATATATCCCGCTAGCCGAAAGGCTTATCCGCAATCGTAACCCGGTGCCATCCGCCCGGGTGCTAGAGCAGGGGTCCGATCGGTGCCTCATCGGGGGGCCGATCAGGGGACTCGCTGAAAGGGTGAGGATGATATGAGCAAAGTAATCGGCATCGACCTCGGCACGACCAATTCTTGCGTTGCCGTCATGGAAGGCAAGGACGCCAAGGTCATCGAAAATTCCGAGGGTGCGCGCACCACGCCATCGCAGGTGGCGTTCACCGACTCGGGCGAACGGCTGGTCGGACAGGCCGCCAAGCGCCAGGCCGTCACCAATCCGGAAAACACCTTCTTCGCCATCAAGCGCCTGATCGGCCGCCGCTACGACGATCCCATGACGACGAAGGACAAGGGCCTGGTGCCCTACCAGATCGTCACCGGCGACAATGGCGACGCCTGGGTCGAATCCCACGGCAAGAAATATTCGCCCTCGCAGATCAGCGCCTTCATCCTGCAGAAGATGAAGGAGACGGCCGAGAACTATCTCGGCGAGAAGGTGACGCAGGCGGTCATCACCGTTCCCGCGTACTTCAACGATTCCCAGCGCCAGGCCACCAAGGATGCCGGCAAGATCGCCGGCCTGGAAGTGCTGCGCATCATCAACGAGCCGACGGCTGCCGCGCTCGCCTACGGGCTCGAGAAGAAGGGCAGCGGCGTGATCGCGGTCTACGACCTCGGCGGCGGCACGTTCGATATCTCCGTCCTCGAGATCGGCGATGGCGTGTTCGAGGTGAAGTCGACCAACGGCGACACCTTCCTCGGCGGCGAGGATTTCGACGCCCGCATCATCGACTATCTGGCCGACGAGTTCCGCAAGGAGCAGGGCATCGACCTGCGCAAGGACAAGCTGGCCCTCCAGCGCCTGAAAGAGGCGGCGGAAAAGGCCAAGATCGAGCTCTCGAGCTCGATGCAGACGGAAGTCAATCTGCCGTTCATCACGGCCGACCAGGCCGGACCGAAGCATCTGAACATCAAGCTGACGCGCGCCAAGCTCGAGGCGCTCGTCGATGAACTCATCCAGAAGACGGTCGATCCCTGCCGCGCCGCGCTGAAGGACGCCGGCCTCAAGGCCTCTGAAATCAACGAGGTCATTCTGGTCGGCGGCATGACGCGCATGCCGAAGGTGATCGAGACCGTGAAGCAGTTCTTCGGGCGCGAGCCGCATCGCGGCGTCAATCCCGATGAAGTGGTCGCCGTCGGCGCCGCCATCCAGGGCGGCGTGCTCAAGGGCGAGGTGAAGGACGTCCTGCTGCTCGACGTGACCCCGCTGTCCCTGGGCATCGAGACGCTGGGCGGCGTGTTCACCCGCCTCATCGACCGCAACACCACCATACCGACCAAGAAGAGCCAGACCTTCTCGACGGCCGAGGACGGCCAGACCGCGGTCACCATCCGCGTGTTCCAGGGCGAGCGCGAGATGGCGGCCGACAACAAGCTGCTGGGGCAGTTCGATCTCGTGGGTATTCCGCCGTCGGCGCGCGGCATGCCGCAGATCGAGGTGACCTTCGATATCGATGCCAATGGCATCGTCAACGTCCAGGCCAAGGACAAGGCCACCGGCAAGGAGCAGCAGATCCGCATCCAGGCCTCCGGCGGCCTGTCGGACGCCGATATCCAGCGCATGGTCAAGGATGCCGAAGCCCACGCGGCCGACGACAAGAAACGCAAGGCCACAGTCGAGGCCCGCAATCGCGCGGAACAGCTCATCCATGAGACCGAGAAGCAGCTCAAGGAGCATGGCGACAAGCTCGGGGCGGCCGACAAGCAGGCCATCGAGAGCGCCATTGCCCAGCTGAAGTCGGTGACGGATGGCGAGGACGCCGAGGCCATCAAGGCGAAGACCGATGCGTTGGCGCAGGCCTCGTTCAAGCTCGGCGAAGCCATGTACAAGGGCCAGCAGGCCGGCGCCGGTGCCGGTGCCGCGCCCGGTGATGGCACTGGCGCTGCCGGCGCTCAGGGCAAGGAAGGTGTCGTCGACGCCGATTTCGAAGAGGTCGACGAGAACCGGAAGGGCGGCGCGGCATAAGACCAGATGACAGGGCGGGGATCAGGTGACAGCCGCGCTTCCATTTTGATCCCCGATGCCTGATGCGTGACATCTGACCCATGGCCAAGCAGGACTACTACGAATCACTCGGCATCTCGCGCGGCGCCAACGCCGACGAGATCAAGAAGGCGTATCGGTCGCAGGCCATGAAATTCCACCCTGACCGCAATCAGGGCGACAAGACGGCCGAGCACAAGTTCAAGGAAATCAACGAAGCCTACGACATCCTCAAGGATGATCAGAAGCGCGCCGCCTATGACCGCTACGGTCATGCCGCGTTCGAGAACGGCAATGCGGGCGCGCGCGGCTTCGGCGGCTTCGAATTCAACGCCGGCGGCTTCGCCGACATCTTCGAGGAGATGTTCGGCGAGTTCACCGGTCGCGGACGCGGCGGCCAGGCGCGCGGGCGCGGCGCCGATCTGCGCTACAACATGACGATCACGCTGCAGGAGGCGTTTGCCGGCAAGCAGAATACCATTCGCGTGCCAGGCTCTGCCGCCTGCGGGGCCTGCCAGGGGAGCGGCGGCGAGAAGGGCACCCAGCCCGCGACCTGCTCCACCTGCCGTGGCGCCGGGCGGGTGCGGGCCAGTCAGGGCTTCTTCACCGTCGAGCGCACCTGCCATGCCTGCGGTGGCGCCGGCAAAGTCATCGAGAAGCCCTGCAAGGGCTGCAACGGCGCCGGCCGCGTGCGCAAGGAGAAGAACCTCTCGGTGAACATCCCGGCCGGGGTCGAGGACGGCACCCGCATCCGGCTGGCCGGCGAGGGCGAGATCGGCGTGCACGGCGCACCGCCGGGCGATCTCTACATCTTCCTGTCGCTGGCGCCCCACCCGCTGTTCAAGCGCGAGGGCGCCCACCTGCATTGTCGCGTGCCGCTGCCGATAACCACGGCTTCGCTCGGCGGCACCATCGAAGTTCCGGGCATCGACGGCAGCCGCGTCAAGATCACCGTTCCCGCCGGCGCCCAGAACGGCCAGCATTTCCGCTTGCGCAGCAAAGGCATGAGCGTGCTGCGCTCAGAGGCCCGCGGCGACCTCTACGTCGAACTCCAGGTCGAAACGCCGGTCAATCTGACCAAGCGCCAGCAGGAGCTGCTGCGCGAGTTCGAGGCGGCTGGCAAGGGCAAGTCCCACAGCCCCGCCTCCGAAGGCTTCTTCGCCAAGGTCCGCGAGTTCTTCGAGGACCTGAAGGAATAGCGTTCTTTCTGCCGGTGTCGGCTTTAGCGCGCGTAGTAGGCGGTGAGCGACGTGCGCGCGATTTCCGTGCCGTGCAGCATGAAGCCGACCAGGGCCGCCGACGGATCGGCCGGCAGGTCGAGCTTCTCGACCTTCAGCGCATGGACCGTGAAGACATAGCGATGCGCGGGATCGCCGGTGGGCGGGCAAGCACCGCCATAGCCGGCGGCGCCGAAGTCGGTACGGCCTTGCCGGGCGCCTGGTGGCAGCTGCTTGCCGTCGGGGTCGCCGGCGCCGGCCGGCAGGGCGCTGACATCGGCGGGAATGTTGTAGACGATCCAATGCCACCAGCCGGACCCGGTCGGCGCATCCGGATCATAGACCGTGAGCGCGAAGCTCTTGGTCTCCGCCGGCGCCCCGCTCCAGGTCAGGGCCGGCGAACGGTTCTCGCCGCTGCAGCCGAAGCCGTTGAAGACCTGCTTCACCGGCAGCTGGGTACCGTTCGCGATCTCCGGGCTGGAGAGCGTGAAGTCGGCGGCCAGTGCAGGCGAGACGAGCAGAGCGAACGCTGCGGCTAATGCCTTTGGGGTTGTGCGCATGTCGAGATCCTCCTTTCCGGGAGTCGTCGTTGGGGATTCGGATCTAATCGACGCCAAGCCGCTGCGGCGCGCCCGCAATGATCGGAATAGGCCCCAAACCGCTCAGCCGCCGTCGCGCAGTTCCGACGGGCTGACGCCGAAGCGGGCGCGAAAGCGCGCCGCGAATTTCGAGGGTGATTCATAGCCGCAGGCATGGGCGATCTCGAGGATCGAGGTCCGTCCCATCTGAACCAGCGCCAGGCCGAGATTGAGGCGGACCTCCTCCAGAATCCCGCGGAAGCTCGTACCCTCCCGGCGCAGGCGTCGCCGCAGGGTCGAGGCGCCGATCGCCAACTCGCGCGCGACCGGCTCGATCTGCCAATCGCGGCGCGGGTCGAGCGATACCAGTACGCGGATGCGCTCAACCGGGCTCGCCAGCGCAGGCACCAGGAAGACGGGGCAGCGCCCGTGCAGCAGCAACGCGACGAACAATTCGCTCAGGCGATGCTGCAGCAACGCAGGCGCCAGCGCCGGGCGCATCGCGGCGCCTTCGAGAACATGCTCCAGTGCGGCCAGGATTGCCGGATGGGGGTCAACGGCGTGTCGCCGCCGACCGACGTCCGCGTCCGGTCTCGGCGCTGCCTTCGTTTCCAGATCTCGGCCGACGGCCTTGATGACGTCGAGATCGAAGGCGATGCAGAAGGCGCGATAGTCGCCGCCCGGCGCGGGCGAGTTGCGCAGATCGATCTCGGCGCCCTGGGGCAGCGCCATCATTTCGCCCGCCTCGAACGCCTCGGCGGCCTGCTCGAAGAGAAGGGTCTTGCGGCCAGACAGAACGGTAACGAGGCATGGCCGCAGAATGCGGACCCGGCGCAGCGCCTGCTCCCGGCGCGCCTTTACCCGGATGGCGGTCGGCAGGGTGCGATCATCGCGCAGGGCGCTCCACAAGGGGGCCAGGCGCTGCCTAACAGCGCCCGGATCCCCTTCGATCGCGGTCCGTTGAGGGAGGGCGGAGAGCGACTGCATCGATCGCGCTGGCTCTATTCCGATGGTCGAGCCGGCAAGTATCCGGCGCCGATCCGGCGCGCGCAAGGCCGCCCCCGCGGGGGTCGCCTTGTCGAACGGGTCGACATGGGGCTAGAAGTGTGCGTGACGGATGGAGCGGCGAGGAGCCGAGGCATTGACAACGCGACGCGCAAACTCTGAGGCACGCAGCGCCGGAACCAAGGCATCCGCGCTCAAGGTCGGCATCATCGGCTGCGCCGGCCGCATGGGCCAGATGCTCGTGCGCACGGTGGCGGCCAGCGATCGCTGTCTCGTCGTCGGCGGCAGCGAACAGCCGCGCTCGGCCGCCGTCGGCCGCGATCTCGGCCTCGTCGCCGGCATCGATGCGCTCGGCGTCAGCGTCACCGCCGACCCCGCCGAGCTGTTCGCGCAGGCCGACGCGGTGCTCGAATTCTCCAGCCCGGCCGCCACTGTCCAGCATGTCGAGTTGGCCGCCAAGAAGAAGAAGATCCATGTCATCGGCACCACCGGGTTCGAGCCGCCGCAGATGGCCGCGCTGCACCGCGCCGCCAAGCAGACCGCCATCATGCTGGCGCCCAACATGAGCGTCGGCCTCAACCTGCTGCTGCGGATGGTGGAGCAGATGGCCCACGCCCTCGATGCCGACTGGGACATCGAAATTCTCGAGATGCACCACCGCAACAAGGTCGATGCGCCCTCGGGAACGGCCCTGGCGCTCGGGCGCGCCGCCGCCGCCGGCCGCGGCGCCGATCTCGACCACGTCGCCAAGCGCGTGCGCGACGGCATCACCGGTGCCCGCCGGCGCGGCGACATCGGCTTTGCCGTCCTGCGCGGCGGCGACGTCGTCAGCGATCATCGCGTCATCTTCGCCAGCGAAGGCGAACGCGTCGAGCTCACGCATATCGCCACCAGTCGTGAGATCTACGCCCGCGGCGCGCTGCGGGCCGCGCTGTGGGCACAGGGGCGACCCCCTGGTCTGTATTCGATGACCGATGTGCTGGGGTTGACGGGCTAGCGCTCGGCTCGCCCGCCTGCGGAAACCCGGCGGCGCGGCCATAGCCGCACGGCGGCAAGTCCGCCGAAGATCAGCACGAGCCCGGCGAACGCTCGCGGCGAGGGCCGTTCGTCCAGCAGCATGATCCCCCACATCACGCCGAACAGCGGCACGAGAAAATTGTTCAGCGAGGCGAAGCCGGCGCCCGCGCGCACCACCAGCCGGAACAGCAGGAGATAGCCGCCGGCCGTATTGAGGACGCCCAGCAGGAAGAGCGCGGCCAGCGACAGGGTCGAGGGAGTCGCCTGCCACGGCCGATCAGCCGCGAGACTGAGCGGCAGGGCGACGAGCGTGGCGGAGAGCAGGCAGCCGGCGCCGATCACCTCGACCGGCATCTGCGGCAGCTGGCGCGCCACCAGCCCGTTCACGGCGTAGCACAGCGTCGCGCAGGTTATGGCGATTTCGCCCAGCAGTTCACCGTGCGCTCCCATCAGCGCGCCCGGTCCGATCAGCACGGCGACGCCGGCCATGCCGAACGCAACACCCAGAAGCTTGCCCGGCGTCACCGGCTCGTCGCGCACGAAGGCCGGCGCCAGCATGATCGTCGCCAGCGGCACGCTCGACATCAGGATCGCCGTCAACCCGCTGTCGATGCGGGTCTCGCCCCAGTTGATCAGGCTGAAGGGGATGGCGTTGCCGATCGCGCCCATGACGAACAGCAGCAGCCACTCGCGCCGGCGGCGCGGCCAGGGTCGGCTGCGGACGGTCACGATGAACGCCAGCACGAGCGCGCCGATTCCGATGCGTCCGGCGGCCACGGTGATCGGCGGGATCGTCTCGACCGCCAGCTTGATCAGCAGAAACGACGAGCCCCAGACCGCGCCCAGCAGGAGCAGCAGAAGATAGTCGTCGCGGGTCGGATGCATCGCCGTCGACGAACGCTCAGGAAACCTTGCGAGCGCAACCCGCGCCGGCGAATGTCACGCGTCCGTTCCCCGCCGCGACTGCAGGGCCTGCCTGAGCGCCTGCGCCAGGTCGACCCTCTCGCCCGGACTGAGGAAGCCGCCGATGGCAAGCGAGCGGCCGTGCGAGCTCAGCACGAGCTGGCTGTGATGCTCGGGCGGATCGTCGATCGCGATGCGCAGCCAATAGGGCTGGAAGCTCCAGCTCTCCGTCCGTCCGCGGGCGTCGTGGCGCTCGACGATCAGCTCGTCCGGCAGCAGGCGGATGCGCTCGAACAGGCGCGCGCTGCGGTAGTTGAGGCGGAACATGACATAGAACAGCAGCACATCGAGACCGCAGAAGCCGAAGATCGGCCAGGCGCCCTGCAGCATGAAGGATACGCCGAGGCCGATGTTCACGGCGGCGACGACTGTCATGAGGATGGCAAAGCCGGGCGCACCCAGGCTGCGATGCGGGGTGAGGATCGCATCGAACAGCACGGGCGTCTGATTGAGAGCCTGATCTTCGGTCGCCGTCGTCACGATCGGACTATAGGCAGCCGACCGCATGCCGGCAAAGGCTGTTGCGAGTCACTTGCGCGCCGTTAGACTGCTTCCATGCCGAAACCGAAAGTCGATGCCGACGTGTTCTTCCGCCGCCTCGCGGCCGCCAACCCCAATCCGCGCGGCGAACTGCAATACATCAATCCCTACACCCTGCTGGTGGCGGTCGTGCTGTCGGCCCAGGCGACCGACGTGAGCGTCAACAAGGCGACCGAGCCGTTGTTCAAAGTCGCGGACACGCCGCAGAAGATGCTGGCGCTCGGCGAGGCGAGGCTCAAGGACTACATCCGCACCATCGGCCTCTACAACACCAAGGCCAAGAACATCATCAGACTGTCGGAGATTCTCCTGCGCGACCATGGCGGGCAGGTGCCACGCGAACGGGAGGCGCTGCAGACCCTGCCGGGCGTCGGCCGCAAGACCGCGAACGTCGTCATGAATGTCGCCTTCGGCCAGCCCACCATGGCCGTCGACACCCACATCTTCCGCTTGAGCAACCGCAGCGGCCTGGCGCCCGGCAAGACGCCCGACGCGGTCGAGCAGATGCTCGAGAAGCGCGTGCCGGAAAAATACAAGCTCAACGCCCACCACTGGCTCATCCTGCACGGCCGCTATGTCTGCAAGGCGCGCAAGCCGGCTTGCCCGACCTGCGTCGTGCAGGAGCTCTGCGCCTATAAGGCGAAGACGATCTAGCTGGTGGCGGAGCGTTTAGTCGTTAGCACGTCGCTGAGGCAGGGATCGGCCTGCGTCGGCTCGGCCGTCGGCGTGCGTGCTTCGGTATAGACGACCCGCGGCCCGCTCGCCTGGTCATAGAGCACCACGTCCAGTACGCAGCTGGCGGTGCGGTATTGCCAGACCTCGGCCGGGGTGTCTCGCCGGATCAGCCCGGGTTCGCCCAGAAGCTTGCGGACGGCGCCGCTATCCAGCCCGAGAATCGATGCGGAATGGACGGGATCGGGCGGTGGCGGGGTGGATGCGCAGCCGGACAGGAAGGCAAAAATTGCAACGGCCGGCCCAAGGAAGGCCAGCGGCTGCGACTTGGTTCGGCTTATCCGCCCATGCCGGGCGGCGCCGCATCGGTAGTCCATGACACGCCTCTAACGGACGCTGCATTCACTCAACTGCCGGCGGTAGCGCCCCGAACGCATCGCCGTTCTTGCTGTCGGTGTCGAGCGTCTTCTTCTTGCCAATCATCGGAACTCGGGTTTCTTTTTTTGGTACGCGTAGTCCTAGGTCGGCGTCTCCCCGCGCCGGATCGATTCGAAGATATGTACCATGAAGGCGGTGGCAATGACGGGCGCTATCAGATTGAGGATGGGCACGGTCAGCATCACCATGATGACCACCCCGCCCAGGAATATGCGTCCGCTATTGCGTCGTCGCAGCTCACCCGCCTGGTTCGCATCGAGGCGCCGCAGCGCCACGGTTTCATAGTACTCTCGCCCGAAAAGATAGCCGTTCAACGCGTAAAATACAAAGGGATTGAGGAACGGCAGAAGGAAAAGGGTAAAGATCAGATAGACTAGCAGCGCCGCAAGATTGAGCAGTATCGCCACGAACGCGAACTTGAGGCCCGACCAGAGAGCCTCCCGGATCGGTTGCGGGCGCGGGGGCGGCAATCCCGGATAGTGTCGATCTTCGACCGCCCCGGCGACCCCCTCCAGGAACAGCCCGATGGTCGCGGACACGGCGGCCGGAAACAGCAGCCACAGCAGGACCGCGATGACCAGCCCGGACCCGACCTCGAATGCTTTTTCCAGCCAGCCCCAGGAGAACAAATGGAGTTGGGCGACGCCGAACCACAGAGCGACGCCCAAGCCCAGCAGGATGGCGAGCGCCAGGCCGACGCTCCACAGCAGGATCCGCTGCAGGCGCGTATCATCGAGTTGGGCAAAGGCCTTGGCGAGGGCGGCGAACAATGGGTGAATCGTTAATGGCGGGGCTGCGGCTTATGTGGCCCGGGCAGCAGGTTGCCGCAAGGCCGGCGAGCCGAAAGTCTCACAACCGCGGCTTGTACCGGGCCCTTTGCTGGCTATACTCCGCCGCGCTCGGCGGGACCGCCGGAGCTGCACGGCAAGCGGGACGATTGGCAGCATGACCGAAAAGGTCTTCGACGTCGTCGGCATTGGCAATGCGATCGTCGATATCCTCAGCCACGCCGACGACGCCTTCCTGGCAGCCCACGGGTTGGCCAGGGGAGCCATGACGCTGATCGATGCCGACCGCGCGAGCGCTCTCTACCGCGCCATGGGTCCATCCGTGGAGTCTTCGGGCGGCTCGGCCGCCAATACCATCGCGGGCGTCGCCTCGCTCGGCGGCCGCGGCGCCTTCATCGGCAAGGTCAACAACGACCAGTTCGGCGGCGTGTTCCGGCACGACATCCGCGCCTCCGGCGTCGTCTTCGAGACGCCCTCCTCGGAGGAGGGACCGCCCACCGCCCGCTGCCTGATCTTCGTCACCAACGACGCCCAGCGCACGATGCAGACCTATCTCGGTGCCTGTCTCGAGCTGGGGCCGGAGGACGTCGATCCCCTGGTCATCTCGCACGCCAAGGTCACTTACTTGGAAGGCTATCTCTGGGATCCGCCGCGCGCCAAGCAGGCCTTCATCAAGGCGGCGGAGATCGCCCGCAATGCCGGCCACAAGGTCGCCCTCACGCTCTCCGATCCCTTTTGCGTCGATCGCCACCGGGCCGAATTCCAGCAGCTGGTCGAAAAGCATGTCGACATTCTCTTCGCCAACGAGAACGAGATCTGCTCGCTGTGGCAGACCGATCGCTTCGACGAGGCGCTGCAGGCGACGCGCGGCAAATGCGAGGTGGCGGCGCTGACGCGCAGCGCCCGGGGCTCGATCATCGTCGCCGGCGACGAGTTGCATGTCGTCGACGCGGCACCGGTCCCGCACGTCATCGACACCACCGGCGCCGGCGACCTCTACGCCGCCGGGTTCCTCTTTGGCTACACGGCCGGCAAGCCGCCGTACGAGTGCGCCCGCATCGGCGCTCTTGCGGCCGCCGAGGTCATCAGCCATTTCGGCGCCCGTCCGCAGACGCCGCTGACCGAACTGCTGCTGGCGGAAATGCGCTAGCGTCGCCATATCGAGCCCGTGGCCTTGAACCGCGTGCGCGTAGGGGCGACCGGCAGGTCGCCCGCGATCGGGACAGAGACAACGAGAGGGCGACCTGCCGGTCGCCCCTACACCACTGATAGCTGAAAGCTGATAGCTCTTATGGAATTCCACAACTTCGCCATCATCGCCCATGTCGACCACGGCAAGACCACGCTGGTCGATCAGCTGCTGCGGCAGAGCGGCACGTTCCGCGCCAACCAGCAGGTGATGGAGCGCGCCATGGACTCGAACGACATCGAGCGCGAGCGCGGGATCACCATCCTGGCGAAATGCACGTCCGTGGCCTGGAAGGGCTACCGTCTGAATATCGTGGATACGCCTGGCCACGCCGATTTCGGCGGCGAGGTCGAGCGCATCTTGAGTATGGTCGATGGCGCCGTCGTGCTGGTCGATGCCGCCGAAGGCCCGATGCCGCAGACCAAGTTCGTGACCATGAAGGCGCTGGCGCTCGGGCTCAAGCCCATCGTCGTGATCAACAAGGTCGACCGGCCCGATGCCCGCCCGATCGAGGTCCACAACATGGTCTTCGACCTGTTCGCCGCGATCGGCGCCAATGACGAGCAGCTCGATTTCCCGACCCTCTTTGCCTCCTCGAAGCAGGGCTGGGCCGCTGCCCATATCGATGACGAGCGCAAGGATATGGCCCCCCTGTTCGATCTCATCGTCCGTCATGTCCCGGTGTCCAAGGGCGATGCCGAGGCGCCCTTCGCGATGCTGGCGACCACGCTGGAGTACGACTCCTACGTCGGCCGCGTCCTCACCGGGCGCATCCATTCCGGCACCGCCAAGCTCAACATGCATGTCCGCTCCATGAGTCCGGACGGCCGCGTCATCGAGCATGCCCGCCTCACCAAGCTGCTGGCCTTCCGCGGGCTGGAGCGGGTGGCGATCGAGGAGGCCGTCGCCGGCGACATCATCGCCATCGCCGGCCTCACCGAGACGACCGTGGCCGACACCATCGCCGACCACACCGTGGCGGCGCCGATCCCGACCATGGCGATCGATCCACCCACCCTCGCCATGACCTTCTCGATCAACGATTCGCCGCTCGCCGGCAAGGAGGGCGACAAGGTGACGAGCCGCATGATCCGCGCCCGCCTCATGCGCGAATCCGAAGGCAATGTCGCCATCCGTGTGCGCGAGGCCGAGGGCAAGGATGCCTTCGAAGTCGCCGGCCGGGGCGAGCTGCAGCTGGCCGTGCTGGTGGAGACCATGCGGCGCGAAGGCTATGAAATCTCCGTCGGCCGTCCGCGCGTCATCTTCAAGACCGATCCGGCCAACGGCCAGCGGCTGGAGCCGATCGAGGAAGTGCAGGTCGACGTCGACGACGAGTTCGCGGGCATCGTCATCGAAAAGGTCGGGACACGTCGGGGCGAACTCCAAGACATGCGGCCTTCCGGCGGCGGCAAGACGCGCGTGACGTTCCATGTGCCGACACGCGGCCTCATCGGCTATCACGGCGAGTTTCTCACGGATACCCGCGGCACCGGCATCATGAGCCGGATCTTCCACGGCTACGCGCCCTACAAGGGCACGATCGAGGGCCGCGGCAACGGTGTGCTGATCTCCAACTCCGGCGGCACGTCGGTCGCCTATGCGCTGTGGTATCTGCAGGAACGCGGGCCGCTCTTCATCGATCCGGGCACCCAGGTCTACGAGGGCATGATCATCGGCGAGCACAGCCGCGGCAACGACCTCGAGGTCAATCCGCTGAAGGAAAAGCAGCTCACCAACATCCGCACCACCTCGAAGGACGAGGCGATCCGCCTGACCCCGCCCCGGCTGATGACGCTCGAGCGCGCCATGGCCTATGTCGGCGAGGACGAGCTGGTAGAGGTGACGCCCAAGAGCGTCCGCCTGCGCAAGAAGCTGCTCAATCCGCACGACCGCAAACGCTCCGAACGGGCAGCGGCGGCAGAGGCGGGGTGAGCGGCGGGCGCTTTGGCTTTTGACGATGGGGGCGAATCGGCGGAGACTC